>Ga0180219_1000068_pt1 | contig 146552 bp, 129 predicted proteins | sample eDN3rd30CBELigMG_FD_151338 | JGI IMG/M metagenome (GOLD analysis project Ga0180219, IMG submission 151338) | Enriched Miracle-Growth compost microbial communities from Emeryville, California, USA - eDNA 3rd pass 30_C BE-Lig MG (version 2)... ...
TCCGCTTCCAGATCGGGGCCGGCATGTTCGCGAAAGGACGCACGCTGCGCGCCGTGTCCGACGTTTCGCTGACGATGGACGGCGGCGAATGCCTGGGCATCGTCGGGGAATCGGGCTGCGGGAAGTCGACGCTCGCGCGCGCCATCCTGGGCTTCGTCAAGCCGGCGCAGGGGCGCATTCTGTGGCGCGGCCGCGATGTCGGCGAGCTCGACGCCGCCGGGCTGCGCGAGTTTCGGCGGTCGGTCCAGCCGGTTTTCCAGAACCCGCTCGGCAGCCTGAACCCGCGCATGACGGTGGGCGACATCATCGCGGAACCGCTGGAAACGCTGCGACCGGACATCGCGGCGGCAAGACGGCGCCCGCTCGCGATCGACTGGCTCGAAAAGCTGGGGCTGACGGCGGACATGGCCGATCGCTACCCCTCCGAATTTTCGGGCGGGCAGGCCCAGCGCATCGCCATCGCGCGCGCGATGATAGCCGAACCGGACCTGCTGATATGCGACGAGGCGGTGTCCGCTCTCGACGTGTCGGTCAAGGCGCAGATCGTCAACCTGCTGATCGACCTTCAGCGCGAGACGGGCATCTCGATCCTCTTCATCAGCCACGATCTTGCCGTCGTCCGGCAGATCGCGACGCATGTGATGGTCATGTATCTAGGGTGCCTAATGGAGGATGCGCCGGCCCGGGCGCTGTTCGCGCGCCAATATCATCCCTATACGCAGGCGCTGTTGTCCGCGGTGCCCGTTCCCGATCCCGGCATCGAGCAGACGCGCCGGCACCTGCTGCTGAAGGACGACGTTCCTTCGCCGCTGGACCCGCCATCGGGCTGCGTCTTTCGCACGCGTTGCCCCGTCGCGAAACCCAATTGCATTCTGGATGTCCCGGCCGTCACCGAAGCCGGCGATGCGCGGCGCGTGGCCTGCCACTATAGCGGAATAAGGCTGGAAGAGGTCGGCTGATACCGCGCCTTTCCCGTCGTCGACTTGCCGCGGGTCGTTTCAGGCGAGGAAGAAACCCCCGGACGGGTTGAGCGTGGTGCCCGTATAGACGGCGCCATGGTCCCCAAGCAGGAAGGCGACCGATGCGGCGATATCGTGGGCCGTGGGCAGGTGCCCGGTCAGCATGCCGTCCGCCAGCGCCTGCCGCTGCGCCGGGTCGAGGCGCGCCAGCATCGGCGTGTCGACGGGACCGGGCGCGATACAGTTCACGCGTACGCCCGCTTCGGCCCATTCCTTGGCCAGATAGCGGGCGAGATTGACGAGGCCGGCCTTCGCGACGGCATAGGCCGCCCCCGAAAGATGCGATCCGCCGTTGCGGCCGTTGGTCGACGACAGCAGGACCATCCGGCCCCGCGATGCGGCCAGCGGCGCCGCGCAGGCGCGCGCCAGCAGAAAGGCGGAGGTCAGATTGGTGTCGAGCACGCGGCGCCAGTCCTCCAGCCGCAGATCGGCCAGCCGGCCGGCGCCGACGATGCCGGCGGCGTGAACGACATCGTCGATGCGGCCGTGGCGCTCCAGGACCGCCGCGACGGCGTCCGCGACCGACGCCTCGTCGGTCACGTCGCAGGCCCGCACTTCCTCCGATGGACGAAGGTCGAGCCCCGCGACGCGGCCGCCCGCCTCACGATAGATGTCGGCAACGGCGGTGCCGATGCCGCCCGACGCGCCCGTGACGAGCAGGACCCGCCCGGTGGCGTCGAGCAGCGACCGGCTCATCAGGCCGCTTGCTTGACCTGAAGGGCGTCGTAGATTTCCGACAGCATCTGATACCGCAGCGCCGCCGAACCCTTCACGGCTTCGATCGCCATCCGCTGCTTGCCTTCCGTGTCGGCGAAGCGATGGCAGAGCTTCAGGCCGACCTCGGCATGTTCGACGTCATTCTCGACATGAACATGGAAGAATTCCAGATCGTCGTCGCTGAAACCCATCTTCTCCATCGCGGCGATATAGGTGGGATAGAGCGTCGGCAACTGGCCTTCCAGCGCGACCATGATGCCCGAGCAGGCTTCGTGCATCGACCGCAGCGTCGACAATTCCCAGATCCACGCGCGCATGGCGCGGGTGCCGGGCAGGATCTGGCCGCGCTCTTCGGCGGCTTCGACCGTGTCCGCATCCAGCCCGCACGCCTTGGCGAACTTCAGCAGCAGGTTGGGGTGCGACTTTTCGGGTTCCTCGGGCATCTCTTCGCCGACCAGATTCTCGATCAGCAGATGGCGGCCGGTGGCGTCGGGCATCCGCGCATAGAGGGCCGCGAACTGCTGCGGAATGACCGAGATATAATAATAATGCTGGATCGCCCATTGCCCGAGCTGTTCGCGCGACAGGCCGCCATTGGCCCACATGATGGAAAAGGGGTGCTGTCCGGACCCCTTCGGCTTACGGCCTGCCTCGAGGGCTGCATAGAAATCCTGTTCTGCAAGCATGGTCATCTCTCTTCCTGACTTCAGTTTGTGGGTGTTTCTGCCGGTACGGCGATTTGGCCTTCGGCGAAGGCGTCGATCGGCGCCGGTGCGTTGGTTTGCAGGATCAGGGCCTTGCGCCGCAGAAAGCGGTTGATCGAGGCGGGCCCCATGCGCGATCCGCCCATTCCCGAAAATCCGAAGCTGTTCTTCTCCGGCTCATAGGTCATGAACGTCAGGCCGCAATCGTTGATGGAAATGCCGCCGGCGTTGATGCGCGACGCGATGGCAAGTCCTTCCTCCTCCGTGCCGGCGATGACCGAGCCCGACAGGCCGAAGCTCGTGTCGTTGGCCAGCGCGATCGCTTCCTCCGTCGTCGACCAGGCCATGACCGGCAGGATCGGGCCGAAGGTTTCCTCGCGCATGACTGCCATGTCGTGGGTCACCCCCGACAGCACGGTGGGCGGGCACCAGACGCCGCCCTGGCGCAGCAGCGTGCCGCCGGTTTCCACCCTGGCACCCTTTGCGACCGCATCGGCGATATGCGCCTCGATGATGTCGGCCTGCCGGTCGAAGATCAGCGGGCCGACGTGGCCGCCGTCGATCGACTCGTTGTTCAGCTTCGCCGCGCTCGCCTTGCGGACCAGCAGGTCCAGGAAATCGTCGTGCGCCGCCTCATGCACATAGATGCGCTCGATCGACAGGCACACCTGTCCGCTGTTGAGGATCGACCCGCGAAGCACCGCGTCGGTCGCCCGCTCCAGATCGGCATCGGCGGTGACGATGACCGGGTCCTTGCCCCCAAGTTCGAGCGAGGCCGGGATGAAGCGCCGCGCGGCCTGTTCCGCCACCCGGCGGCCCGTCGCGACCGATCCGGTGAAGCAGACCAGATCGACCTCCTCGACGAGCGCCTGCCCGGTCTCTCCGCCGCCCAGGACAAAGCCCACGACGGCCTGCAGTTCGGGAACCGCGTCCAGCGTCCTCGCCAGCGGGCCGACGAAACGGGGGGTGACTTCCGACGGCTTGATCAGGGCTGCCGACCCCGCGGCGAGCGCCGGAACGGCGTCGATCAGCGACAGGGTGACGGGGAAGTTCCACGGCGAGATGAAGCCGCACAGCGCATAGGGAACGAGCTGGTTGCCATAGCGCAGGCCGTCGACGAGTTGCGACGGCTGCATTGCCGCCGTCGCCAGCTTTTCGGGCGCCATGCGCGCCCAGCGCCGGATGTTGGACACCGCGCCGGCGACCTCGCGATGCGCCAGAAAGCGGCGGCCGGTGTCGACCGCCAGCGCCTCGCCGATCGCATAGGCGTCCGCCTCGATGGCATCGGCCCAGCGGGACAGGATGTCGGCGCGCCGCGCGGGGTCCAGTGCGGCCCAGCCGGGCTGACCCTTGCGCAGCCGCGCCGCCTCCGCCGCCACGTCGGTCGCGGAGGCCGCGTCGAATTCGAAATCCTCGACGCCGGTTCGGGGGTTCTTGATCTTCATCTTGCTTCCTTTGTCATGTCATTATGAGGATATTATGACTGAAAGCAAGCCCTCCTTTGCGGATCGGGTCAATCGCCCGCGCTTTTTTGGGGAATGGGCGGGCCGTCCTTCGCTTTCAGGACCGCGACGTCCTGGGTCAGCCGGCGCATCAGGCGGGCGACGAACGCGTCGTGCCACTGGCTGCGTTCGGCCTGCACCGCGGACGACGCGACGAAGGCATCAAGCTGTTCGCGCGAAAGCCCCAGGTCCTGTTCGGCAACGCGCTCGATCGTGTCGACGCGCTCATAAAGCGTGGCGACCTCTCCGGCGAGCGCCATGACGATCGCCAGCACGGTGTCCGTATCGGACGGCCAGAGAAAGTCGGATCGGGGTCCGGCCTCTGCCGCGACCGAGCATTTTACAGCAGCCAGCTTCTCCATGGGGGAACTCTCCTGTCGTTGCATTTATATAGGTGCAGTCGGATATTGATCGTTCGCGATTGCTTTGTTTCGCGTTGGGCGCCATGAACGGGACGACCGTTCCGCCGGACTTTCGGCAAAGCTTGACAGGGGATATCGGTGAACCAGATCGACGGAAATCTGCACCTTCCCCGCTATGTCCAGGTCTACTCCGTCCTGAAGGACTGGATTCATCAGGGCGCCTATGCGCCCGGCGGACAACTGCCGTCCGAACCGCAATTGTGCGACCTTTTCGGCGTTTCGCGAATCACCATCCGCGCGGCGGTGGAGATGCTGGAAAAGCAGGGACTGGTCGAGCGCAAGCAGGGAAAGGGCACGTTCGTCGCCAGCGACGTCGACGAATCCCCGAGCCGCGGCGATTTTTCCGAACTGGTCCGCCGCCTGCGCCAGCTCGACGCCCGGTCGGCGCTGAAAGACGTCGATATCGCCACCGTCGCCGCCGACGAGGCCACCGCGCGCGACCTCGACCTGCCCGTCGGCGCGCCGGTCGTGCAGGCCAGCTTCGTCCGCATGCGCGACAAGGAGCCGATCGGCTATACGACGCTCGCCATTTCGGGCGCGCTGGGCATCGACCTGACCCCCGCGGACCTGGCGGAGGGTCCCGCGGCCTCGCTCCTGCAGAGCAAGGGGTTCGAGATATTGGGCGCCCATCAGCTTATCGGCGCGACGCTCGCCGATGCGCGGCTGGCCAATATATTGCGCACCACGGTCGGCGCGCCGCTGGTCCACGTCCGGCTTCAGGTCCTCGATCTCGCGTCGCGGCCGATCGAGCTGCTGTCGGCCTATTATCGCACCGAATCCTATGTCCACCATGTGTTCCTGGCAGCCGGCCCCGCGCGCCCCGCGGAGGGCAAGCGGAAATAGGCGGCGGGCCGGTCGCCCGGTCCCGCCTTCCCCGCCCGCGGCCCGATCATTCGGCGGCTTTTCCGGCATCGAGCGAAAGCCAGCGCGACTGCATGTTGCTGCCCTTTGCCTGATGCCAGCCGTGCACCCGGCTTGAAACGATGCGGCGGGCGGTCGTGAAATAGATCGGCATGACGGGATAATCCTTCATCACGTCGGCCTCCGCCTTCGCCAGTTGCGCCATGCGCGCGGCGGGGTCTTCCTGCGTGTCCGCCGCGGCGAGTTCGGCATCGTATCGGCCATTCGCATAGCCGGTCAGATTGGTCGACGACCGGCCGCGGACCAGCGCCAGGAAGGTCGACGGATCGTCATAGGGCGCGAACCACTGATAGCGGATCACGTCGAACCGCCCCGCCCGCGTATCGCCGACGATGCCGCGGAAATCCGACGCCTTCAGCGACGCGGTCACCCCGATCTTCTTCCACATCTCGCTCATCGCGACGGCGATCTGGCGGCTGTCCTCCTTGCTGTCATAGCGCAGTTCCAGCGTCAGCGGCTTGCCGGCGCCATAGCCCGCTTCGGCCAGCAGCGTTCTCGCGCGGGCCAGCCGGTCGGCATAGGGCGTCGCCGCATCGGGCGAAGGGATGCGCTTGTAATCGCTGATGTCGCTGGGCACGAGCGACCAGGCCGGCTCGCCTTCGCCCTTCAGGACCTGCCGGGTGATCGCCTCGCGGTCGACCGCGATCGACAGCGCCTCCCTCACCTTCACATTGTCGAACGGCGGCCTTTTGGTGTTGAAGAGAAAATAATACAGCCCCTGGTTCGGGCTGACCTGAACCTCGTCGCCGAAATTCTTGCGAAGGAAATCGGTCTGGTCGGGCGGGAAATTCAGGATCACGTCGACTTCGCCGGCGCGATAGCGGTTGACCAGCGTGCCGGTGTTGTCGGTCGGGAAATAGGTGACGCCGTCCAGCTTCACATTGGCGGCATCGAAGAAGCGCGGATTCTTGCGGATCGCGATCCGCGTGTTGGGTACCCACTCGGTCAGGGTGAAGGCGCCGTTGGACACCATGGCCCCCGCCTTCGTCCAGTTGCGCCCGTTCGCCTCGATGGCGTGGCGCGGCACCGGAACCGTGGCGTTGGAGGTCAGTATCCGGGGGAAATAGGGGGTCGGACGCTCGAGCGCGAACCGGACGGTCTGCGGATCGGGAGCGCTGACGCCGAGCTGCGTCATCGGCGCGCCCTGGTTGACCGCGCGTCCGCCCTTCAGCACATAGAGATTGGCGGCGTAGCGCGCGCCCGTCTTGGGGTCCATCAGCCGGCGGAACGACCAGACGACATCGTCGGCGGTCAAAGGTTTGCCGTCCGACCAGGACAGGTTCGGACGCAGGTGAAAGGTCCAGATCAGCCCGTCGTCGGACACGTCCCAACGCTCGGCGAGGCCGCCGATCATCTGCCCTTCGGCATCGGTCGTCGTCAGGCCGATGAACAGATCGTCGATCAGCGCAGAGGAACTGTTCCCCTGCGCCAGATGCGGGTCGATGGACGGCGGTTCGCTGGCCGTGCCGCGCTTCAGGATATTCGCGTCGCCCGACGACCCCGCACCGCCCCCGCCGCATGCGGCGACCGACAGCATCGCGGCCGCGAACAGGGCCGTCATGCCGCGACGAATATATCCATTCATTTGCATTCCCTTCACCTCAGACCTCCGCGACACCGCACAGCGCGCATTTCCGGCCTATGTCATGGCGCGCCACGACTTGCCCGTCACCGACGCGCCGCCGTTCGATCACGCCTTCGAGAAAATTGTTGACGAAGAATTCCCCGCCGTTCTTCGCCAGGGTCACGCGCGTCCACCCCCGTTCGGACGGCATGGGCCAGCGGGCAACGATCCGTCCCTGCTCGCCCAGACGCAGGACGCTGTCGCCGGCCGCTGCCAGCCAGCCCTCGGCCAGCGCGCAAACCCCGAAGACGCGGCCCCCGTCGCCACCGGATTCCATGTCGAGCAGAGGATCGAGCGGCCGGTCGGCATCGAGGTCGTGGAGGAATATCCGGCGCCCGCCTTCGGCCAGATGCGCCGCCACCGCGCCCTTGAGCGCGATCGACGACACCTGATGGAAACCCGCGTGGCCGCCGTCCGACCGCAGCGTGAAGCCGCGCCAGCCTTCGCCTTCGAGGCGGACGAGATTGGCCGCCCCCAGCAGATCGTCGGGCACCGGCCCCCGGCGCGTGTGCACGCCCAGCATCATCCGCCCGTCGGCGTCGAAGACGACCGTTCCCCAGGGCCGCTCGGGCAACGCCGGAACCGACAGTATCTCCCCATCCGGGGACAGGTGGATCAGCTTTCTCGCGGTCGGATCGGCGCCCCAGATGCTGCCGTCGGCCGGATCGATGGCAAGGCCGACCAACAACCCTTCCACGCCGGTCCACAGGATCGATTTCGCATCGAAAGCGGCGCCCACGTGCAGAATGCGGCCCGGCCCGCGATGGTTGCGCAGGTCGATGTTGCGGTCGTCGACATCGCTGGCCGCGAGAAGCAGGTCGCCGGGCTGGACCGTCACGACGTTCCCTACACCGGCGACCGGCGCGCGCACGGCACCGGCGCCGCTCATTCGGAAGACTCCGCCACCGGCTGGCGGACTTCGGCCGCCAGAAGCTGCCACCCGAAATCCGGATCGCGGGGACGCGTCATGGGGACCGCCTCATGCACCCAGTTCTTGGGGTCCTTGCGGCGTTCGGGGCTGGGGATGACATAGACTTTCCGGTCCCATTCCGCCTCGACCTTCGCATAGTCGATTTCCCAGCCGGCCTCGATCATGCGGAACACCATCGTCCGGAACCGCGTTTCCATCTCGTCCGCGCGCGTCAGGAATTCTTCCGAGAAGGGCGTCGGGCCGACCGCGGGGCGGACGGTGGACACCACGGCGATATCCTCCCCGATCGCGACGCGCCGACCGTCCAGCCGCTCGGCGTCATGCTCGGGTTCGATCGCATAGTTGCGGGACTGGAGGCCGAACTGGCGGGTGTGGTGCGGGTCGATCGGTGTCGAGGCAGAGAACACCACCTGCGCCATGCCCGGCCGGAAGGTCGGATTGATGCGATGGCACAGGCCCAATATCGAAAATTCCAGCTCGACGCGCGTCTTGCCGCGCGGCTGGGCGAGCAGCTCGCCCAATATGCCGCTTTTCGCCTCGGGCTTGGGCGGCGTGCGCTCGCGCGCGACGCGCGCGCCGTAGGCCGTGCGCTCGATCGGCACCAGCGACGCCTTCGGGTCCATCCGGTTGCCGAATGCCTTGTGGACGAAGGACAGATGCGCGGTATCGAGCGAATTTTCCTCGAACTTGGTCCAGTTGGCCGGCGCCTCGATCACCATGCGCGTGGTACGCCACGCATCGGTCTGGTGATATTCGGGCAGCAGGGCGGGCGGCTCGGGGCGCTCGTCCTCGGGCAGATCGCCCAGGAAGACCCAGATCCAGCCGTAAATCTCCTTCGTCGGATAGCTGTCGATGCGTCCCCGCTTCGGCACCTTGGTGTCGCCCAGGGCGGGAATCTTCTGACACCGCCCCTCGCCGTCGAACTCCCATCCATGAAAGGGACAGGCCACCCTGTCGCCCTCGCACCGTCCTTTGCTCAGCGACGCGCCGCGGTGGATGCAGACGTCGGACAGGCAGGCCACTCGCCCGGTCCCGTCGCGAAACAGGACGAAGTCGAATCCCAGCATCCGAACCTTCCTGGGGCTGCCCGCGACGACTTCGGACGCCTCGGAAGCCACATACCAATTGTTGATCAGCATAGGATGCCTCGCCCTCGAAATTTAAACATCATGTCATCATAACGATATTGCAATACTCCTCTTCATGCAATAGGCTCTGCCAAGAATATGACCAGCGGAGGAGAAAGCAATGTCACAACGTCGCGATGGGTTCGTTCGACACGACGGCACCTATGAAACCGCGCCCCTGCGCTCGGCCAGGGTGGCGGTCGGGATCGTCCAGACGCCCGTCCGCGCCGTCGACGGCGACAATCCCGAAGCGGGCATCCGCGACAATCTCGCCTATATGCTGAACGCGATCGACAAGGCCCAGCAGACCGGCGGCCGCTGCGACCTTCTGTGCTTTCACGAATTTCCCCTGCACGGCTTCGCGCCCTGGGACCTGGCGCAATATCTGCGCGTCTCGCGTCACCCCGACGGCCCGGAGATTCAGGAGCTGGGAAAGAAGGCCAGGCAGTATAACTGCTACATCGCCTTCGGCTGCCAGATGCTCGACGACGACTGGGCCGGGCACACGATGAACACCCAGTTGCTGATCGCGCCCACGGGCGAGCTAGTCGCGCGTCACTGGAAGCAGCGCAACATGCGCGGCATGTGGCCCGGGGTGGAACAGTTCACCACGACGATCTACGACGTCTATGACCGCTATGTCGAAATGTACGGGCTGGACGCGGTCATCCCCGTCGAGCGGACCGATATCGGCAACATCTCGCTGTCGTCGGTCCAGTTCGAGCCGGAGCTGTTCCGCTGCATGACGCTGAAGGGCGCGGAGATCATCCTGCGTACGGCCACCGGCGGCTGCGAATGGCACGACATGCGCCTGACCGCCTATCACAACGATGTCTTCGTCACGATCGTGAACAACTCGATCGACACGTTCCGGCCGTCGGACAATTATTTCGTCGAACAGGCACCGCGGAACGATTGGGTCGGCCGGTCGGCCATCTTCGGCCCCAAGGGCGTCGTCCTGGCGGAGGCGGACAAGTTCGAGACCAAGCGGCGCGCGGTGTTCGACATGGAATCCTACCGAAAGGCCCACCGCATCCCCGATGTCCATTTTTCGCTCTACCGGCACGTCTACGACGATTATCGGGAACGCTACGATCCCAACATGTGGCTCGCCCGGGTGCCCGAAACCAAGCGGGACGCCTATGACTATCTGAAGGACAAATTCCGCTGGACCAGCTTCTGGCAGGGATAGGCCGCGCCCGAATCGCCCTGCCTCTGCCAGCGCCGGACCGGCCAGTTGCGCCGGTCCGGCGGACCGAAAGGCCCGGTTTTCCGCGAAACGCGATCCGTGGCCGGGGCAAGGCCGGCCTTGACGGCATCGCCTTGTCGAATGCGGGTTGACAGGGCATTTTATTATATCATTATGTCTATATAACATATGGCGGACCGGCTCGACCGAGGCCGTCCTGGGCCGGCTATCCGGACCATGGCGAATTCGGCGGGAATCCGGACGCAACCGATCAGGACAGGACAGAGGGGACTATGCAAATGAATGGGATCAGGTTCAAATTGGGTTCGGGTATCGCGACCGTCATGTCGGTGCCGCTGCTTCTGGCCGCGCCGGCCCACGCCCAGGACCCCTCGGATCAGTCCTCCGCCTCGTCGTCGCGGGCGCAGGAAGATATCGTCGTGACGGCGCGCAACAAGGAGGAGTCGATTCTCCAGGCGCCGCTCGCCGTGTCCAGCTTCAGCGGAGAGACGCTGACGGAGCGGAATATCAGCAATCAGGACGACCTGTCGCTGCAGACCCCCGGGTTCGACTTCTCGTCGCCCGGCGGCGTCAGCACCGCGCGTCCGGTCATTCGCGGCATGTCGCAGTCGAGCCGCGCCGGCGAGGAAACGAACGTCGCGACCTTCATCGACGGCGTCTATATCGACGGTTTCAGCAGCTCCACCATCTTCATGGAGGGCATACAGCGCGTCGAGATCCTGCGCGGGCCGCAGAGCGCCCAATATGGCCGCAACAGCTTTGCCGGCGCGATCAACTATATCACCAAAAAGCCGACGATGGATTTCGAGGCCGGCGGTTCGGCGGTGCTCGGCGACGGCGAGCGCCGCGGGATCACGGGCTTCGTCAACGGCGCGCTGCTTCCCGGACAGGTCGCCATGCGCGTCGACGCGGGCTATGACAACAGCGGCGGCTATTACAAGGACGCGGTCAGCGGTCAGCGGCTTTCCGCGCGCGAAACCTGGTTCGCCCGCGCGGGCCTGCTCGCCCAGATGTCGGACAGGGTGAAAGCGGTGCTCCAGCTCTCCTACGAGGACAGCCACGTCAACACCTTCGCGCGCAATGCCGTCGCGACCGACGATCCCAACCTGTGCTGCCGGACGGTGTCCCGCGGCGCGCCGTCGGGTTACGGCACGCTCTATCGCGGCGAACTACACACTGATCCCAACGAAGACTTCACCTACGACCCCCGCGCCTTCGCGGGCGACAGCGAAGCCGTCCATGGCAATCTGACCGTGACGGCCGAGTGGGACAATCTGATGCTCACGTCGATCTCCGGCTACGATCACCGGACCTTCGACACGCTGGCCGACCAGGATCGCAGCCCGGACGGCACGATCTTTCTGCTGACGCCGCGCGCGGCGGGCTCGTCGCCGCGCCGCCTGCTGATGCAGACGCTGTCGGGCACGAAAGAAAAGCGCGACGCCATCAGTCAGGAACTGCGCCTGCAGTCCACCGGCGATTCGTTCCTGAACTGGGCGATCGGCGGCTATTACAGCCGGCTCAACGTCGATTCGACCCGCCGTCAGGGGGGTGAGATCATCACCAACACGCCGCTGGGGCCGAATCCGGTCGCCAACACGATCGCGGTGATCGAGGACGGCGTGATCCCGGTCGCGGAGATCACGTCTGCGCGGGCCGAATTCCTGTCGGCCTTCGCGTCCGTCGACCTCAATCTGACGGAGCAATTGATCGTCTCCGCCGAAGGGCGCTACACTTGGGAAGACAAGCAGATCGACAACAGCTTCCTGAGCGCGGCCCCCGACGGGGTGGGGTCCGGTCTCGAAAAGGCGAACTTCAAATATTTCACGCCGCGCGTCATTCTTCAGTATCGTCCGAGCGACGATCTGTCGCTGTATCTGTCCGCGGCAAAGGGCACCAAGTCGGGCGGCATCAATGCGGGCGTGTCCGTGCTGGCCACGCCGGCCAATCCGAACATCCTGCCCGAATGGGCGACCTACAAGCCCGAAAAGGCCTGGAGCTATGAGGCGGGATTGAAATTCAACCTGCTCGACCGGCGTCTGACCGGCTCGATCGCGGCCTATTATGTGGACTGGACCAACCAGCAGGTTTCCAACACGCTGTTCGTGGCGAGCGTGAACCGCACCGTCACCGCGATCGCCAATGCCGCGAAATCGAGGGTGAAGGGCATCGAATTCGAGGGCTCGGCCGTCCTGGCCGACGGCTTCATCGTCAATGTCGGATATTCGCTGAACGACGCCAAATATCGCGACGCGGTGTTCTCGGCCTATAATGTCGAAGATGCCGACATCTATGGCTTCCCCGGCGGCGATGCCAGCGGCAAGCGCATCCAGAACACGTCGAAGCACTCGTTCAACGGCGGCGCGCAATTCACCGCCCCGGCCTTCGCGGGTTTCGATGCGACCTTGCGAATGGACTATGTCTATCGCAGCAAGCAATATGACACGCCGGTCAACCTGGCCTGGGTGCCTTCCTACAGCACCGTCAACCTGAATTTCTCGCTGGAGAAGGAAGGGTTGCGGCTCGGTGCCTTCTGCAACAACATGCTGAACGACCGCGACGCCAGCGTCGGCTTCAACTCGCGCAACATCAACGGCGAGGTCGTCTATCAGATCCAGCCGCGCGAAGGCCGCCGCTGCGGGGTGCGGGCCAACTTCTCCTTCAGGTGACGATGCCCGGAACAGGGAAGGGCGGGATGGCTCTCGACGGCCCGTCCCGCCCTTCCTTGTCCCGACGAAGAAATCGCACTAGATTTGAATTCACGCGCCGATGATGGCAAGCAGGACCGCACGGTAACGGTATAGACACGATGCCTCGTATCTTCATCCTGCTGGCGGCACCGCTGCTCATCCTCTCGCTGGGACTGGGAATCTTTGCGCACGGCGCGGAGACGGTGGCCTGCGAGGACGGCGTGTCGGCGTCGTCGGTCGCCAGCCATGACGACGCGGACGCCGGTCCGGATCGCGACGACAGCGGCAAGGCGACACCCCATCAGCATGGCGGATGCCACGGCCATCATACGATGATGTTGACCGGCGCCCCGGTCCACGGCACCCATCTTGCGATCGACGGCCCCATCGCGCCCCGTGATATCGCGGGGCCCATGCGCGGCGCCGCCGGTTCCGACCTGAGGCCACCCATCGCCTGACACGCGTTCCTTCGCCCGCGCCGGAAGCGGGCTGGTTCGACTTGTCAGGAGTATTCCACCATGCACCGATCGATCGCGGCCCTGCTGGCCGCCCTGTGCTGCGCCTGCGCGGCACAGGCACATATCGCGCCGTCCGCCGGGACGGCCCCTTCGCTGACGCTGCACCATGCGCTGGAACTGGCGGGCGCCGCATCTCCATCGCTCGATGCCGCCGCGGCAGAGCTGCGCGCCGCCGAGGCCGGCAGGCAGGTCGCGGGCCTGCGCCCCAATCCCACCCTTGCCATCGATGCGGAGAATGTCGCGGGCAGCGGTCCCTATCGCGCCTTTGGCGGAGCCGAGGTCACCGCCGCGATAGAATTGCCGATCGAACTGGGCGGCAAGCGGTCGGCACGGATCGGCGTAGCGGATGCGCAGGCGCACCGCGCCGCGATCCAGGCGGCGGCAGCGCAGGCCGATCTGCGTTTCGACGTCGTCCGAAGCTATGCGGTGGCGGCGGCAGCCGAGCGCAGGCTGGTCACGGCTCGCGAGCAAGCGCGGATTGCCGCGGATGCGCTGCGCGCTGCCGAGGTGCGGGTTCGCGCCGGTCGCGCCTCGCCCATCGAAATGCAGCGGGCAGAGCTCGCGCGGATCAATGCGGAGGCGGAGGTCGAGCGCACCGGCCGGCTGGTGGAGACCTCGCGTTTTTCCCTCTCGCGGCGGATCGGCGCGCCCGTTTCCGGGCCGCTGGACGAGGGATGGTTCGCCAGCGTCGCGAACCGCTACGGCCCGCTGGAACCGATCGACAGCGCGGGCACCCTGGCGCTTGCCGAGGCGGAAGCCAATGTCGCGGTGGCGGAGGCGGGCGTTCGCCTTGCCCGTTCGCAGCGCATTCCCGACCTGACGGTCAGCGCCGGCGCGCGCCGCTTCGAAGAAACCGGCGACACCGCCGCGCTGATCGGCCTGTCGATCCCCCTGCCCTTGTTCAATAATGGCAAAGCCGCCCTCGCGCAGGCGTCGTCGGAACGCCAGCGGGCGGATGCGCAGCGGCGCATGGCCGCCATGGAGGCCGACCAGAGCATCGCGCGCGCGCAGGCGGACCTGGCGAACGCGGCAACGACCGCGGCGACCGCCACGGGCCCCGCCCTCGCGGCGGCGGAGGAAACCGCCCGCATCGCCCGCATCGGCTATCGCGAAGGCAAGTTCGGCCAGCTCGACCTGCTCGACGCCGAACGAACGCTGGCCGGGACGCGGCAGGCCGCGATCGACGCCCTGCTTTCCTATCACCTCGCCCAGGCGCAGCTCGAACGGCTGACGATGCGCGCACCGTCCGCTTTGGGAGAATGATCATGTCATTCCACAGGATTTTCATGTTGCCGCTCTGCGCCGCGCTGCTGGTCGCGGGCTGCCAGGGAAAAGCACCCACTCCGCCCGCCGGAGAAGACGCCGGACATGATGACGAAGACGGCGAGATCGACCTCAGCGCCGAGCAGATTCGCCGCGCGGGAATTGAACTGGTCACCGTCGTCCGCGGCGGCGCCGGAGCGCTGACCGTGCCGGCGACCATCGAAGGCAATCCGCAGGGCATGCAGGTCGTATCCGCGGCGATCGGGGGCCGGGTTGTTTCGCTGACCCGCAATCTCGGCCAGCCGATCGGGCGCGGCCAGACGCTGGCGATCATCGAAAGCCGCGAGGCCGCGCTGCTCAATGGCGAGGTAGAGGCGGCACAGGCGCGGCTGGCGCTCGCGGAATCGACCCTGCGCCGCGAACAGCGGCTGTTCGACGAACGGGTCTCGCCCGAGCAGGATCTGGTCGCCGCCCGCACGGCCGCCGCCGAAGCGCGCATCGCCTTGCGCCTGGCCCGCCAACAGGTTGCAGCGGCGGGCGGCGGCGGCGGCGCGCTCAACCGGATCGCGATCGTTTCGCCGCTGTCGGGCCAGGTCGTGGCGCGTAGCGTCACGCTGGGACAGACGGTCGCGGCCGACGCCGAACTGTTCCGCGTTGCCGACCTCTCCAGCGTCGGTGTCTCGCTTTCGCTGTCGCCGGCCGATGCCGGCAAGGTCGCGCCGGGATCGGCCATCGAGATCCTGTCCGGCGACCGAAAATCGGCGGCACAGGTCGATTTCATATCGCCGGTGCTCGACGAGGCGACGCGCCTGGTGACCGCCATCGCCATCATCGACAACCGCGCGGGACAGTGGCGCGTCGGGGAACCCGTCACGGCGTCGATCCGGCTTCGGGGCGCGAACGCAAACTCGATCCTGGTCCCGCATGGTGCGATCCAGACGATCAAGGGGCGGCCGACCGTGTTCGTACGCACCGACCACGGCTTCAAGGCGACGCCCATCGTCCTGGGCCCCCAAAGCGGCGACCATGTCGTCGTGATCTCGGGCCTGAGGGGCGATGAACGGATCGCCGCGGCCAACAGCTTCACGCTCAAGGCCGAACTCGGAAAAGGCGAAGCGGAGCACGGACATTGAACCTGATCGACCGCATCGTCGCCCTGTCGGTTGCGCATCGCTGGCTTGTCCTGCTGATGACGCTGATCGCCGCCGTCATCGGAGGCTGGGCGATCGGTCGCCTGCCGATCGACGCCGTGCCCGACATCACCAACAATCAGGTTCAGATCAATATTGCCGCGCCGGCCCTGTCGCCCGAACTGGTCGAAACGCAGGTCGCCTTTCCGATCGAGACCGCGCTCGCCGGCGTTCCCGGCCTCGAATATACCCGCTCGCTGAGCCGCAACGGGTTTGCGCAGGTCACGGCGGTTTTCACCGAATCGACCGACATCTATTTCGCGCGCCAGCAGGTCGCGGAACGGCTGCGCGTCGCGGAGGAAAGCCTACCCGAAAGCGCGGTCCCGACCATGGGGCCGATCGCGACCGGACTGGGCGAGGTCTATATGTGGACCGTCCAGTTCCGGCACCGCGAAGAGGACACGCACAAGCCGGGAGAACCCGGCATCCAGCCCGACGGCAGCTACATCACGCCGGACGGCGAGCGGCTGGCCACCGCCGCCGACAAGGCGACCTGGCTGCGGACGGCGCAGGACTGGATCGTCGCGCCGCTGCTTCGCAACACCCCGGGACTGGCGGGCGTCGATGCCATCGGCGGGCACGTCAAGCAATATCAGGTGGTCCCCGACATGCAGCGTCTCGCCGCGCTCGGCATGACCCTGACCGACCTCTCGCGCGCGCTGGAGGAGAATAACGCCGGGATCGGCGCGGGCGTCGTCGATCGCGGCGGCGAAGGCCTGGCGGTGCGGTCCGACGCGCGCATCCGCAGCATCGACGAGCTCGCCGCCATTGTCGTCGCCACGCGCGCCGGCACGCCGATCCGCCTCGATTCCGTGGCCCAGGTCCGCCTCGGCCAGGCCATCCGTCATGGCTCCGCTTCCGAAAACGGGCAGGAGGTCGTGGTCGGCACCGCGATCATGCGGATCGGCGAGAACAGCCGCACCGTCGCATCGGCCGTCGCCGGGCGACTGGAGGAAATCAACGCCTCGCTGCCGACCGACGTCGCGATACAGCCCGTGCTCGATCGCACCGCGCTCGTCCATTCCACCATCCGGACGGTGGCGAAGAATCTGACCGAGGGCGCGCTGCTCGTCGTCGTCGTGATCTTCCTGCTGCTCGGTAATTTCCGGGCGGCGCTGATCGCGGCGCTGGTCATCCCCATCACCATGCTGATGACCAGCTTCGGCATGTTGCAAGGCGGCGTCTCGGCCAATCTGATGAGCCTGGGGGCGCTCGACTTCGGCCTGATCGTCGACGGCGCCGTCATCATCGTCGAGAACGCGTTGCGGCGCCTCGCCGAACGCCAGACGCATCTCGGCCGGCCGCTCGCGCTCGAAGACCGCCTGACCGTGGTTTCCGAAGCGGCGCGCGAGATGATCCGGCCATCGGTCTTCGGGCAGGCGATCATCATCCTTGTCTATGTGCCGCTCCTCACCCTGACCGGAATAGAGGGCAAGAGTTTCACGCCCATGGCGCTGACGGTGATCCTCGCGCTGCTGTGCGCCTTCATCCTCTCGCTGACCTTCGTCCCGGCCATGGCCGCGATATGGCTGTCGAAGCCCGTCGAGGAGAAGGAGGGCCGTTTCCTGTCCTGGCTCAAGCGACGCTATGAACCCGGCCTCGAACGGGCGATGGCGCGCACCTCGCTGACGATCGGGATCGGCGTCGGCGCGGTTCTTGCCGCGATCCTGGCCTTCATGGCTTTGGGGCAGGAATTTCTTCCCCAGCTCGACGAAGGCGACCTGACCGCGCAGATGCTGCGCGTTCCGGGAACCTCGGTCGATCAGAGCCAGGCGATGCAGTCGCGGATCGAGCGCGAGATCGCAAAGCTGCCGGAAGTGCGCTTCGTCTTTTCCAAGACGGGGACGGCGGATCTGGCGTCCGATCCGATGCCGCCCAACATCTCCGACACCTTCATCATCATGAAGCCCAGGGCGGAATGGCCGGACAAGCGCCTGTCGAAGGCCGCGCTGGTCGCGAAAGTCGAAGGAGTTCTGGAAACCATGCCCGGCGGCGCCTTCGAGATCAGCCAGCCCATCCAGATGCGTTTCAACGAATTGATCGCCGGCGTCCGCGGCGACATCGCGGTCAAGGTCTTCGGCGACGATTTCGGCGCGATGAGCGACACCGCCAACCGGATCGCCGCCATCCTCCGCAAGACCCCGGGCGCGGTCGATGTCCGGGTGGAGCAGACCGAGGGCCTGCCGATGCTCGACATCCGGCCGGACCGCGACGCCCTGTCGCGGCTCGGCATCACAGCGCAGACGGTGCAGGACACCGTGTCGGCGGCGATCGGCGGACGCGAGGCAGGCGTGATCTTCGAGGGCGACCGGCGCTTCGCCGTCACCATTCGCCTCGCCGACGACAGCCGCGCCGATTTCCAGTCGCTCGGCCAATTGCCGGTGCCGCTGCCGGGCGGCGGATTCGTGCCGCTGCAAAGCGTCGCGGACATCGGCGTGACCGACGGTCCCAACCAGATCAGCCGCGAGAACGGGAAACGCCGCATCGTCGTGGAAGCCAATGTGCGCGGGCGCGATGTCGCCGGCGTCGTCGCCGATGCCAGGACGGCAATCGATGCGCAGGTCCGCCTGCATTCGGGCGAATATCTCGACTGGGGCGGGCAGTTCGAAAATCTGCGCTCCGCGAGCGAGCGGCTGATGCTGGTCGTGCCCGGCTGCTTCGTGTTGATCCTCCTGCTGCTCTATGGCGCCTTGGGCAGCGTCCGCGATGCCGCGATCGTGTTCACCGGCGTGCCTTTCGCCCTGGTCGGCGGCGTCCTGTCGCTGTTCGTCCGGGGACTGCCGTTCTCGATCTCGGCGGCCGTCGGCTTCATTGCCCTGTCGGGCATTGCGGTGCTGAACGGCCTCGTCATGACGACGTCGATCCAGCGGCTCGTGGCGCAGGGCGCCGACCGTGCACGGGCGGCACGCGACGGGGCGATGATGCGGCTCAGGCCGGTCGTCGTGACCGCGCTTGTCGCCTCGCTGGGCTTCCTCCCCATGGCGATCGCCACCGGTCCGGGCGCCGAGGTGCAGCGGCCGCTGGCGACGGTGGTCATCGGCGGGCTCGTTTCGGCGACGCTGCTGACGTTGTTCCTGCTGCCTGCCCTCTACGCTCGTCATGGCCGCCGCACCACCGATGCGGCGCTCGATGCAGAGGGTAAAAGCCGATGATCGCAGCTCTCACCCGGCCACGCGCGCCGACGCTCGCAAGGCGAGCGGAGAGGGAGTTGACAACTCCATTACACATGTCATTATGTCAATGTGATAACATGATGTATTGGCAAGTGCGGCGCGCTGGCGAGCCGGCCGGGGAGAGGCGATTGTGATGATCCGGCACGGTTCCGGCTATGCCGCCGCGGCGCCGCCAGCGGATGATCGATGGCTGCACCCCCGCCCCTCTATCGAGGCCGCGCCGGCGATCCGGCTCCCGAAAACGTCGCGGCCTTTCCGGCCGGTCCAATCCGATACGAACAGCAAGGAACCATGATGCTCGAGGCTATCCAGTTACGCAAAGAATATGGCTCCAACGTCGCGTTGAAAGGCCTGGACCTCAAGGTCGAGCCCGGCGAAATCTATTGCATGCTCGGGGCGAACGGCGCCGGCAAGACGACGACGGTCAACTGCTTTCTCGGGTTCATCCAGCCCACCGGCGGCCGGGCGCTGATCAACGGCATCGACGTCCAGCAGCAGCCGCTCGAAACCAAGAAATACATCGCCTATATCCCCGAAAACGTCATGCTGTATCGGAACATGACGGGCCTCGAGAATCTGCGCTATTTCTCAAAGCTTGGCGGACATGATTATGACGAGGCGAAATATCGCAGCCTGCTCGACGAGTGCGGCCTGCAGCGCGAGGCGGTCGAGCAGAATATCGACGGCTATTCGAAGGGCATGCGCCAGAAGGTGGGCATCGCCATCGCGCTGGCGAAGCAGGCCCGGGCGATCCTTCTCGACGAACCGACCTCGGGCCTCGATCCCAAGAGCAGCAACGAGTTTTCCGAGCTGCTGCTGGACCTGAAATCGACCGGGGTCGCCATCCTGATGGTGACGCACGACCTGTTCCGCGCCAAGCAGACCGGAACCCGCCTCGGCATCATGCGGCGGGGCGAACTGGTGCGGGAGATGGACGCCGATCAGGTCAGCCACGCCGAGGTCGAGCAGATCTACCTCGAAGAAATGAAATATTGAGGGGCGCGCCATGATAAAGGACATCGCCCGCAAGGAATTCATCTGCCTGATCCGCGACGGCCGCTTCAAATGGGCCATCGTCATCATGCTGCTGCTGCTCATGACTTCGTTCCTGACGGGATATCAACGCTATCAATCACTCCATTCGATCCAGGAAACCGCGCAGGCACGGGACAGCGAACAATGGCTGACTCAGGACAAGAAGAACCCCCACACGGCCGCCCATTTCGGCAATTATGCCTATAAGCCGCAAGGGACATTGGCCTTTTTCGACAATGGCATCGGCAACTATGCGGGATCGGTCATCTGGCTGGAAGCGCACAAGACCAATTTCGCCCAGAACCGCCCGGCGCAGGACAATGGCGCCGTGTCGCGGTTCGGCGACCTGACGCCTGCGATGACGATTCAGGTCCTGCTGCCGCTCCTCATCGTCCTGATGGGCTTTTCGGCCTTTGCCGGCGAAAGGGAAAGCGGCACGTTGCGGCAGGTCATGAGTCTCGGCGTGAGCAGCCGGACTCTCCTGCTCGGCAAGTTGCTCGGCACGTCGGCGGCGGTCGGCCTCGTCGCGCTGCCGGCCATCCTGATCGGCGTCGGCGTCCTGACCTTCGGCTTGCCCGGCGACAATGCCCAGGCCGGGCAACGCGGCCTGCTGCTGCTCCTTTTCTATCTGCTCTATGCGCTCGCCTTCCTGTTCCTCACGCTGGGAGTATCCGCCGTCGCGCGCACGGCAAAGGGGGCGCTGATCGCGTTGATCGGCTTCTGGGCGATGGCGACGTTCATCCTGCCCAAGGCAGCGGCGGACATATCGAAGATGGTCACGCCGACCCCTACCTATTCCGAATTCTATCATCTGGCGCGGCAAACAAGCCTGGAAGGCATGAAGGGCGCGAAGGGCCTGCTGGCGCTGCCGCAGGGGCGGCATATCGAAACCGCCCGGCGACAATTGCTCAAGCAATATAAGGTCGCCAGCGTCCGGGACCTGCCCATCTACTGGGTCGCCTATTCCATGCAGATCATCGAGGATCGCGACTATGCGATCTACCAGAAGTTCCTGGGACAATTGCGCGAGACCTTCTTTCGCCAGCAGGCGATCCAGGACAGGTTCGGCCTGTTGTCGCCGCTGATCCCGCTGCGCTCGCTCTCCATGGCCACGTCGGGCACCGGGCTCGTCGACCAGGAGCGCTTCAACCAGACGGTGCAGGATTTTCGCATCGGCATGATCCGCCAGATGAACAACGAACTGATCGAAAACACGACGATGAAGGACCCCCTGTACATCGCCGGCGAGGAGGTGTTCGGCAAGGTGAAGCCCTATCGATACAATCCCCCGACGCTTTCGGAATCGTTCGAGGGGCAGCGGATGAACCTCGTCCTGCTCGCCGCCTGGTGCGCGCTCATGGCGGCCTTCGCCTTCGCCGCCGTCCGCCGGCTCCGCGCCCAATAAGGGGAAAGATCGTGTTGAAGATAATCTTTTCGCATGAAGTCCGGCAGCTGCTGAAATCGCCGGCCACATTGTTCATGCTGGGCCTGCTGGCCGCGGCGATGGTGTTCGGCATCTACAACGGGACGCGGGCCGTCGAGCGCCAGAACAAGAGCGCCGTCGTCGCGGTTGCCGACGAGGCGGCGGCCAAGAAGCGCGTCCTCGACCAGCTGATCGCCTATGAGCGTTTCACCGCCGAGCGGGGCATCCCGCGCGTGTTCGCTCCCGTGAACCACGCGCCGCCGCGCCCGGGTCAGTCGCCGCAGGGCACCAATGCCGGCGCGGTCGGCGGTGAGCTGGTGAAGGAGGTGGCGATCCTGCCGCCCACCGGGCTGGCCGCCTTCGCGGTCGGGCAAATGGATCTTCAGCGCAACTACACGCTGGTGGACATGAAGAACAAGTTCAATATGTCCGACAATTTCGAGATCGAAAATCCGCTCAACCTGATGACCGGCACCTTCGACATATCCTTTGTCGTCATTTTCCTGCTGCCCGTGTTCATCATCGCGCTCACCTACGACATGCTGTCGGGGGAAAAGGAAAGCGGAACGCTGGCGCTGGCGATGACCCAGCCGGTGTCGCTGCGGACCTTCATGGCGGGCAAGCTGCTGTCGCGCATCGCCCTGCTGATGCTGGTCATCGTGATCATCGGCCTGTACGCCATGTTGTTTTCCGGCTCCGCGCTGGGCGTGCTCGACGATCCCGACGCCTGGGTCCGCTTCGGCCTGTTCCTGCTCGCCACCTTCATCTATTCGCTGTTCTGGTTCGGCCTCGGCGTTTTCGTCAACTCGCTGAACAAGTCGTCGGAAACGAATGTGACCATCCTGTCGGGCGCGTGGCTGTTGATCGTGGTGGTCCTGCCGGCGCTGATCAGCCTGACGGCGACCACCGTCTATCCGGCGCCGTCGCGGATGGAATTGAAGGTCGCGATGCGAGACGCCTCGATCGCCGCCGAAAAGGCGGAGGACGACACGACGAAGGCCTATTACACCGACCATGTCGAAATGCTGCCGGACAAGGAAACCGAAACCTATCTGACCGTCTTTCTGGCCCGGCAGGACGCCCTGGAGAAAGCCGTCGAACCGGTCTTCGCGCAATTCCGCGGCCAGCTCGAACGGCAGGAGGCGATCGTCGACTGGTTCCAGCTCCTGTCTCCCGCGGTCGCGATGCAGAATGCCCTGAACGAGATTTCGGGCAACAGCACCGACCGGTACAATGCCTATATGGACAAGGTTTTCGCCTTTCAGAAGGAATGGAAGCAGTTCTTCACGCCGCGTTATCTGCAGCGGGAGATCATGGACTCCTCGATGTATGACGATTTCCCCAAGTTCGAATATGGCAAGGAAGCGCCCTATGTGGTCCTCGGCCGCATCCTGCTGTCGGCGTTCGCGGTGCTCCTCATCAGCATCGGCATGAATGCCTATGCCTTCCTCCACCTCCGCCGCTTCGGCGTGAGGGAAAATAGCTGACGTCGATTCCCGGCCGTCGTCGCGCGGTGCGTCACAGCAGTTGCGCGTCGATGGCCGGAGAATGGAGGTCCAGCCGAATCTGATATTTGTCCGGGCGGAACTGGGCCAGAATATGCTGCACCGGCTGACCCTGCCTATCCTCCACCGTGCGGCTGACGCGCAGGATCGGAGAGCCGATGTCGACCTGAAGCACCGCCGACAGCGCGGCGTCGGCCAGGGTCGCGGAGATCGTCTGGTGCGCGGCGCCGATCCGGACGCCGGCGCGTTCGATCAGCGCCAGCATCGGCGTGGTCTTCAGATTGGCGCGCGTCATGTGGCCGGCGACGTCGACCGGAATATAGCTGACGAAATGACCCACCGGATGCCGATCGAAAGTGCGGACGCGGACGACGCGGAGCAGCGGGGTTCCCGCGTCCACGCGCAAGGCCTCGTCGATCGGCGCGCGCGCGGGCACCCGCTCCATTTCCAGCAGTTTCACCTTCGTCGACCGGCCGAAATTCAGCAGCGATTCGACCGCCTGGTCGATATCTCCCTGAAAGGGTTTGGCCGGCGGACGAAAGGCCACGGTCGTTCCCACCCGGCGCTTGCGTTCCACGAAGTCTTGCGCGGCCAGTTCGTCGAGGGCGCGCCGCGCGGTGATGCGCGACACGCCGAACTGCGCGGACAATTCCTGCTCGGTCGGCAGGCGGGACCCGAAGGCGCGCTCGCCGCTGGTGATCTCTTCGCGCAGTTGCAGGAATATCTGATGATAGAGCGGAATGGCCTGCTGGCGATCGACGGCGGTGCCTTCGTGATTTCCGGTGGACAATCAGGACTCCCGAATTCTGCGTCTGCCGAGGAAGGGCGAGAGGGCCGCGCCATCGGCCCCGTGGCCCGCCCCGATCGCGACGAGCCATCTTCTACAGCATATTCCGGCGAAACGAACCAGCGATTTGGACGGGGCGACAGCAAGCCATTTACGCCCGATGAATCATCATATATCTAATACAAATCACACCAGCGAGGACGCATATGGCAGAGCGGATCAAACCAGTCATCATCGCGGGCGCGGGGCCGGTCGGACTGACGGCGGCCCGCCTGCTGCAGGAGCGGGGAATCCCCTTCCTCGTCCTCGAAGCCGACACCCGGCTCGCCGACGACCTCAGAGCCTCGACCTTTCATCCGCCCTCGCTCGACATGCTCGATAGGCTGGGCGCGGCACAGCCGTTGATCGCCGAGGGGCTGATCACGCCGACCTGGCAAATCCGCATCCATCCCGGCGGAGAACGGGTGGTGTTCGATCTCGGCGCCATCGCCGACGACACCGGGCATCCCTATCGCCTTCAGTGCAAGCAATCGACGCTGTGCCGTATCCTGATGGCGCAGATCGTCGAACGCGGCGGCAGCGTGGCCATGGGAATGAAGGTGATCGCCGCCGAGCAGGACGCGGACGGCGTCCGCGTCACCGCAGAGGATGCGGCGGGGGAACCGCAGACATTCGAAGGCAGCTTCCTGATCGGCGCGGACGGTGGCCGCAGCACGGTTCGCGGGATGGTCGCCACCGCCTTTGAAGGAAAGACCTATCCGGAAACCACCATATTGGCGACCACGCTCTTTCCGTTCGACCAGCATCTGGAAGGTCTGTCGAACGTCAATTATGTCTGGAAGGAGGGCGGCACCTTCAGCCTCATGCGCCTGCCCGATCTGTGGCGCTGCAGCCTTTATCCCGACGCGGGCGAAAGCATAGAAGAGGCGACGCGACCGGAAAATGTGGAGTGCAAGCTGCAACAGATCGTGCCGACCGGCCAACCCTATGTGGTGGAGGAAATCCGGCCCTATCGCATTCATATGCGGATCGTCGACCGCTACCGCAACGGCCGGATCGTGCTGGCGGGAGACGCCGCGCATCTGAATTCGCCGTCCGGCGGCATGGGAATGAATGGCGGAATTCACGACGCGCACGAACTGGTGGCCGCGCTGGCCGATATCGCGGACGGCGGCTCGCTCGATCTGCTCGACCGATATGTACGGCGGCGGCGACCGATCGCGGAACAGGAGATTCTGGTCCAGGCCGATCGGAACCGCGCCCGGATGCAGGAACGCGCGCCCGCGCGGCGGCTCGAGATGCTGCGCGAGTTGCAACGGATCGCGGGCGACCGCGACAAGGCGCGCGAGCATTTACTGCGCACGTCGATGATCACCGGCCTGCGCCAGGCGGCAGCGATCGCATGAGCGCCTCCTACGACTATGGCCGCGCCGGAATCATCGGCATCGGAACGCCGCAGGCCAATCCCACCGTCGAAGCGGAAATGCGGATATTGCTGCCGCAGAACGCCCTCCTCCAGACCACGCGGCTTGTCAGCTCCGCGCCCGAATCGCTGGACCGGCTGCGCGAATATCTGTGGAGCCTGCCCGACGCGCTGGCGCGATACGACACGCTGCGCCCAGCGGTTTTCGGCTTTGGCTGCACCGGGTCGTCCTATCTTATGCCCCCGGGCTTTCAGGCCGCCATGCTCGCGTCGCTGGAAGCCCGCTTCGGCTATCCGATCGTGACGGCGACGGATGCCATCGCCTGGCATTTTCGGGCTCTGGGGGCACGGCGCATCGCGCTGGCCTCTCCCTATCGGGGCGCGCTGGCAGAGGCGGCGCTGGCCTTCTGGCAGGCCGAAGGGTTCGAGGTTGCCGAGGTCCGCGAGATCGAGACGGCCATCGCCGACACGCGGGGCATTTACGCCCTCGGCAGCACGGACGCCGGCCGGGTGGCCGCGCCGCTGAGCACCCTGGCGGTCGATGCGATCCTGTTGAGCGGCACCGGCATGCCGTCGCTGCGCCTGATCGCGGACGCGCACGGCCGATCGGGGCCGCCGCTGGTCTCGTCGAACTATTGCCTGGCCATGCGGCTCTGCGACGTAGCGGGTATTTCCGCCCCGGCCGTGGAGGATTGGGGTCCACGCCTTGCTGCCGCCACCGCCCTTCCAACGGGACCTTCGCAATGACCTGGACACCAAGCGCAATCATCGATTCGGAATCCCTCGTCGGCCAGGGCCCGCCGATTTCCGTGGTGAACCCGGCCAACGAAGAGGTGATCGCGGAAATCCCCGAAGCGGACGAGGCATTGGTGGAGCGCGCGATGACGTCGGCGCGCGCCGCCTTCGAGCGCGGCGACTGGCGCCTGATGAGCGTCGAGGAACGGCAACGGATATTGCGCGCCTGCGCCGACGCGATCGAGGCGGCCGCCGCCGAGATCGCCGATATCGAATGTTCCAACACCGGCATCCCGCTGGCGCAGATCCGCAACGGAGCAGCGATACGCGCCGCCGGCAATTTCCGTTTCTTCGCGGATTATATCGGTCAGATGGCGGGCGAACTGTATGAGCAAGCCAGGAATTATCTGACGCTCGTGCGGCGGGAGCCGGTGGGCGTCGCGGTCCTGATCTCGCCCTGGAATTCCCCGCTGGCGCTGGGATCGATGAAGGTCGCCTCCGCCATTGCCTTCGGCAACAGTTGCGTCCTCAAGCCGGCGGAACAGGCGCCGCTCGGGCTGACCCGGCTGATCGAGGTGATCCAGGGCGCCGGTCTGCCCCCCGGCGTCGTCAATCTCGTCAACGGCTTTGGCGCCAGCGTCGGCGAACGGCTGGTTCGCCACCCCCACGCCGACCGCATTTCCTTTACCGGCGGCACCCATACCGGCCGCCGGATCATGGCGGCGGCCGGGGAAAATCTGAAGCCGTCGATCATGGAACTCGGCGGCAAGTCGGCGAACATCATTTTCGACGATGCGGATTTCGATCAGGCGCTCGACGGCGCCCTGCTCGGCATCTTCAGCAACAATGGCCAGCAATGCCTGGCGGGTTCGCGCATCCTCGTCCAGAGCGGCATCGCCGACCGTTTCACCGAGGCGCTGGTCGAACGCGCCCGCCGCATATGCGTCGGCGACCCGCGCGCGCCGGATACCGAAGTCGGCCCGCTGGCCAACCGCAATCACTATCGGCATGTGATGGGCTTCGTCCCCGACGCCGCCGACCGCGGCGCCCGCATCCTGGTGGGCGGCGAGCGGCCCAAGGGCTTCGAGCGCGGCTTCTATTTCAGCCCGACCGTGGCGGAAGTCGATTCCAACAGCCATCGCCTGTGCCAGGAGGAGATTTTCGGCCCCTTCGCGTCGCTGATGCGGTTCGACACCGACGAACAGGCCTATCGCATCGCCAACGATTCGCGGTTCGGGCTGGTCGGCTATGCCTGGTCCCGCGACATCGATCGGATATTGACGGCACAGGACCGCATTGCTGCCGGCACCATCTGGTGCAACACGCCGATGATGCGCGACCTGCATGCGCCCTTCGGCGGCATCCGGGAATCGGGCGTCGGCGCCGAAGGCGGGCGCGCCGCGGAAGCCTTTTACACGCATCAGAAATCGGTCATCATACCCCGGAACAGGCTCAACCTCCGGAAACTGGGCGCCTGACATGACGACCGGGAATCCCCGAACGCCCTCGGCCGCCTTGCAAGGCGTCACACAATTGGCCGGCTGACGTCGTTTCTCGATAATGGCGGGCGAAGAGCCGGTTTTCCGCGACCGGATCGGTGCAAGGAGCCGGCCATCCCATATATCTGGTATTCCGCCTCCGGCTGCTTGGTGGTTTCTTCCCCGCCATCACGTCCAGGCACGGGGGAAATATCGTCATGGAAAAACCTTTGGTTTCGAGGGGGCGGCAGGCCGCTTCGGTCGCGGTCATTCTGGCGCTGCTGTCGGCGCCCGCGGCGAATGCGGAGGATTGCACGACCAACGCCGACGCGCTGCGCGGAAAGATCTCGGCGTTCCAGAAGCAGGCACAGGATGCCTATGGCACGATCCAGAGCGAGTTCGGCAAATCGACGTCGAGCAGCTATTCCAAGGACTATTTCGCGAAGTTCGAGGATCTCAACAAGGGCGCCAAGGAGGCCGCGGACCTGGTCACCAAGGGCTATGACATTGCCAATTATGTAAAGCCATTGGCAGAAGGCACCATCCGCACCACGATGCCGCCCGTCGTCACCAACACGATGAGCAATGCGGTCGAGCTGGCGCAGGCGGCGCTGGACGAGGAAAATTCGAAGCTGGATATCGCGCAGCTGCGCTGCGACCAGTCCACCGAGGATGCCGCCCTCTCCGCTTTCCTCGCACAGGCGGACAGCGGCACGGTTTCATCCTTCAAATCGGCCAAATACAATGCCTGCAAGGCGGTCCAGATCCTGGCCGACCTGCAGGACAAGCGGGAAAAGCTGAACGATTTCCGTACCAACGGCTACCCGCTCTTCTTCCTGCACGCCAAGGAGAAGAAGAAGTTCGACGGACACGAACGCACGATCCAGCTCAAGCTCGATCTGCGGATGTACCCTATCTATCCGTCGAAGCCGAAGAATGTCGACCGGACGGGCCAGCCGATCCTGCTGGGTCAGATCCAGGGGATCGATCTGTCGTACAATTCCTACTTCAAGTGGAGCGACAATAATTGGACGACGCTCAACCTCTATCAATATCTGATCGACGAGACCGATCAGGACGAGATTTGCGCGCCGGATTTCAGCATCACCAGCAGCGTGAAGGCCAAGCTGTGCACGCGCGTGGAATCGATATCGTCGGACAAGACCAAGATCACTCTCAAGAGCCGGGCGAAGTTCAAATATAAGGGCGAATGGCACGGCGTCAGCCTGGGCTCGCGCACCATCTATGCGCCCTTCGGCTATCTGGCCGACCTTTCCGATCGCAAGGAAAAGAAGATGGACGAACTGCAATCGAAGGTCGCCAAGCGCCTCGCCTCGCTGCTCGGCGATTATGGCGAAATGGTCGAGGAAGCGAAAAAGTGGCAGGGATCGTGCGCCTCGTGACCGACAAGCAGGCGTTCCCCGGCTTTCGCCGGGGTTCGCCTGTTCGAAGCCGATAACCGTCCCTAAGGATCAAGGAAGCCGTCGCCATCATGGCGGCGGCTTTCTCGATCCAGGATGGCGCGCCGGCGTTGAAGAACGGGCGATCAGCCGATCACGTCGCGAAAGTCGGCCAGCAGCGTTTCGAGGCCCGGTTCGGGGGTGTCCGACGGGCGCGCACCATAAGCGCCGGGCGTGGGTAGCGGCTTTCCGAACAGGCGCTCGGCGATCGTGTCGGCGTCGAGCGGCGGCGCGCCTTCGTCCGCGGCCCGGCGCACCGAGATGAGTGCGAGAACGTCGCGCCGCGCGGCGCCCGCGCCCTTCGTCGATAGCCCCGGCACCGGCATGGCGACCAGCGAGCGATTGGCGCTGGTCCGGCGGGTGAGCGATCCGGTGGAGCCGACGAGCACGGCCTTGCGGAACGGGACCCGCGCGGTCACCTCGACCCGCGTCTTGTCGGTCTGCAGCAGGCTGGCACCGCGGCCCGCGCTGCTCAGGCTCTGGCCGGTGATGTTGGAGAGTTCGAGCACGACGGCGAGGTCGACATCGTCCGACCCGATCCGTTCGGGCGTGACTTCGAGCGTGATGCCGACATCGCGTTCGACGGGATCGCTGTCGTCCGCCAGGGGGACGATGAGGACCGAGCCGCCCTCGAGAAATTTCGAGGTCTTTCCCTGGCGCGCGATCACCACCGGACTCGCCTCGATCGACACATGCGAAAGGTCGCGGTTCGCGAGGTTCAGCGAATAGGTGATCCCCGGCAGGGTCACCGCGACATCGCCGGTCGCCTCGTCGCTCTCCTTGTCATAGCTGTAGTTGACGAGCGTCCCGTCGAACTGAAGCGCAAGACTGTCGAGCAGGTTGATGCCCTTGTCCATCGAGGCGTTGCGCGTGTCGCGGATCAGAAAGGCTTCGATCAGGATGTTGCGGTCCTCATCGGCCGGCGCGGCCGGCGGCGCGGCCGCCTCCGGCGTGCGGGGGTGCCAGGCGTCGCGACCGGCAAAGGCCCGATCCAGGAATTGGGCGCCTTCGCCCGCCCGTCCGGTTGCGGCTGCGAAGGCCAGCCGCGCCAGTTCGGGTTGCTGCGCGCGATAGGCCACCAGCGCATAGGGCATCGCCAGATCGCCGAACGCGCCGCGCCGGTCGACCGCTTCGGACAGTGCCGCGAGAGCGTCGCGATATTCGCCGAGCCGGTAATGGGCGGCGGCGAGCCCCACCATCGGCTCCCACAGATCGGGCGCGAGCCGTGCCGCGGTCTGAAAACCGCTCTTGGCGAGTTCGATGTCGGCGCGGGTGCGGGCACCGCGCGCGAGCAGATCGAGACTGGTCTCGATATGCGCGCGCGCGTTGAGCGGCTCGCGCCGCGCGGCCTCGAAGCCTTCGCCGACGGCCGGCAATCCCGTCAGTTCCATCGACCGTTCGAGGCTGGTCGCGGCGCAGCCGCTCAGCAGCGCGGACAGCAGCGCCAGCGAGGCCGGAGCCAGAAAAGCCCGGCGCGCGCGCGCCGACCCGATTGACCGCATCGCTTATTCCCCCGCTCGAAAAACGCCCAGCCGATAGAGTCCGGGCGGGCGAGCGGCCATCCCATGATTATGGGACTGACGCGGGCTGATCGGCAGGTGCCGCCCCATGGCGCGGCAGGTCGACGACGATGCGCGTTTCCCCGCCGACATGTCCCGTGGCCAGCCGCCCCGCCAGCCGGTCGGCGCGCATCCGCATGTTGGCGAGGCCGCTGCCGCCCGGACCGGGTGAAAAATCAGCCCCGTCGTCGCAGATCGCGACCGTGATGCGATCCGCATCGGCGGAGGTTTCGATCCGCACATAGGAGGCACCAGCATGCTTGATCACGTTGGTTACGGCCTCCTGTACGATGCGCAACACGTCGAGCACCTGCGCGGGGCCGAATTTCTCCAGCGGGGGAACGTCGCCGACGGCCCACACCAGTCGAAGCCCGGCGGCGCGCAACTGCGGTTCGGCGCGCTCGCGCCAGGCGACGAGGGCGAGCGACAGGTCGCCGCCATAATCCTCGAGCGAACCGATGATCAGGCGCATGTCGGTGAGCGCCGCGCGCGCGTGGCGCGCGATCTCCTGCGTCCGTGGTGTCGGGGCGTCGGCGAGGGCGAGCATCGACGCCAGTTCGCCGCCGATCCCGTCGTGCAGGTCGCGCATCAGGCGCGCGCGCTCGCGATTGATCGCCTCGGCCTCCCGGCGCGCGCGCAGTTCCTCATAGGTCGCGCGCAGCTCGGACTCGACTTCGGCCACGCGTACGCCCAGCGCTACCGCGGTGCTGTCGAGTTCGCGCATCGCGCGAACGAAACGCAGCGTCATCAGCCCGGCAACGGCGAGAAGAAAGCCGCTATAGGCGGCGCGCGCGAGGAAGACGCGGCTGAAGCCCGGATCGAGGATCGAGGTCAGATCCCACAGCACGAAACCCGACAGGAGGAGGATGCCGGGCGCCACGATCAGCGCGTCGCGATTGCCTTTCGCCGCCGCGCGGATCAACACCCAGTTGGCAAGGGCCAGATAGAGGACAACCAGCGCCATCGCCGCGCGCACCAGCATCGGGATCAGGCCGATGGCGGGGCTGAGGATATAGAGAATCGTCAGCACCAGCGGGGCAGCCGCGAACAGCCGCAGCGCCGGTCTTCGCTCGCGCGCGAGCGCGGCGCAGAACATCAGCCCCGCCGCCGCCTCCCACACCGCGAGCAGGTTCCAGAACGGCAGATCGATGCCGGCAAAGCCGAAATCGGGGATCATCACCGAACCGCGGACGGCGGCAAGGGCGAGCGTGGCGGCGAGCCAGCCGAATTCCGCCTCGCGCCGCCGGGCGACCCAGATCAGCGCCAGCACGACGGCGAGCGCGATCTCGCCGCCCACCACCACCGTCGGCAGCACCGCGGCGGCGAACCAGCGGGCGTGATAATAGGGTCTCAGCTCCTCTTCCGGCCCGATGAAGATACGGTCGAGCGCGACCCCATGCCCCGGCAGCGCCGACAGGGTGACGCGAAAGCGGTTACGGCCTTCGTGCAGGACATCGCCGAGCGCCGGCGCGAAAGCGGGAAAGGATGAATAGCGCAGGTTGCGCATCATATAGAGCTGCGCGAACGCGACGCGCTCCCCATTGATCTCGATTGCGATCGAATCGGCGAAGGAGGGGACGAGCAGGGCCGCAGCACCGATCTCGCCCGCCGCGAAATCCTGGGTGAAATCGCACCGGATGGCGCTGGCGGCGCGGGGCATTTTCGGCGCCGTAGAAAAGGGAAAGTCGACGATCTTTCGCGATCCCGTCGCCGCTCCCAAAGGGTCGAGCGGCTGACAGCTTGCGCTTTCGATCGCCAGCGCGCGCCTCGGTTCGCTGAAGGCGGTGGTCGAAGTGACAATGCTGAGCCCCGCCAGCGCGACGACCAGCCACAGGAGACCGAGGCCGAGCCTCCAGCGCGTACTCATCGGCCCCTCGCTCGTCAAAGTTTGATGAGGCCGTACTGGATGGCCTCGTACACCGCCTCGCCGCGCGTCTCCACCTGCAGCTTGCGATAGATCGCCTTGATATGACTCGGCACGGTGTGGCGCGACAGGCCCAGCCGGTCGGCGATCTCGTTATAGGTCAGCCCTTTGGCGATGCCCCACAATATGTCGAACTCGCGCGCCGTCAGGCTGGGCGCATTCGGGCTGGGAACCGGCGCGTCGGTGACGCTTTCCCCCCGCGCGCGCCGGACGATGAAGCGCGCGATGGACGGCGAGATCGGCGAACCGCCCGACAGGACTTCGAGCGCGGTCGAATGAATATCCTCGGGCAGCGCATCCTTCAATATATAGCCTGAAGCGCCTGCCGCGATCGCCGCGAGGATCGTCGTCTCGTCGCCGAGGACCGAAATCACCAATATCTCGATCTCCGGCTGGCGCTCGCGCGCCTCGGCCAGGAAATCGATCGCCAGCCCGTCGGGCAGTCCCAGGTCGGCGACGATCAGGTCGGGTGGCTGCTGCGCCAGCAACGCGCGCGCTTCGGCGAGGTTCGCGGCTTCGGCGACGATGCAGTCGCCATGCGCGGCCAGCGCGCCGGCCAGCCGCTCGCGGATCGGCGGATCGTCCTCGATCAGCAGCACCCGATGCGCACGCTTGCCGTCGGCTCCCACGCCCAGATCGCCCTCTTCGCCCGTCATCATTGCAGCCTAGAGGATTGAACCGAAGGTCCGCCACCCCATAAATCGGGGATCGAGCCTTCGGTCCGTCGCTCCCTTGCAGCGGCTTCGCGGCACCGATCCGATCGCCCGGACCCGGATGCTGCGGCAAGCAGGTTATAAAATCGGTGTGCCGGCACCCCGATAAAAAGCCCCGCCGGATCGCTCCGGCGGGGCTTCTTTTTCACCCGAAGGCAGCGTCAACCGACGGCATGCCCCGCCAGCGCCGCGAGCAGGAGCAGCGCGACGATGTTGGTGATCTTGATCATCGGGTTCACGGCCGGACCCGCGGTATCCTTGTAGGGATCGCCCACGGTATCGCCAGTGACGGCCGCCTTGTGGGCTTCGCTGCCCTTGCCGCCGTGGTTGCCGTCCTCGATATATTTCTTGGCATTGTCCCACGCGCCGCCGCCCGCGGTCATCGAGATCGCGACGAACAGGCCGCCGACGATCACGCCGAGCAGCAGCGCCCCGAGTGCGGCAAAGCCCGCCGCCTGCCCTTCGGGTGCGATCCAGCTGATGACGAAATAGACGGCGATCGGCGCGAGCACCGGCAGCAGCGAGGGGATGATCATCTCCTTGATCGCCGCCTTGGTGACCAGGTCGACCGTGCGCGCGTAATCGGGCTTCGAGGTGCCCGCCATGATGCCGGCATCGTTCGCGAACTGCTCGCGCACGTCCTTGACCACGTCGCCCGCCGCGCGGCCGACCGCGGTCATGCCCATCGCCCCGAACAGATAGGGCAGCAGCGCGCCGAGCAGCAGGCCGACGATGACATACGGATTTTCGAGGCTGAAATTGACCGTCAGTTCGGGGAAGAATTCCCGAAGGTCGGTCGTATAGGCCGCGAACAGCACCAGCGCGGCGAGGCCCGCCGAGCCGATCGCATAGCCCTTGGTCACCGCCTTGGTCGTGTTGCCGACGGCGTCGAGCAGATCGGTCTTTTCGCGGACACTGTCGTCCAGCCCGGCCATTTCGGCGATGCCGCCCGCATTGTCGGTCACCGGACCATAGGCGTCGAGTGCGACGACCATGCCGGCGAGCGCGAGCATCGCGGTCGCGCCATAGGCGATGCCGATCAGCCCCGCGAGCTGATAGGCGATGATGATGCCCGCGACGATGACGATCGTCGGCAGCGCGGTCGCCTCCAGGCTGATCGCGAGGCCCTGGATCACATTGGTGCCGTGGCCCGTTTCCGACGCCTTGGCGATGCTGCGGACCGGGCGGAAGCCGGTGCCGGTGTAATATTCGGTGATCCAGATGATAAGGCCGGTGATGACGAGCCCGAGCAGCGAGCAATAGAAAAGGTCCATGCCGGTGAAACCGCCATTGGCATTGGTTCCGCCGATCGCGGCGTTGAGGTCGCCGCCAAGGCCATAGTGAAGCACGCCGTAAATGCCGATCACAGAGGTCACGGCGGTGACGATGAACCCCTTGTACATCGCGCCCATGACGTTGTTCGATCCGCCGAGGCGAACGAAATAGGTGCCGATGATCGAAGTGATGATGCACACACCGCCGATCAGCAGCGGCAGCGCCATCAGCGCGGGGAGCAGTTCGCCCGCACCTTTCAGCAGCAGCGCGGTCAGCACCATGGTGGCGCCGACGGTGACGACATAGGTCTCGAACAGGTCGGCGGCCATGCCGGCGCAGTCGCCGACATTGTCGCCGACGTTATCGGCGATCACCGCGGGGTTGCGCGGATCGTCCTCGGGAATGCCCGCCTCGACCTTGCCGACCAGGTCGGCGCCGACGTCGGCGGCCTTGGTGAAAATGCCGCCGCCGAGACGCGCGAAGATCGAGATCAGCGAGGCGCCGAAAGCGAGCGCGACGAGCCCGTCGACGACCGTGCGGTCGTCGCCGCCCACCGTCCGGCCCATCTGTGTGGTCAGGACCCAATAGAAGACCGAGATCGCGAGCAGCGCGAGACCCGCCACCAGCAGCCCGGTGATCGCACCGGCGCGGAACGCCAGCGTCAGGCCCGACTGCAGCCCCTTCTGCGCCGCCGCCGCGGTGCGGACGTTCGAGCGCACGGAGATGTTCATGCCGATGAATCCGGCGACGCCCGACAGGATCGACCCGATCACGAACCCGGCCGCCGACACTGGGCCGAGCGCCCACGCGACGATGATCGCGACGACAACGCCGACGATCGCGATGGTGCTGTACTGACGCTTCAGATAGGCTTGCGCGCCTTCCTGGATCGCCGCGGCGATTTCCTGCATTTTTTCATTACCGGCCGAGGCGCCGAGCACCTGGCGGGAGGTAATGAATCCATAGAGCACGGCCAAAAGGCCGCACGCTATCGCGATCAAGACCGGATTCATGCGTGTCTGTTCCTTCCCCATAGAGAAGGGCGAACGCAAGGACAGCAGTCGAACGTCCGACGTATTGATGCCGGCTCGCTCTCTCCCCTGATGCGACCGCCCCAAATTTGGACGGCCGGGTTATGGGAAGAAAGAATGCCAAGCACAAGCCCGCAATGGTGGTGACTCAGTTTGGATTTGGAAGGCAGATTTCCTGTCTCGTCACCCCGGACTTGATCCGGGGTCCCGCTTTCTCCGTCGTTTAGCGGGACCCCGGATCAAGTCCGGGGTGACGAGGAAAGAGAAATCACGCGCCTGCTTTCAAACTGCGTCACCACCCCCGCAATAGCCGTCATCCCGGCGAAAGCAGGGATCTCTACGTCCCGTCATGGCGCATCGGCGAGACCCCGGCTTTCGCCGGGGTGACGACAGCGAGGGATCAATGCATGAAGCCCAGCCGCTCGGGCAGCGGAACGCGCTGCGCCTTGTGGGTCAGGACGACACCCTCCCCCACCCCTGCGTGGCCAACGACCGTCACCGGCACGTCGAGCCCGTCGGCGATCTCGCGGATCGTCGGCGCCTTGGCAGGATCGGCGGCGAAGAGGAGCTGGTAATCGTCGCCCGCGGTCGCGGCGGCAAGCCGCGTGTCGACCACGTCGGGCCGCACCGCGAGCAGCGCCGCCGACAGCGGCACCGATTCCAGCATCAGGGCGAAGCGGCAGCCGCTCGCCTCCGCCATGCGCTGCGCGTCGATCAGCAATCCGTCGGAGACGTCCATCATCGCGTGGACATGGCGCGCGATCGCCTGGCCGAAGGTGAGCTGCGGCTGCGGGCGGCGATAGGCAGCGAGACAGGTCTCGTTCGGCTCGATCTCGCCGAGCCGCATCGCGAGGCCGACGCCCGCGTTGCCGATCGTACCGGTGATCCAGAGTTGGTCGCCCGGCCGCGCGCCGCTGCGCGCCGGCGCGCCGGCCTCTGCCGTGCGCCCGATCGCGGTCAGCCCGAAGCTGCGCGGCGCGCCCGCCGGAACGCGCACCGTATCGCCGCCGAGCAGCAGCACGCCGAAGCGGCGCAATGCGAGGTCGAGCCCGTCGACGAACGCCTTGTCCCACGCCGCGTCGCCGAGGCTGTAACCGACCAGCACGCCGAGCGGCGCGGCGCCTTTCGCGGCGAGGTCGGACAGGTTGACCGCGACCAGCTTCCAAGCGACGTCCTGCGGCGCCTCGTCGGGCAGGAAATGGATGCCCTCCACGATCATGTCGTGGGTCAGCACCAGCCCCTCCCACACCGCCGCATCGTCGGCGAGCCCGCGCGCGGCGGGGTCGGTGGCGATGGCGCGCAGGCGGGCGATGAAATCGGCTTCGCTCATCACGAAAATCGTATCCGATCGCGGGGTGGTATAAAAGATATCGCCGATGTGTGTCCCCGCGAAGGCGGGGACCCAGAGCGTATTTGCGCCACCGTTCGGCTCATTTCCGCGTCTGGGCTCCCGCCTTCACGGGAGCACATCCGCAGCTCTATTTCCGCACATCCTTGCCGATCGCGTCGAGCAGGCCGTTGGCGAAGCCCGCCTCGCGTCCATCAAAGAAGGCTTTCGCCACGTCGACATATTCGCTGACCACCGCGCCGACCGGCACATCGCCGCGCGCGATCAGCTCATAGGCGCCGGCGCGCAGGATCGCCTTCATCGTGCGGTCGAGCCGGTCCATCGTCCAACCGCTCGCGAGCCGCGCGGTGATCGCCGCGTCGATCTCGTCCGCCCGCGCCAGCGCGCCCTTCACGATATCGTCGAAGAAGGGCACGTCGGCATCGGCATATTCGGCATCCTCGATGACCCTGCCGATGCGGTGCTGGTGGAACTCGTGGATGAGCGGCGCGACCGGCGTGCCCTCCATCTCGTGTTGATAGAGCGCCTGCACGGCGGCAAGGCGGGCGGCTGAGCGGGATTGGGCGCGTTTGGTCATGCTGTCTGCTTTATCTTAAATCGTCATCCCGGCGAAAGCCGGGATCTCGACGGTGCATCAGGGCCGCCACGGCGAGATTCCGGCTTTCGCCGGAATGACGAACGGGAAGGGATCAGGGGCTGTTGGGCTTCAATCTATTCTGGACGCTGAGCGCATGGGCGGGCAGCCCTTCGGCCACCGCAAGCGCGACCGCGGCGGGGCCGATCGCCGCCAGCGCCTGTTCGTCAAGCGCGAGGAAGCTGGTGCGCTTCATGAAGTCGGTCACCGACAGTCCGCTCGAAAAGCGCGCGCGGCGGCCGGTGGGGAGGACATGGTTGGGGCCCGCGACATAATCGCCGATCGCCTCGGGCGTCTGACGGCCGAGGAAAACCGACCCCGCATGGCGCACCCCGGCAAACAGCGCATCCGCCTCGGCCGTATCGACCGCGAGTTCGAGATGCTCGGGCGCGAGCCGGTCGCACAGGGGGATCGCGTCGGCGAGGCGTGGTACGACGATCACCGCGCCATTGTCGGCCCAGCTCGCCTGCATCGTCGGCGCGGTCGCCAGCGTCGGGATAACCTGCTCAACCGCCGCCGCGACCGCATCGGCGAAATCGCCGTCGTTGGTGAACAGGATCGACTGGCTGGTCGGATCATGCTCGGCCTGACTGAGCAGATCGGCGGCGATGACATGCGGCTCGTTCTTCGCATCGGCAACGACGACGATCTCGCTCGGCCCCGCGACCATGTCGATGCCGACGACGCCGTAGAGCTGGCGCTTCGCCTCGGCGACCCAGGCGTTGCCGGGACCGGTGACGACATCGACCGGTGCGATCCGGTCGGTGCCATAGGCGAGCGCCGCAATCGCCTGCGCGCCGCCGACGCGCCAGATCTCATCGACCCCGCCAATATGCGCCGCGGCAATCACGACCGGATTGACCGCCCCGCCGGGCGTCGGCGTGACCATCACGATCCGCTCGACCCCCGCGACCTTTGCGGGCAGGATGTTCATCAGCACCGACGAGGGATAGGCGGCACGCCCGCCGGGAACATAGACCCCCGCCGCATCGACCGCGCGCCACCGCGCGCCGAGCCGGGCGCCGGCGGCATCGCGATAGTCGCGATCCTCGGGGCGTTGCGCGGCGTGATAGGCGCGGATACGCTCCGCCGCGAGGTCGAGCGCGGCCCGAAGTTCGGGCGCCAGCGCGTCATAGGCGGCGGCGCATTCCTCTTTCGATATGCTCCAGCCGCGCGCGTCCAGGTCGAAGCGGTCGAACCTCGCCGTATAGTCGGCAAGCGCCGCGTCGCCCCCGGCCTTCACCTGCGCGATGATCGCGGCGACGTCGGCCGAAACGTCGGACGCGCTCTCGCGCCGGTCGTTCACCAGCGCGTCGAACGCGGCCGCGAAGCCGGGCGCCGAAGCGTCAAGCCGCCGCATCGCCTACCGCCTGCCGAAAGCGTTCGACCAGCGCCGGCACCTCGGCCGAACGCAGCTTGAACGCGGCGCGATTGACGATCAGCCGCGCGGAGACCTCGCTGATCACCGTCTGCTCGGCGAGCGCATTCTCGACCAGCGTGCGTCCGGTCGAGACGAGATCGACGATGTGCGAGGCAAGCCCCAGCTTCGGTGCGATCTCCATCGCGCCGTTCAGCTTGATGCACTCGGCCTGAATCCCCTGCCCCTCGAACCAGCGGCGGGTGGTCGCGGGATATTTGGTCGCGACGCGGATATGGCTGGCGCCCCCGAAACCGGCAGCGCCCGGCGGTGCGCTGTCCGCAGGCCCGGCGAGCGACAGGCGGCAATGGCCGATGCCGAGGTCGACCGGCGCGTACAACTCCGAATAGTCGAACTCGTCGATCACGTCCGATCCGACGATGCCGAGCTGCGCCGCGCCATGCGCGACGAAGGTCGCGACGTCGAAGGCGCGCACGCGGATCAGCGAGATGTGCGGCTGGTTGGTGGCGAACACCAGCGCGCGGCTCCTGGGATCGAAGAAATCGGCCGCCGGCTCGATGCCGACGCGCGCGAGCAGCGGCAGCGCCTCGTCGAGGATGCGTCCCTTGGGGATGGCAAAGATGATCGGTTCGGGCATAAGCGCGCCAGCCCATAAGCGGCGGCGGGAGAAAGGGCAATGAGCGAGCGTTACGCCTTCATCGACATGGGCGCGACCGGAGCCGATGCCGTGCGCACCGCCTTCGCCAATCAGGTCGCCTATTGCCGCGCCGCCGACGCACCGGTGACGGCGCGGATCGCCGCGGCGCTGGCCACCATGCTCGATGCGCCCGCGACCGGCTTCGCGCGCCGCATCGCCGAATGGCCGGGCGCGCCGCTCGCCGACGCGCTGCCGCTGCGCGCCGCGGGCGGGCTGCACGCGCTGCACCTGTCGGGCGCCGCGCCCGAGCTTGCACCCATCTACGCCGATGCCGAGGACATCAACGACGCCGCCATCGTCGCAGGCGTCGTGGCGCGGCACGAAGCCGCGCTGCTGCCGTGGCTCGACGGCCCGCCGCAAACCAACGAGGCCGGGCGCTCCTCGGCCTTCATCGCGGCGATGCTGTGGCTTGCCGATCAGGGCCTGCCGCCGCGTTTCCAATGCCTCGAGATCGGATCGAGCGCTGGGATCAACCTGATGATCGACCGCTATCACTACGATCTGGGCGGCGTGCAGGTCGGGCCGCAGCCCGGCGTCATCGCCTTCACGCCCGATTGGCAGGGGAATCACCCGCCGCAGCAGCCAATCGCGATCGCAGGCCTGAAAGGCTGCGACATCGCGCCGGTCGACCTGGCCGATCCCGTGCAGGCCTTGCGGCTCAAGGCCTATATCTGGCCCGAACACACGATCCGCTTCGGCCGCCTCGAAGCCGCGATCGCCGCCGCAAGGGCCGATCCGCCCGATCTGGTGCGGATGAACGCAGCCGATTTCGTCGAGGCCGAGCTGGCGAAGCCGCAGGCGGCGGGGGCGACGCGCGTGCTGATGCACTCGATCGTCTGGCAATATGTGCCCGGGGACCAGCAGGCGCGGGTGACCGCCGCCATGGAGGCCGCGGGCGCGCGGGCCACCCCCGACCGCCCGCTGGCGTGGATCGCGCTGGAGGCCAACCGCACCGTGCATCACCACGAACTGGTCGTCCGCCATTGGCCCGGCGGCGAAGCGCCGCGCCTGCTCGCCCGCGCGCACCCGCATGGCGCGTGGGTCCAATGGGCGGGGGCGTGAGGCACCCTCCCCTCCTCTTCAGAGGTGGAGCAGCGAGACTTGCGCGCTTTGCGCGTTAGTCGCAGCGGGGTGGTGTCCCGCACCGGTGTCCACCACCACCCCTTCTGAAGAGGAGGGGCTTAAAGCACCGCCTCACCCCGCCTCCACCCCCTCGTCGGGCAGCAGCGTCCGGCATTCGGCGAAGATGGCATCCATAATGTCCCTGATCTCCGCCCACAGCGCCTGTTCGTCGGTCGCTTCGGCGGGCACCGTTTCTGCGATCACGTCGATCGTCGCATCGACCATGCCCCGATACCAGGCCAGCGACACGTCGAGCGTGAAATGATGATGCGGCACCGAGGTTTCGAGCAAGATGTCGATCTCGCCGCGCCGGTCGATGCAGTGCATCAGGCAATAGAGGCAATTCTCGACCATCTCGCCTTCCAGCGCGGCGGTCTTGCCCAGCCCATGATGCTCGAAGCTGGCCGCAGCCTCGGGATAACGGGCGTAATAAAGCGCCATCACCGCCGGCGTGACGTCGCCGATTGCCTCCGCCGCACGGGTCAGGCCGCGGTCGAGCAACGCCATCTTCTCCGCGCGATCCATCCGGCTCTCCCTTCCCGCAAAGAGATATTTCACTTACCTCTTTTTATGCAAGCGGAACAGAGCGGGATTCCTTCATCTGGAACTGCAATTCATCCCCTAAAGATCGTCATGCTGAACCTGTTTCAGCATCCATGGCGGGACCTCTCATCCTGCTCTGCGCCCAAGGAAACGGCAGACCATGGACCCTGAAACAAGTTGGCCTGTGTACCGTTGGAGCCTGTAAGCGATCCCCGGCGAAAGCCGGGGTCCAGACGCCGGGCGCTGTCCGTTCAAAATGGACCCCGGCTTTCGCCGGGGATCACCCCTTACAGGCCGCATGGGGATAAACGCCAAACAAGGTCAGGGTGACGAAAAGGAAAAGCTGCGCCGAAACCCGAATCCCCACAGGCCCTAAAGCCGCGCCGCCAGCTGCGCCAACAATGCCTGCACCGGCCGCGCCGCCTGCGGGGCGCGCCATCCCGCCTCGATCGCGGCGATGCGTTCGAACAGGCGCTCGCTCGCCGCGACGATGCGGCGCAGCGACGGATCGAAGCGGGCGCAGACGGCCCAGTCGGCGGCGACCGGCGGACCGATGCGCGCGGCGCTGTCGCCGGGGCCGGCACCCGCATCGCCCGCGAACATCGCGCGGTGATGGAGCAGCCAGGCGATGATGTGCATCAGCCGCGTCGTCGTCTTCAGCGATTCGCAGGCCAGGCTGACCTGGAGCAGGGCGTCGCCGCTGTCCCGGCCCATGTCGCGGGCGGCGGCGAAGGCCGCGTGCGCCTCGTCAGCGAGCAGCATCGCCTCGACATAGAGGCTCTCGACCTGCGCGCGCCGGACCGGCTGGCCGCGCGCGTCCGACGATGATCTTCCCCCGTCCATCGCCGCGGCATGCCACGGGGCGGCGGGCGGGAGCAACGCCGCTAACCATTTTTCTGCCGGCCGCCCAACGACCGTCATGCCGAACGCATTTCGGCATCCATCTGGAAAAGGTGATCCCCGGCGAAAGCCGGGGTCCAGACGCCACGCGCTGCCTGTCGAAATCGACCCCGGCTTTCGCCGGGGATCCTATGCGGTCTCCGGCGGCATAAAGGCCGAACAGGTTCGACATGACGGGAAAGGATGATGCGCCGCCTCAGGCGATGATGTCGGGCAGCAACTGGTCCTCGCACCAGCTGATCTCGTCGCGCAGCTTCAGCTTCTTCTTCTTGAGCCGGGCGAGCTGGAGCTGGTCGGGAACCGTGGCCGCGGCGAGCGCGATGATCGCGGCGTCGAGGTCGCGATGTTCGACGCGAAGCAGTTCCAGGCGTTGGGCGATTTCTTCGGGGTTCACGCAGGCTTTCCTGCCACGATCACGCCCCGTCCGCAACGGGGACCGGCTGACCGAATCGGGACGACATCGGGGGCGATTCGTGATTTACTCGAAGGTGCCAATCGCGAGTCGAAAAGGAGAATGGCCCATGAGCATATCGCACCTTTCCGCCCTGAAGTCCCGCCACGCGGACCTCGACGCGAAAATTGCGAATGAAGAGCGGCGCCCGGCCCCCGACACGGCCCTGCTGGCGCAGTGGAAAAAGCAGAAGCTGAAACTCAAGGAAGAAATGGTGCTTTCGGTCGGCTGACCGAGGCACAGGCCCTACCGCCCGCTGGTGCCAGTCCTCGCGGACCGCATCAGCGCCGGCGGTAGACGGGATTGATCTCCCGGCCCGTCCGCCGCAGATGCGGCGGCAGATCCGACTGGGTCACCACCTGACGGCGAACCACCTGCGGATTGATCTGGCGATCGAAGGCGATCCCGAATTTCCCCTCGCCGACCCACACGACGCGCCCGGCGACCGGGCCGACATTGCGCAGGTCGACTTCGACCGCCGCGCCCGATTCGACCTGCACTCTGGTTTCGGTGGTTTCGGCGAGCATCCCGCCGGCCGACAGGTTGCGCACGCGCACGGTCAGCGGGTCGGCCCGGCCGGACAGCGTCAGCGTCGCCTGCATGAACAGGCTGTCCCGGTCGGCGCTGCGCGACAGCGCCGCCACTTCCTCATCCACCGATGCTGGACCCTGCAAATCCATCGCGACCCATCCCCTGACCTGTTCCCGGGGTGGGCAGTCTAGGGACCAGCCCTTGCGATATTGTAAATGGCGGGAGGAGTCAGTCCTCGCGCGAGATGCGTTCGTTGCGCTCGTGGCGTTCCTGCGCCTCCAGCGTCATCGTCGCGATCGGACGCGCCTGCAGCCGGGCGAGCGAGATCGGCTCGCCGGTGACCGCGCAATAGCCATATTCGCCCTCGTCGATGCGGCGGATCGCCGCGTCGATCTTGGCGATCAGCTTGCGCTGGCGGTCGCGGGTCCTCAGCTCGATCGCCCAGTCGGTCTCGCTCGACGCGCGGTCGGCCAGGTCGGGCTCGCGCAGCGGGCCGTCCTGAAGCTGCGCCAGGGTCGATTCGGCCTCGGTCAGGATCGATTTCTTCCACGCAAGCAGCAGGCCGCGAAAATAGTCCTGCTGCCGCTCGTTCATGAACGGCTCGTCGTCGCTGGGGACATAATCCGAATCGAGGGTGGATTTGGCTTCCAGGAGGGCGTCGGCGCCAACATCGGCAATCTGGGTCGGCATAGGGGGCTTTTCGCGTCCTTTCCTCTCGCCTGGCCGTCGCCTTCGACAAGCCATGGATTGCGCCGCGCCTATAACCAGCCGCCGGTTGCGACACAAGCGCGGAAGCGGCGGGTAGCGACCGGCGGGTGAAGGCCGGCTGAACCGCAGCGCCATCTCCCTTTCCGTAAACGTTAACCAGAAGTGCAGATTTTCCGCCTTTTCCGTCCCGTTTCGGGACAAGGCAGGCTGTCAAGGTTGAATTCGCGCCGTCTTTCCCAGTCTCGGACAGGCAAACGCGGTTAACGCCACGGACGCGTTCACGAAGCTTTGGCCTTTTGCAGCTAAGCAGAAGAGCGATCGGGGGCGCCGGGGGTCGGTGCGCCGCGCAACGGGAAAAGAGAGAGAAACCTATGTCTGTCCGAATGGCCCTCGCCAAGCTTTGCGCCTGCACCTGCGGCGGCGCGATCATCGGCAGCGGCGCGATGCAGATCGCCGACGTCCCGGCGACGGCGCAGGTGCAGAACTGCTGCAAGAAACAGGTGGTGCGCAAGCGCCACGCGGCCAAGCGGCCGGTCAAGCGGGTGCGCCGCGTCGTGACGACGAAGCGCGTGGTCCGCACCGCGACCCCGCAGACGCAGGTGGTGACGCAGACCATCCCCCTGCCTCCCATTCCCTATGCGCCCTTCCCGCAGCGCGGCGGCTTCGAAGGCGGCGGTGGTGGCGGCAGCGGCGTCACCGTGATCGGCGGCGGCTTCGGGGGCGGTTTCGGCGGCGGCTTCTTCGGGGGCTTCTTCGGCGGATCGAGCGGCGGCGGCAGCAGCGGCAGCATCGTCGTCACCTCAACCACCACCGGCGGCCTCAGCTCGACGACGAGCAGCACCTCGGGCGGCGTGTCGACCTCGACCGGCGGCGTCAGCACCTCGACCTCGACCGGGGGCGTGAGCACCTCGACCGGCGGCGTCTCGACGTCGACGGGGGGTGTCAGCACTTCGACCGGGGGCGTTTCGACCTCGACCGGGGGCGTGAGCACTTCGACCGGAGGCGTATCGACCTCGTCGGGCAACGTCAGTTCGTCCTCGGGCAACGTCAGTTCCTCCTCGTCGAGCAGCAGCTCGTCGTCCAGCTCCTCCTCGTCCTCATCCTCGTCGAGCTCCTCCTCGTCGGGCGGCGGCAGCTCGTCGAAGGGCGGGTCCTCGCACGGTCACGGCAGCAGTTCGCGCGGCGGCTCGTCGCACGGCCATGGCAGCAGCTCGCACGGCGGGTCGTCGCATGGTCACGGCAGCTCGAGCTGGGGCGGATCGAGCGGCAGCTCGGGCGGATCGGGAAGCAGCGGCTCGTCGGGAGGCAGCTCGGCCTCCTCCTCGTCGAGCAGCAGCTCATCGTCGTCCTCATCCTCGTCATCGGGCGGATCGAGCGGGTCGACCGGCTCCACCGGGTCGACGGGCGGCGGCAGCTCCTCGTCGTCGAGCTCCTCATCCTCCTCATCCTCGTCGAGCAGCAGCTCGTCGGGCGGCGCGACCTCGTCGGGCGCGACCGGCGGCAGCAGCAGCTTCGGCGCGTCGAGCAGCAGCAGTTCCTCGTCCTCGTCGTCGAGCAGCAGTTCGTCGTCCTCCTCGTCATCGTCCAGCTCGGGCGGCAGCAGCGGCGGCTCGTCGGGCGATCCGACCCCGGTGCCGGCGCCGCCGATGCTGCTGCTGTTCGGCGCCGCGGCCGCCGCGCTCGTCGCGCGTCGCCGCGCCGCGAATCGCCAGGACGACGAAGCCGAAGCAGCTTAAGCTATCCACTGGCGGCGGGTGCATCTCGCCACCGATCGAAGGGCTGCCCTCCGGGCGGCCCTTTTTTTGCCCATCGAATAAAAACTTTGCCAAACGGCAAACTATCTCATATAGTTTACCATATGGCGAACCAACCGGCCCCGCTCGACGCTGTCTTCCACTCGCTCGCCGATCCGACCCGGCGTGCGGTCGTCAGCCGCCTGCTCCAGGGCGAAGCGCCGGTGACGCAGCTCGCCGAGCCCTTCGCGATCGGCCTTCCCGCCTTTCTGAAGCATCTCGCGGTGCTTGAGGGCGCGGGCCTGATCCGGTCCGAAAAGCGGGGCCGCGTGCGGACCTGCCGGATCGACGCCGAGCGACTCGCTGCAGCCGAAGGCTGGCTCGCCGAGCAGCGCGCCGTCTGGCAGGGCCGCACCGACCGGCTCGCCGCCTTCGTCGAATCGCAGACTATCGGGAGTCCGTCATGACCAGCAGCGAATCCATCCTCGCCATCGACCGCCTCATCGCCGCGCCGCCGTCCGCAGTGTGGGACGCGTGGAGCGACCCGGCCAAGCTCGAAAAATGGTGGATTCCAGCGCCCACCGCGTGCCGGGTCGTGACGCTGGACCTGCATCCCGGCGGCGGTTTCGAAACGCAGATGCGCGAAGGAAGCGGCGATTTCCAGCCGCATATCGACGGCTGCTTCCTCGACGTCGAACCCGAACGGCGCCTCGTCTTCACCACCGCGCTACGCGCCGGCTGGCAGCCGGTCGACCCGTGGCTCGCGCTGACCGCGATCCTGACTTTCGAGGCGCGGGACGGCGGCACCCTCTATTCGGCGCGCGTCCTCCACCGCAGTCCCGAGGACAGCCGCAAGCATGAGGACATGGGCTTCCGCGACGGCTGGGGCACCGTGCTCGGCCAGCTCGCCGACCTGCTCGAAGACGGGCGATAACGGCGCCATCGTTGCGCAAAACCCCGCGACCCTCTAGCCAAGGCGTCTCGAAGGAGGGGGTCAGATGCTTCGCCATGCCGCACTATCCGCCGCCGCGCTGGCGCTCCTGGCCGGCTGCGCCGCCCATCGCGGCTGGACAGGCCCCGATACGCAGCCCTTCGCCGAGGCGCTCGCGGACTGCAAGGCGCGGACCAGCGCAATGGGCGGCAAGACCGAACGCCGCTTCGCCATCGACACCTGCATGACGGGCAAGGGGTGGACGCGCCCGCAGCGATAGGCGACGCGCGGGGTTGCGCGGCGCGGGCCGCGACGCCATAGCGCGGCCATGCACGATATCCGCCTGATCCGGGACGATCCCGCCGCCTTCGACGCCGGCCTCGCGCGCCGGGGCGTCGCGCCGCAGTCCGCGGCCATCCTCGCCGCCGACGCGGCCTTGCGCGCCTTGCAGACCGACATGCAGGCCGCGCAGGCCCGCCGCAACGAGGCGTCGAAGGCGATCGGCCAGGCAATGGCGAAGGGCGACACGGAAAACGCCGAGGCGCTGAAGGCCGAGGTCGCGGCGCTCAAGCAGAAGCTGCCCGACCAGGAAGCCGCCGAGCGCGAACAGCTCGCGGCGCTGAACGACACGCTCGCCGCCCTTCCCAACCTCCCCGCCGCCGACGTCCCCGACGGCGAGGACGAAGCGGGCAATGTCGAGATCGCCCGCTGGGGCACCCCGCGCGCCTTCGATTTTCCGCCGCGGGAACATGCCGATTTCGCCCCCGCGCTCGGGCTCGATTTCGAGACCGCGGCGAAAATGTCGGGCGCCCGCTTCGCTTTCCTGAAAGGCCAGATGGCGCACCTCGAACGCGCGCTCGGCCAGTATATGCTCGACCGGCAGACGACCGAGGCGGGCTACAGCGAATGCGCGACCCCGCTGCTCGTCCGCGACGAGGCGGCGTTCGGCACCACCCAGCTTCCCAAGTTCCGCGAGGACCTGTTCCAGACCACCGACGGTATGTGGCTGATCTCGACGTCGGAGATGAGCCTGACCAACGCGGTGCGCGAGCAGATCCTGGCCGAGGCCGACCTGCCGATCCGCATGACCGCGCTCACCCCCTGCTTCCGCTCGGAGGCGGGCGCCGCAGGGCGCGACACGCGCGGCTATATCCGCCAGCACCAGTTCTGGAAGGTCGAGCTCGTCTCGATCGTCCGCCCCGAGGAGGCCGACGCCGAACTCGAACGCAAGACGCGCGCCGCCGAGGCGATCCTCGAAGCGCTCGGCCTGCCCTATCGCCGGATGCTGCTCTGCGCGGGCGACATGGGCTTCGCGGCGCGCAAGACCTATGACCTAGAGGTGTGGCTGCCCGGCCAGGGCGCCTATCGCGAGATTTCGAGCTGCTCCAACTGCGGCGAGTTCCAGGCGCGGCGCATGAATGCCCGCTTCCGCCGCGAAGGCGCGAAAGGCACCGAATTCGTCCACACGCTCAACGGCTCCGGCCTCGCGGTCGGGCGGACGCTGGTCGCGATCCTCGAAAATTATCAGCAGGCCGACGGCAGCGTCGACATTCCCGAGGCGCTGCACCCCTATATGGGCGGCATCACCCGGCTGGAACCCTTGACGAACTGAACCATCGTCACCCCGGACTTGATCCGGGGTCCCGCTTTTCCGGCGTCGCTGAGCGGGACCCCGGATCAAGTCCGGGGTGACCAAGAAAGAGAGACAAATGCGCATCCTCCTCACCAACGACGACGGCTATTACGCCCCCGGCTTCGCCGTGCTCGAAGCGATCGCGCGCCAGCTTTCGGACGACATCTGGGTCTGCGCCCCGTCGGAGGAACAGTCGGGCGCCGGCCATTCGCTCACCCTCTCGCGCCCCGTGCGCGTCCGCCAGCACGGCGAGCGGCGCTGGTCCTGCACCGGCACCCCGACCGATTCGGTGATGGTGGCGATCGGCAAGCTGATGCCCGAAAAGCCCGACCTGATCCTCTCGGGGGTCAACCGCGGCGCCAATCTGGGCGACGACGTCACCTATTCGGGCACCGTATCGGCGGCGATCGAGGGCGCGCTCGCGGGCATCCCCGCCATCGCGCTCAGCCAGGTCTATGCCCGCGAGGGGATGGGCGACACCGTCCCCTTCGAGGCGGCCGAGGCGTGGGGCGCGAAGGTGCTGGCGCCGCTGCTCGCGATGGACAGGACGCCGCGCACGCTGATCAACGTCAACTTCCCCGCCCTTCCCGCCGCCGAGGTCAAGGGCATCCGCGTCGTGCGGCAGGGCTTCCACGATTACAGCCGCGGCTCGATCGTCGAGGGCGTCGACCCGCGCGGCTACACCTATTACTGGTTCGGTCTCCACGGCATCGAACAGTCGCTCGCCCACGACAGCGACCTCGAAGCGATCGACGACGGCTATATCGCTGTGACCCCGCTACAGCTCGACCTGACCCACGACGCCTCGCTCGCGGCGCTGCGCAGCGCCTACGAAGGCTGATCCCGGCTTTATATCGTCACACATGCCACCCCCTCCCGCTTGCGGGAGGGGCAGCGAGGCTTGCGAACTTGTTCGCTAGCCGCAGCGGGGTGGGCCATGGCGACGTCGCTGCCCACCCCCGGCCCCTCCCGCAAGCGGGAGGGGAGATCGGGCGTCAAAACAGCCCCGCCTCTAGCCATCCGCCCCGCGCTCTGGCAAAGAGGGCGCGTGGGGGCCGTTAACCATCGTGTCGCAGCGTTTCTGGGCGCGTTCGCGCTCGCGGGGTGCATTCCCGCGGCCTCGCCGCCCGCACGCCCCGTCGCGCCCTCGCCAGCCCCCGCGGCGACGCCCGCCCCCGATGGCTTCGAGCGCCGCTCGCTCGGCGAGGTGACCGGCGGCGACCCGCGGCCGACCTGGGCCCTGGTCCCCGTCGCCGCCAATGCCCGCCGCGTCGCGGCGAGCGTCTACACCGTCCGCCGCGGCGACACGCTGCGCGCGGTCGGCGCGATGACCGGCGCGGGGTCGGAGGCGATCGCGATGGAGAACGACCTCGCCGCCCCCTACACCCTCCATCCCGGACAGCGGCTCCGCATTCCCGCCGGCCTCTATCACCGCGTCGCGGCGGGCGAGACCGGGATCGGCATCGCGCAGGCCTATGGCGTCGACTGGGGCGAGGTCATCACGATCAACGCCCTTTCCGCCCCCTACATCCTCCGCGTCGGGCAGCGGCTGCGCCTGCCCGCCGATGCCGCACCGCAATCGCCGGCACAGGTCGACGTCGCGGCGCGTGCCGCCGCCTTCACCCTCGACATCGACGATATCGTGACCGGCAGCCAGCCCGCGCTGGCGGCGCACGACCGGCCCGCGAGCGCGGCGCCGCAGGTGACCAGCGCCATCGCGCCGCCCGCCGCCTTCGCGGGCCGTTTCCGCTGGCCGCTGCCCGGCAAGGTCATCGCGCGCTTCGGCCCGCTCGCACCGGGCAAGGTCAACGACGGGATCAATATCGCCGCCGCGACCGGCACCCCGATCCATGCCGCGGCTGACGGCGTCGTCGCCTATGCCGGCGACCAGATCGCCGTCTATGGCGGGCTGATCCTGATCGACCATGGCGGCGGCTGGATGAGCGCCTATGGCCATGCCGGGCGAATCGACGTCCGGCGCGGGCAGGCGGTGAAGGCGGGCGACGTCATCGGCCTGTCGGGCGCGACCGGACAGGTGCAGACGCCGCAACTCCATTTTCAGTTGCGCAAGAATAGGCTACCCGTCGATCCGATGAAGCAACTGCCCCCACGATAGCCGGCAATGGCACGACGATTCACCAAGAGCGTCCAGCGGCAATTCGACGTACTGCGCCGCGCGACGCGCTGGCCGGTCTGGGCTGATCTGGCGACGCGGCTGGGCGTCGCCTTCCTGCTGATCGGCATCGTCGTGCTTGTCCACTGGAGCGACCGCGCCGGGCTGTACGATGCCCACGACGGCCATGTCAGCTTCCTCGACGTGGTCTATTTCACGATGATTTCGGTCACCACGACCGGCTTCGGCGACATCGTTCCGGTGTCCGACCGCTCGCGGCTGATCGAGGCGGTGATCGTGACGCCGATCCGCATCGCCGTCCTCTTCATCTTCATCGGCACCGCCTATCAATTCGTCCTCAAACGCTCATGGGAAAAATGGCGCATGGCCCGCATCCAGGCAAAGCTCACCGACCATATCGTCGTCCTCGGCTTCGGCATCAGCGGCAGCGAAGCGGTCAGGGAACTCATCGCGCGCGGCACCGAGCCTGCGAAGATCGTCGTCATCGACCAGGCGCGCGGCCGCATCAACGCCGCCGAGCATCTCGGCTGCAACGTGCTGGAGGGCGATGCGTCGAACGACGACACGCTGCTCCACATCCGCATCGCGCAGGCGCGCTCGGTGCTGGTATCGGCGGGACGCGACGACACCTCGATCCTGATCGTCCTCACCGTGCGCCACCTGTCGCCGCATGTGCCGATCAGCGTCGTCATCCGCGCGCAGGACAATGAACTGCTCGCGCGCCAGGCGGGCGCCAACAACGTCATCAATCCGGTCAGCTTCACCGGCCTGCTCCTCGCCGGATCGGCCGAGGGCGCACATGTCGCCGACTATATGGCCGACCTCGCCGGGATCGCGGGGCGCGTCCAGCTCGTCGAACGGCCGATCAGCGGCGAAGAGGTCGGCGGCAGCATCGACCGCCTCGCCTCCGGCGGCCGCGGCCTGCGCATCTATCGCGGCGGCAAGCCCTATGGCTTCTGGGAGGAAGAGGCGCAGCGGCTGGAGCCCGGCGACCATGTGGTCGAAGTCGTCCGCTGCGAAGATAGCGAGGCGGGCGCGCCCTAACTCCGCCAGAACAGCCACGCCGCCCACAGCCAGCCGGCGATCATCAGCGTCCCGCCGATCGGCGTCACCGCGCCCAGCCAGCGCGGCCCACCCAGCGCCATGGCATAAAGGGTCAGCGCGAACAGCGCGCCGCCGATCAGCAGCAGCGCCGCCGGCCCGCGCGCGAATCCCATGATCGCCAGCGCCGCGACCGCGTGGATCAGCTGATACAGCCCGCCAGTGCGCAGCCACTCGGCCTCCTGCGGCCCCGCCGCGCCATGCGCCCCGAACGCCCCCGCCGCGACCGCCACCGCCGCCGACAGCGCTGCCCATAGTCCAATCATCGTCCGTCCTGCCTTTCACACCCGACGCGTCGTGCCGAACGCGTTTCAGCATCCATGGTCCGATCTTGCAACAGGCGGTCATGGCGCGATCTGCCTTTGAAAGGTCAGATTCCCTCTATCGTCACCCCGGACTTGATCCGGGGTCCCGCTTTTCCACGGTTGCTTAGCGGGACCCCGGATCAAGTCCGGGGTGACGATGCAGGGGAAGCCTCCATCACCCGCGCGCCGCGCGTGACAAACCCGGAAAAATCGCCTATGGGCGCGCCCGATCATGACAACCAAGACCCTCCCTGCCCAGCCGAAGGTCGGCATGGTGTCGCTCGGCTGCCCGAAGGCGCTGGTCGACAGCGAACGCATCCTGACCAAATTGCGCGCCGACGGCTATGGCCTTTCGCCCGACTATGCCGGCGCCGACGTCGTGCTCGTCAACACCTGCGGCTTCCTCGATTCGGCAAAAGAGGAAAGCCTCGAGGCGATCGGCGAGGCGATGGCGGAGAATGGCCGCGTCATCGTCACCGGCTGCATGGGCAGCGAGGCCGACGTCATCCGCGCCCGCTTTCCGAAGGTGCTGGCCGTCACCGGCGCGCATCAGTACGAGCAGGTCGTCGACGCCGTCCACGACGCCGCGCCGCCGACGCAGGGGCCGTTCGTCGACCTGGTGCCCGAAGGCGGGTTGAAGCTCACCCCGCGGCACTACAGCTATCTGAAGATCAGCGAGGGCTGCAACCATAGCTGCGCCTTCTGCATCATCCCCGACCTGCGCGGCAAACTGGTCAGCCGCCGCATCGACGCGGTGCTGCGCGAGGCCGAGAAGCTGGTCGCGGCGGGGACGAAGGAATTGCTCGTCATCAGCCAGGACACCTCGGCCTACGGCGTCGATATCCGCCACCAGCCGCGTGAATGGAAGGGGCACGAGGTCCGCGCCCACATGACCGACCTCGCGCGCGAACTCGGCGGGCTTCGCACCTCGGAGGACCGCGCGCCCTGGGTCCGCCTTCACTATGTCTATCCCTACCCTCATGTCGACGCGGTGATCCCGCTGATGGCCGAGGGGCTGCTCACCCCCTATCTCGACATCCCCTTCCAGCACGCGAGCCCGAAGGTGCTCAAGGCGATGAAGCGTCCCGCGAACGAGGCGAAGGTGCTCGACCGGCTGAAAAGCTGGCGCGCCATCGCCCCCGACATCGCGATCCGCTCGAGCTTCGTCGTCGGCTTCCCCGGCGAGACCGAGGAGGATTTCCGCTATCTCCTCGACTGGCTCGACGAAGCCCAGCTCGACCGCGTCGGCGCCTTCCGCTTCGAGCCCGTCGCGGGCGCGCAGGCGAACGCCCTGCCCGATCCGGTGCCCGAGGAGGTCAAGGAAGAGCGGTTCCAGCGCATCATGGAAAAGACCGCCGCGATCAGCGCCGCGAAGCTCGCCGCCAAGATCGGCCGCACCCTGCCCGTCATCATCGACGAGGTCGGCGGGGCCGACGAGGAAGGCAGCATCGGCGCCACCGGCCGCAGCCAGGCCGACGCGCCCGAGATCGACGGCCACGTCTACCTCCGCGACGTCGCCGCGACGCTGGCCGCCGGCGACATCGTCGACGTGCTGGTCGAGGACGCCGACGAGCACGACCTGTTCGGCGTGGTCGCGGCCTGACCGGCGAGCCTCAAATATAAACCGTTCGCCCGAGCTTGTCGAAGGGCCGTGCTTTCCTTTGGTGCCGCAAGAGGAAGGACAGGCGTTCCTACCCTCAGGACACGGACGCTGGTGATCCCCGGCGAAAGCCGGGGTCCAGATGGCGTGCGCCTGCTTCGCATGGACCCCGGCTTTCGCCGGGGATCACCAGCGTCCTTGTCTCAAAGGCATAAACGCCGGCGTGATCCGGGGTCAGCGCGAACAGACGGGCTGTCGCGATGTTTCCATGGAACGCTTCGACCGGCTCGGTGGTATGAGAAAACCCAACCAAGGGGCCGACTCATGCGCGCTTTCAACGTCTTGGCTGCCATAGTGATGATCGCGGCGACGCTCGCCGGCTGCAAGCGCCAGACCGTCGCCGACATCGCGCCGCCGCGGGCCACCGATGTCGCGCCCACCCCGAAACAGACCTCGCTGATCGCGGTGCCCATCGACGCCGACGCCGCGATGCTGAAGGCGGCGCTCGAACGCGCCGTGCCGCGGACTTTATGGACCATCGACCGCCGCGAAAAGGCGTGCGTCCCGCCGCAGCGGGTCAAGGTCTTCGGCCGGCAGGTCAAGGTCACGCCGCCGATCGCCTGCACCATCGTCGGCAAGGTGACCCGCGGCACGCTCCGCCTGCGCGGCGAGGGGCAGGAGATCGTCGTCGACGTGCCGCTGCACGCGGCGATCAGCGCACGCGACGTCGGCGGGGCGCTGAAGGGGGAGACCGCGACCGGCTCGGCGATGGCGCACGCCCGCATCCGCGTCGAGCTCGGCCCCGACTGGCGGCTGCGCGGCAAGGCGCGCATTGCCTATGGCTGGACGAAAGCGCCGGGCATCGACTTCCTCGGCCGGCGCATCACCTTCACCGACGAGGCCGACGCGAAGCTGAAACCGGTGGTCCGCGACGTCGAGCGCGAGGTGAACCGCGAGATCGCGAAAATCCGGATCGAACGGCAGGCCGCCGATATCTGGCGGCAGAGCTTCACCACGCTGGAGCTCAACCGCGAAAACCCGCCGGTATGGATGCGCGTCACGCCACAGCGCATCCTCTATGGCGGCTATAGCCTCGACGGCGCCCGCATCCGGCTGAACCTCGCGCTCGAAGCGGTGACCGAGAGCTTCGTCGGCTCCCGCCCGGCCGATCCCGCCGCGACCCCGCTGCCGCCGCTGGAGCGCGGGGCGCCACGCCCGCGCCTCGACGTCTTCGTGCCGGTGGTCGCCGACTATCGCCAGCTCGAACCAGTGATCCTGCGCGCGCTGGCCGAGCGCTCGGCGCGCCCGTTCGACATTCCGCGCATCGGCCCGGTGACGGCGACCTTCTCGAAGGTCACCGCCTATGGCGCGCCCGGCGGCCGCATCGCGGTCGGCGTCTCGGTCACGGCGCAGCCGCAGGCGATCCGGCAGGCGCCGACCCACGGCCGCATCTGGGCGACGGCGGTGCCGGTCAACGAACCGGGCTCGGCCGAGGTGCGCTTCGCCGACGTCCGCATCGCCGGCGACACCGACGGGATCGGCGGCGACCTGCTCATCCGGCTCGGCCAGAGCCCCGGCTTCACCCAATTGATCGCCGCGGCGCTGACCCAGAATTTCACCCGCGACGTCGCGGAACTGGAGGGCAAGATCCGCCGCGCGGTCGACGAGCGCCGCGAGGGCGATTTCCTGATCCGCACCCGCATCGCGGATTTCGAGACGGGCGAGATCAGGGCCTATGGCAACGGCCTCTATCTGCCGGTGCGGATGACCGGCGAGGCCAGCATCGCCTGGCGCCCGGCAAAATAGGATCGATCGGGCCGAAAACCCCCTGTCCTACAATATCGGACTGTCATAGCCTCCCCGCCATGACGCCCGGCCTGCCCATCCCCTGCCCTTCGATACGCAAGGATCGCGCCCGCCCGCCGCATCGCCGTTTGCGAGTGAAGTTGCGCGGATTTCCGCCACCGGCGCCGCCGGCACTCCAACGCGCCGACCGCCCTTGTCGCTATTCCGGACTCGATTCGGCGCCCGGTTCGGCGATAGAAAAAGGCAGGCTCCCGGATCGGATCCGGGACGGCGGCGGGATCGCGGCCGATCGCGCGCGCAAAATGCGAATCGCGAGTGAAGTTACCCTGTTTTCCGCCGGTTTCCCGTTGCGTCCGCGCCGCTCAGAACAACCGCGTCAGCGAATAGAAAAGCGCCGCGACCACCGCGCTCGCGGGGATGGTGATGAACCAGGCGACGACGACATTACCCGCGACGCCCCAGCGCACCGCGCTCGCGCGGCGGGCGACGCCGGCGCCGATGATGCTGCCGGTGATCGTGTGCGTCGTCGACACCGGAATGCCGAGCAGGCTGGCGGTGAAGACCATGATCGAGCCGCCGGTCGAGGCGGCGAAGCCCTGGTGATGCGACAGCTTGGTGATGCGTCCGCCCATCGTCTCGATGATCTTCCACCCGCCCGACAGCGTGCCGAAGGCGATCGCGATATAGCAGCAGAAGGCAACCCAGTGCGGAACGTGGAAATCGCCGCTCATATAGCCGGTCGAATAGAGCAGCACCGCGATGATCCCCATCGTCTTCTGCGCGTCGTTGAGCCCGTGGCTGAGCGAATAGGCGGCCGAGGAAAAGAGGTGCAGCGTGCGGAAGCTCCGTTCGGCGAATTTCGCGGTCGCGCCGCGCAGCGCCCAACTGCTCGCCAGCATGACCAGCATCGACAGCAGCATGCCGAGCAGCGGCGACAGGAAGATGGCGATGACCGTCTTGTTCAGCCCCGCCCACTGGATGCCCTCGAACCCCGCGTGGGCGACGCCCGCGCCGACGATGCCCCCGACCAGCGCGTGGCTCGACGAGGACGGAATGCCCTTGAGCCAGGTCACGATGTTCCAGAACATCGCACCGACCAGCGCGCCGAACACCACCGCCGGCGTCACCAGATCCTTGTCGATCAGCCCGGCGCCGATCGTCTCCGCCACCTTGTGCAGCGCCGGAAAGGCCAGCGACAGGAAATAGGCGGCGAAATTGAAGAAGGCGGCGAACATCACCGCCTGCACCGGCCGCAGCAGCCGCGTCGCGACGACGGTGGCGATGCTGTTCGCCGCGTCGTGCAGGCCGTTCAGGAAATCGAACGCCAGCGCGAGGAGGATCAGCCCGGCGAGGAAGGGAAAAGCCAGTTCATGCATGGGCCGGAACCGGCCTCAATATTCCCCGCCTCCCCGAGCGAAGACGAGGGGCATTGCCGAGCGAAGTCGAGGCAGCAACGGTGCGGGTTCTCACTCCGCTCGAACGAGCCCTTCGTCTTCGCTCGGGGAGGCGGGAGCGGATTTTCCGATCGGACATCATGCGTGGTCGATGACCAGGCCGTCGATTTCGTTCGCGACGTCCTCGAAGCGGTCGACGACGCGTTCGAGGTGGCTGTAGAGCTCGCGCGCGATCATGAAGTGGATCGTATTGCTCTCGCCATGTTCGCGGAACAGGCGCTTGAGCCCGGCGGCGTGGATTTCGTCGGCGTGGCCCTCCATGCGGACGAGCCGTTCGGTCAGTTCGTGCAGACGCGGGCCGTTGGCGGAGATATTACGGAGCAGCGGCAGCGCCTCGACGGTCAGCCGCGCGGCGTCGACGATGATGCCCGCGATGTCGCGCATCTCGGGATCGAATTCGCGCACGTCGTACAGGTCGACCGCGCCCGCGGTCTTCTGCATCTCGTCGATCGCATCGTCCATCGAGGCGATCAGGTCGGTGATCGCGCTGCGGTCGAACGGGGTCAGGAAGGTGCGGCGCACCGTCTGCAGCACTTCGCGCGTGATCGCGTCGGCGTCATGCTCGCGCTCGACGATCTCCTGGATATGGTCTTCCATGCCGTCGCCGCCCTGCAGCAGCCGCGCGAGCGCTTCGGCCCCCGCCGCGAGCGTCGCGGCGTGGCTTTCGAACAGCTCGAAGAAATTGCCCTGCCTCGGAAGCAGGCGCTGGAACCAGGCGAACATACGGTTTACCCCCGTTTTTTCGGCTATATTGTCGACGACGCTGCTCGTGCGCGCGACCGCGCGAAAGCCCTGGTCGCCGAACGAGCGGATCAGCGCCTGAAGATCGGCTTCGTCGACCGCGCCCGCGGCTTCGGAAAAGGGGAACCAGCGCCGTTCGCGCTCATCCTGTTCCTTCCAGGCCGCAAGTTCGCGGGTCACCGCAAGCGGAAACACCTCGACGTCGAGCATCACCGACGCGCCATTGGCGCGCCGCTTGCGATACTGATAGCTGCCGATCGGCGTCGGACAGACCGCGCCGATCACCCCCGCCTCCTCCTCGGCCTCGACCGCGGCCGAGGCGTGAAGCGGCATGCCGTTCAGCGGATTGCCCTTCGGAATCACCCAGCGGCCGGTGCCGCGCGAGGTGATCAGCAATATCTCCGTCGGCCCGTCCATGCCGGGGCCGCCGAATCGATAGGGAAGGACGGCGATCTGACGCATAAGAAGCCCTCCCTTTCCTGGCGGACGCTCGACGATGACAACAGGGTGACGCCCCTATGACAATATTGTGACAGCGGCAATGCCTGTGCCGCAGGAGGTGCGTGGTTTGGCCGGGCTGCATCGAAAAGCTACGAACAGCCGCGATCCCGTCATGCCATGGTCTGCCCTCTCGCTTTACGCGGCGCTTGCCGCAAGGTCCGGCCATGGATGCTGAAACAAGTTCAGCATGACGAAGGGACGAAAGCCGGGCTGGCTTGACGCCTTGCGGCCAACGGCATCCTCACCGTGCCGCAGCGCCGCTTTCCGTTAACGTCAATTCGATTGCAAAATGCAACGCTATGCGTAAGCTGACGCCAGATAGACAATTGGGAGACACAGGATGGCAGGCACGGCGACCCTCGACCGCAGCGTGCAGACAGACGCCGCCCCCGTCGATCAGGATGTGCTGATCGTCGGCGCGGGCATTTCGGGCATCGGCATGGCGGTGCATCTTCAGATGAACTGTCCCGATCGCAGTTTCACGCTCGTCGAGCGCCGCGCCAATCTGGGCGGCACCTGGGACCTGTTCCGCTATCCCGGCATCCGCTCGGACAGCGACATGCACACGCTGGGCTTCGTCTTCGAGCCATGGAAGCATGAAAAGTCGATCGCCGACGGCCCCGCCATCCTCGATTATCTGAACCGCATCGTCGACGAGCGCGGCATCCGCGAGCGCATCCGCCTGGGCCGCAAGGTCGTCGGCGCCGACTGGAACAGCGCCGAGGCACGCTGGACGGTGACGATGGAGGACGAGAGCGGCGCGACCTCGACGACGACCGCGCGCTGGCTCTATCTCGGCTCGGGCTATTACGATTATGACGAGCCCTATGACGCCCATTTCCCCGGCCGCGAGGATTTCGAGGGGCAGATCGTCCACCCGCAATTCTGGCCGAAGGATTTCGACTATGCGGACAAAAAGGTCGTCGTGATCGGATCGGGCGCGACCGCGGTCACCATCGTTCCCTCGATGACCGAAAAGGGCGACGGCAAGGGGGCCGCGCACGTCACGATGCTCCAGCGCACCCCGACCTGGTATTTCATCCGCCCGGCCAAGGACGGCTTCGCCAATTTCCTGCGCAAGATCCTGCCGGAGGGGGTCGCCTACAGGATCACCCGCTTCAAGAATGTCCGGCTTCAGGACATCGCCTTTCGCCGCGCGCGTGAGAAGCCCGAAAAGGTCAGGGATTTCCTGACCAAGCGGCTGAAGGCGGCGCTCGGCGACCGCTATGATCCGGTCGCCTTCACCCCGCCCTACAATCCGTGGGAACAGCGGCTGTGCCTCGTCCCCGACGCCGATTTCTTCGAGGCGATGAAGGCAGGCAAGGCTTCGGTCGTCACCGACCATATCGAGCGGTTCGACCGGACCGGCATCCAGTTGAAATCGGGCCGGCATCTCGACGCCGACGTCATCATCACCGCGACCGGGCTCAAGCTCGCGGTCGCCGGCAAGATTCCGGTGCGCGTCGACGGCGATCCCGTCGATTGGAGCCAGCATTTCTATTACAAGGCGTGCATGTTCTCGAACGTGCCGAACTTCGCGGTCGTGTTTGGCTATCTGAACGCCAGCTGGACGCTGCGCGCCGACATCGTCGCCGAATATGTCTGCCGCGTCCTCAACCATCTGCGTGACACGAATACCGAGGTCGCGACCCCGGTGCTCGAAGACCCGGCGAGCCTGACCGAGGAGAATATCTTCGATTTCTCGTCGGGCTATATCCAGCGCGCGCTGCACATCATGCCGAAGAATGCGGACAAGCTGCCGTGGCGGCTCAGCCAGAATTATGTGCAGGACCGCATCGACATGCGCATCGGCGCGATCGACGACGGGATACTCGCCTTCGGCCATGCCCGCCCCGCTGCGGCGTCCACACCGACACTGGAGGCGGCCGAATGATCAATCGACATGCTCGGGCTTGCCCTTGCGCGAGCCCTTGGCGAATTCCTCGAGTTGCTCTTCGCTCATGCTGTCGACCATCTCGCGCGAAGCGCCCTTGAGCTTCGACTTGGGCGTATCGCCGCGCTTGGCGCTCAGCGCGGCGCCGGCGGCTTTCTGCTGGGCCTTGGATTTGGCTGGCATGACATGTCTCCTGTCAGCCCCCGCTACCCATTAACGATCGTGCCGCCGTTGGGATGCAGCACCTGGCCCGACATATAGCTGCTGTCGTCGCAGGCGAGGAACAGGAAGCAGGGAGCGACCTCATTGGGTTCGCCCGGCCGCTTCATCGGCGTGCTCTCGCCGAAATGCGCGACCTTCTCGGCCGGCGCGCCGCCGCGCGGGTTGAGCGGGGTCCAGATCGGCCCCGGCGCGACCGCATTGACGCGAATCCCCTTCTCCACCAGATTTTCGCTCAGCGAGCGGGTGAAGGCGGTGATCGCCCCCTTGGTCGCGCTATAGTCGAGCAGCCCCTTCGACCCCTGATACATGGTGACGCTGGTGCAGTTGACGATCGCAGCGCCTTTCTCCAGATGCGGCAGCGCCGCCTGGACGAGGTAGAACATGCCGAAGATATTGGTCGCGAAGGTGCGCTGAAGCTGCTCGGGAGCAATGTCGCGAATATCCGCAGCCGGATGCTGCTCGCCGGCGTTGTTGATCAGGATATCGAGGCGGCCGAAGCGCTCGACCACCCGCTTCACGATCGTCTCCCCCGCCGCCGGCTTGCCGACATCGGCCTTGATCGCGATCGCGCGCCGTCCCTCGGTCTCGACGATCGCGACCGTGTCCGCGGCGTCGGCCTTGTTCTCCAGATAGACGATCGCGATATCGGCGCCCTCGCGTGCGAACAGCGCGCAGACCGCGCGACCGATGCCGCTGTCGCCGCCGGTGACGATCGCGACCTTGCCCGTCAGTCGCCCCGATCCCGGATAGCGCGGTTCCCACCGCGGCGCGCGGTCGAGGTCGGCCTCGCGGTCCTTCGGCGGCCGGGCGATCGACTTCGCCTTGCCGACCGCCTTTTCCAGCTTCGCCGCCGCGCGTTTCTTGCCCTTTTTCTCGGTGGGGGTTTCGCCGATCTTGCCGGCCTTCGGCTTCTTCGCCATCGGTCGTCCTTTCCTCAGTTCAGCGGCAGGAAGTCGCGCTTGTAATCGGGCTTCACGGCATGGACGATCGCGGCCGACATCGGCAGGTTGATCTTGTAGCTGCCCTCGACATAGGGCCCGATCTCATAGGGCGCGATCGCGATGGTCAGCCGGTCGAGATATTTGCCGTCCGACGATCCCAGCCAGATCGTCTGCGCCGAGGGTACCGGGCATTGGCCGAAAGGGCTGTCGGGATCGCGCGACCATGTTACGCCGCGCGCCGCCTTGGCGCGCTCGATCGCGGCGCACAGGTCGTCCTTCGCCGCATTGTCGAAAGCGGCGGCGCTTTCGAACATATCGAGCGGCTTCAGCCGTTTCGCGTCCTTGCGGTCCCAGATCAGCGTGTCGAAGCTCTGCATTCCGTGCGCGCCGCCCATATAGGTCGCGATCTCGCTCGACAGGCTCAGGAAGCGCGGCGTGTCGGTGATGCGCTGCCACGTCTCCAGATGGCTGTGCGCGTGATAGGGAAACTCGTTCTTCTCGGCCGCGGCCTTATCGCGCTCCGATGCCTCGACCAGCGCGCTGCGCTGCGCTGTGCGGTCGGAATCGAGCCAGGCGGCAAGACCCGGAATGCGCGCCGCCTCGACCGGATAACTATAGGAAAATTCGATGAGGTCCGTCTTTTCCTCGACCTTGGAGGCCGTCGCCGCCTTCGCCGCAACATCCGCCGCGCCTCCCGGCGGCGCGCCGGGGACCGACGCGGCCGCCTTCTTCTCGGCGATGGTCTCGGCCTTCTCGGAACAGCCGGCAACAAGCAGCACGCCCGAAAGGAGGAGCGCCGCGCAGCGATAGCGGGACATCGTCGTCATGGCCCAATAACGCCAGGAATCGACAAAGTTTCCATGGAGGCCTAGCAGGCTGGACATGACCGACTATTCCGACCTCGTCCAACCCGACAAGGGACAGGACGCCCGTATCATCCATCTCGTCGACAAGAAGGGCTATGACGACTGGCTGAAGGGCCGTAGCGCGCGTGAGCGCGCCGCCCTCGCCGCCGCCGATTACAAGCCCGACGGCTTCGCCCACGCCATCCTGCCCGGCGACGATGCCGACGACTGGTCGGTGGTCACCGCGGTCGCCGACGCCGGCAATCTGTCCGCCTGGTGCCTCGCCAGGCTCGGCCAAATATTGCCCGAGGGCCGCTACCGCCTCGCCGACGGGCAGCCGGGCAAGGCGCTGTTCGGCTGGATGAGCGGGCAATATCGTTTCGACGCCTATCGCTCGAAGCGCGAGACACGCGGACCCCGCGTGCTGCTCACCGCCGACGTCGCGGCGATCGCGCCGGTAGTGGCGGAGATACGCGCGGTCGCGCTCGTCCGCGACCTCGTCAACACGCCCGCCGCCGACATGGGACCGGCGATGCTGGAAAAGGAGGCCGAGCGGATCGCCGGCGCGCATGGCGGCACGCTGACGGTGACCAAGGGCGAGGCGCTCGAACAGGGCTATCCGATGATCCACGCGGTCGGCCGCGCCGCCGCCCGGCATCACGCCCCGCGGCTGATCGAGATCGTCTGGGGCAAGGAAGACCATCCGCGCGTCGCGCTGGTCGGAAAGGGCATCGCCTTCGACAGCGGCGGGCTCGATATCAAGACTGCCGCGGGAATGCGGCTGATGAAGAAGGACATGGGCGGCGCCGCGCACGTCCTCGCGCTCGCCGAACTGGTCATGGCGACCGGCCTGCCGGTGCGGCTCCACTGCCTCGTCGCAGCGGCGGAAAACGCCATTTCCGGCGACGCTTTCCGGCCCGGAGACGTGCTCAGGAGCCGTAAGGGACTGACCGTCGAGATCGGCAATACCGACGCCGAAGGGCGCCTCGTGCTCGGCGACGCGCTCGCGAAGGCGGGCGAGGACAAGCCGGAGTTGATCGTCGATTTCGCGACGCTGACCGGCGCGGCACGTGTCGCGCTCGGCCCCGACCTGCCCGCGCTCTACGCCAATGACGACGCGCTCGCCGCCGACCTGCTCGCGGGCGGCACCGACCGCGACGATCCTGTCTGGCGCATGCCGCTGTGGGACGGTTATGCCGACCTGCTCGAAACCGACATCGCCGACCTCGGCAACGCGGGCAGTTCGGCCTTTGCCGGGTCGATCACCGCGGCGCTGTTCCTCAAGCGCTTCGTGTCCGACGACACGCCCTGGGCGCATTTCGATACCTTCGCCTGGCGCCCCGCGGCGAAGCCGGGGCGGCCGAAGGGCGGCGCGGCCCTCGGGCTGCGTGCCGCCTGGGCGATGCTGCAGGCACGCTACGACCGCCGGGGGCGTAGCTGAACTTTCTTGATCAAGCGCCGGGCGCTGGTCTAATGGCGCGCGATTGCCCGCCGGGGGCGGAGCAAAGGCACAAACAGGACGGCATGTGACAGCAGAAACTGGCCTCAATTCGGCGATCCATCGCGTGCGCATGGGCCGGCCCGGCGCCGTCGGCGCGGGGCGCGATCGCTTCGGGCTGAGCGGCGCGTCGCAGACCTTCGACCCGCGCATGGTCGCGATCCGACCCGACCTCGCCGATATCGCGGTCGCCGGGGCGCATTTCGCGCCGCATTATGCCGCGCCCAAGATGACGAGCGGCGTGCTGCCCGCCGCCGCAATGCGCGCGGCGCCGTCGCTCGACGCCGAACAAACGAGCGAACTGCTGTTCGGCGAAGGCTTCGCGCTGCTCGACCTGACCGGCGGCTGGGCGTGGGGCTATTCGCTCGCCGATCATTATGTCGGCTATCTCGCCGCCGATGCGCTCGGCGCGCCGATCGCTCCGACCCACCGCGTCCACGCGGCCGAGGCGATCCTCCACAGCGCCCCCGACGCGGCGAGCGGCGGGTCGGCAATCCTGCCGCGCGGCGCGCTGGTGATGGGCGAGCGCGAGGGCGATTGGCTCGCGACGGCCCATGGCTATCTGCCGATGGCCGCGCTCGTCGAGATCGATGCCGTGGAGGCCGACCCCGCGGCCGTGGCCGAGGCGCTGATCGGCGCCCCCTATGTCTGGGGCGGACGCACGGCCAAGGGCATCGACTGTTCGGGGTTGGTTCAGCTCGCGTGGCGCGCCGCCGGCGTGCAATTGCCGCGCGACAGCGACCTCCAGTTAGCGGCGCTCGGTCCCCAAACCGATGTCGATCCCGGCGACATACAACGCGGCGACCTCGTCTTTTTCCCCGGCCATGTCGGCATCATGGCCGACGCGCATACGTTGATCCACGCGAGCCAGCACTGGATGGCGGTGAAGGCCGAGCCGCTCGCCGACGTGGTCGCGCGCTTTGCGGCCGAAGGTCATGAACCGCCGGTCCGCGGCTGCAAGCGGCCGCGCTAGCCATGACGCATACGGTTTTCATCGATGGGGCAGCCGGAACCACGGGCCTCGAAATCGCCGAACGGCTCGCCGGGCGCAGCGAGTTCGCGCTCGTCACCTTGCCCGACGCCGAGCGCAAGAACGCCGTCCGGCGCGCCGAGGCGCTGAACGATGCCGACTTCGTCATCCTCTGCCTGCCCGACGAAGCGGCGCGCGAGGCGGTGGCGATGATCGGCAACGACCGGACGCGGGTGATCGACGCCTCGACCGCGCACCGCGTCGCGCCGGACTGGGTCTACGGCTTTCCCGAGGTCAGCGGGCATGACGCGGTGGCCGGGGCGGCGCGCGTCTCCAACCCCGGCTGCTATTCGACCGGTTTCATCGCGCTGGTTGCGCCGCTCGTCCGCGCCGGGCTGCTCCCCGCCGACTGGGCTTATATCTGTCATGCGGTCAGCGGCTATTCGGGCGGCGGCAAGGCGCTGATCGAGCGGTTCGAGGCCGACCGCGATATCGCATGGCGCGGCTATGCGCTGACGCTCGGCCACAAGCATGTGCCTGAAATGCAGGCGCGCTGCGGCCTGACGATCGCCCCGCTCTTCTCGCCCGCGGTGATCCCGGCGCATCGCGGCATGATGGTCGAAGTGCCGCTGCCGCTCGCGGCAATGCCCGGCGCCGGTACGCCCGAGACGTTGCGCGCAGCGCTGACCGATCATTATGCCGGCAGCGCCGTCGTCGCGATGGGCGAACCGCCCGCGGACGGCGAAATGCTGCTGCGCGGCTCGGGGGCGGGCAGCGACCGGCTGGAGCTGTTCGTCTTCGCCAATGCCGACGCCAGCCAGGCGCGCCTCGTTGCGCGGCTCGACAATCTCGGCAAGGGCGCGAGCGGCGCCTGTGTCCAGAACCTCAACATCATGGCCGGCCTTCCCGAAACCACCGGCCTGCGGCTCTGAACACTATCGCCCGCCCGCCGCGGGCACCGACGCCGCGCCCAGCGCCGAAGCCTCCGCCAGCGTCATCCCCTTCGGCAGGATCGCCAGCGACCATTGCCGCTCGGGCTTCAGATATTGCGCCGCGAGCCGCTGGATATCGGCCGGGGTGACCGCCGAAATATCGGTCTGGATCGACAGCGCCGATGCGGCGACCCGCGGATCGCGCGTCGCGCCTTCGAGCAGGAACATCCAATAGACATTGCCGGTCGAGGCGCGCGCCACCTGTTCGCGGATCGGCCCGGCGTTGCGCGCCAGTTCGTCGGCGGTCACCGGATTCGCGACCAGATCGGCGGCGATATCGCGCGCAATCGCATAGAAATGATCGACGTCCTTCGGCGCGAGCAGGCTGCCTGCAAGCAGGTAGCCGCCGCTGCCCTCGAAGCCCGTCGGCCAGTGGCTCTCGACCATCGGGCCATAGCTCGCGCCATCGGCGGCGCGCAGGCGGTCGAACAGCCGGTCGTTGAAGATCGCTGCGAGCACGTCGAGCGCGCGCTGGTCGCGCGGCGCGGCGCGCCCGCCGCTCGTCGGCCACGCCATCATCGCCGCCGCCTGCCCCTTTTCGCCGCGGTGGAAGGCAATCTCGGGCGCCGCCCGATGTTTCGCAAAGCCGACGCGCTGCCCGTCCGGCGGCGCGATCGGTTTGCGAGATGCCAGCGCGCCGAAGGTCTCCGCCAGGATCGTACGATAGTCGATCGTCGACAGGTCACCGAAAATCTCCACCTCGATCGGGCCGCTGGCAAGGCGCGGTGCCCAGAAAGCCTTGAAGGCCGCAGGGGTCAGCGCCTCGATCGCCGACCGGTCGGGGGGCGCCCAACGCGTATCCCCACCGGTCAGCCAGCCCTCCAGATTGCGTTCGAGGACTGCATTGGGGGTCGCGTCGTTGAGGTCATAGCCGGTCAGCAGCCCGACGCGCAGCCGCTCGACCGGCGCCGTATCCCAGCGCGGAAAAGCCAGCTTGCCCGCGAACAGTCTGAGCTGGTCGGCCAGGTCGGCGGGGCGGCTCTCGGCGGCCAGCTCGAACGCATCGTCGTCGATGGCGAAATTCAGCTCGATCTGCCGTCCGTTGGTGAGTTGGTCGATCCCCGACTGGCCCCAGGGGCCGATGCCGCTCGCCATCAGCGCATAGTCGCCGGTCCACAGCAGATTGGGCTCGTCGGCACCGACGCTGCGGTTGCCGGTTCCGAAGCGGACATTGACCCGTACCTTGCCCGGCTCGACCTTGTTGTTCGAGACCAGCGCGGTCACGCCGTTGGCAAACTCCAACCGCTCCGCGCGCAGTCCCGGCAACGTCGTCTGCGACACGATCGTCCCCGGCGCGCCAATCTTCGGCAACTGGCTGAAATCGGCATCGACCGCCGTCAGTCGATCGTCCTTGATCGTTGCCGGGCGCGCGAGCGCGGCGAGCAACGCACCGTCGCCGCCCGGTATCGGCTTCGGCGTCGTGAGGACGAGACGAGTGACCGGGCCGCTGAAGATCGCGCGGCTGATCTTCAACATTACCTCGGGCGTCGCCGACGCGCGAATGGCCTTGAACATGTCGACCTGGCCTTGCGGGCTCGTCACCGTTTCGTGGATGTCGACCGCACGGACCAGATCGTCGGCCAGCCTTGCGCCGGGCTCGTTGCGCGCATTTTGCAGTTCCTTTTGGAGGAAGGTCTCTATCTCATTGGCTTCGCGATCGATATCCGCCTGCGATGGCGGCGTCTCGATTGCATCCGCAATCACCCCGCGGACATCGGCCAGCGCCGCCTTCCAGTCGGAAAGCGGCACGATCTGCGTCGTCGTCATGTCGACGCTGCGGCTCAGATAATCCTGCTGGACCGTCGCGACCAGATAGGAACCGCCCGCGCGCGCGCGATATTCGAGCCGCCGGTTGACGAGCGCGATGGCGAGGAATTCAAGATAGAGGCGCCGCGTATTTTCGACGGTGTCGAGGCGCCTGATCCAGGGCCGGATCGTCGCCAGCGTCAGCGACAGCGGCTGGTTCGGCTCGACGATCACCCGCGTGACCGGCGCCTTGGGGTCAGGCTTACCGAAATCGGGCTCCTTCGTACTGGCTCCCTTTGCCTTCCAGTCACCGAAATAGGTACGGATCAGCCGCACGAATTCGGCGGGATCGCCGTCGCCGACGATCACGATCACCGCGCGGTCGGGCCTGTACCATCGGTCGTGAAATGCCTGCACCGCCGGCGCGCGCGCCGCATTGAGCGACGGAATCGTTCCGATCGGTGAGCGATCGCCGAGCAACTGGCCCGCAAACAGATGCGCGGTCGTCGCGTCGGCGATCCGTTTTTGGGGGCCGTTGGATTCGCGCAGTTCGGCGAGAACAACGCCGCGTTCGGCGTCGACCGCGGCCTCCGAAATGCGCGGTTCGCGCACCATGCCCGACAGCAATTTCATGCTTTCGTCGAGGTTGGCCGGCGTCACGCTCGGCAGGTCGAGTTGGTAGACGGTCTGGGTCGGCGTCGTCTGCGCGTTCGAATCGCTGCCGAAGGTCACACCGAAACGCTGCCAGATGCGCTTGGCCTCGCCGTCGGGAATATGCTCGGAGCCGCGAAAGGTCAGATGCTCGAGAAGATGGGCGAAGCCGCGCTCCTGCTCGGTTTCGAACATCGAGCCGACGTCCATCCGCACACGGATCGACACCTGCCCCGGCGGCACGCCATTGTTGCGGACGGCATAGCGCAGTCCGTTCGGCAACTCGCCGAACTGCCACGCCAGGTCGCGCGGAATATCACTGCCGGCATAGAGCCAATTATCCTCGGCCGCGCCCGGCGGCGCGGCCGGGGCTGCTTGCGGCTGGGCCGGCGCCGCGGCAGGCAGGACCAGCAGCGCCGCGGCGGCGAGCATGGAAAGGATCGAGAGGCCGGCGCGACGGGCGCTTGGCGGAAGGAAAGGGTGCATCGCGCCTTCTTATCGCCTTCCAAGCTTGCTGACCACTGAACCGTCGCTCCGCTTGCCCCCGCTCTCCGCTCGTCCTAACCAAAAATCATGCTTGCTTCCCTGCCCCGCGCCGCGCTGATCCAGATGACCAGCAGCATCGACCCCGACGCCAATCTGGCGGCGATGGACGCCGCCCTGGGCGAAGCCGCGGCGGACGGCGCAGTCATGGCTTTCTTTCCCGAGATGTCGCTGCTTCTGGACCGCGACCGAAGCCGGTCGGCCGCCCATATCGTGCGCGAGGCCGACAGCCCCTGGCCGGCGCGGCTGCAGGACATGGCACGGCGTCATCGTCTGTGGATCCATTCGGGATCGATGCCCTTGCTCGCCGATGACGGTACGCGGCGAGTCAACCGCAGCCATGTCATCGCCGCCGATGGCAGCATCCGGGCGCGTTACGACAAGATCCACATGTTCGACGTCACGCTGCCGTCGGGTGAAAGCTGGCGCGAATCGGCGGCTTTCGCAGGCGGCGATTCACTGGTGGTCGTCGACACCCCGCTCGGCCGCCTCGGACTCAGCATCTGCTACGACCTGCGCTTTCCCGAACTCTATCGCGCGCTGGTCGATCGTGGCGCGACATTGCTGGCGATTCCTGCCGCCTTCACCGTTTCGACCGGCGAGGCCCATTGGCACCTTCTGCTGCGTGCACGAGCAGTCGAAACCGGCTGCTTCGTCCTCGCGGCCGCGCAAGCCGGTGCCCATGCCGACGGACGCGCAACCTATGGCCACAGCCTTGCGGTCGACCCGTGGGGCACGATCATCACGGAGATCGCGGAGGAACCGCGCGGCGCCTCCTATCGCATCGCCCTGGCGCCGGTCGATGCCACCGCCGTCGACCGCGCCCGGCAGGCGATCCCGCTCGCAACATCACGATCAATCCGCAATATCATGCTGTAGAGCAGAATGGCCTTGAATCGATCCCTCGCCGTAGCGAGGAGTCGCAGGCAACGAAAAGCCGAAGATGCGTTCCCGCCTTCCGGAGCGTACGAAGCCCGAAGGCGATACCCTTGAGGCGTCGCATCCGCCGCGAGCGCTATCCATCATCCGCAATTGGCGGAACCCGAAATGCACAAAGGGTCCCGGACAATGTCCGGAACCCTTTGCACTAACTTGAACCGAAGCGAGGCTTAGGCCGGGCTGGTCGGCGTGTCGCTGTCGTTGTCGGCCGCAATGACGATAGCGCCAATGATCGCCGCAACGGCGAGAACAGCGATGATCCAGCTCGAACCGCCTTCAAGACCGCTCTTCTTCGAGACAGCCGAGGTCGAGCGTGCACCGTCGAACGCAGTCGCAGCGGAGGCCGCAACCGGCGCCGCAATCATCGAGGTGGCGGCGAGAGAGACCGCAGCTTTGGTGAGCAGATTCATCATTTTCTCCATCCACTGGAACTTCAAGTATTTTCGAATCGCCCGGAGAATCTTGCCCCCGACCGTCTTCGGCATTGACGTGTTTAGGCACAGACGCCGGTAATTGCAATGCCTTTTGTCCGCTAGACGCGATTCCTATCGATTTGCTTAACCTGCAAAAAGCGCCATTCTGGCATCAGTTTATCCGCGGCGAACGCGTTCGAACGGCTCGCTGGTCACCGGATAGCCCAGATGTCCGGGAATGCAGAGATGCGAGCCCCCCTCCCGCGTTTCGATCCACGGTGTCACCAGATCGACCGGATAGGCCGCGGCATGTGCCGAAAATGCGGTGAAATCATCGGCCTGCGCCAGACGCTCGAGATTGCGGCGGGTCGGAAAGATGATCGACACTTCGCCTCGATCGGCCATGGCGAGCGTCGCCCCCGCGCTCGCCCAGAAGATATGGCTGTGCTCGGCCGCCTCGACCGTGAGTTCGTGGCTGTGCGCCGGCGCCGCCACGGCATAGAAGCGCGTGTCGAAGGTGCGCGTTTCCTTGAAGTTCGGACACCAGCGCGCGAACGGGACCAGCGCGCTCAACCGGAGGCGCTCGTCGCGGTCACGGAGGATATCCGACAAGAGCCGTCCTTCCAGCAGCGCGCGACGCACGGCGTCGACATCCGCTTCGGCCAGCGCCGGCCAGCCGACCGCAAGCCCGGTCTCCTCCAGCGTCTCGCGCAGCGCCGCGACCCGCGCCGCACCGTCGATATCGCCTTCCGCAAAGCCGTGCCGCGCCGCGACGACATGGTCGTCGGGATCGATCCGGCCACCCGGGAACACGACCGCGCCCGCCGCGAAGACCATGGCGGCCGACCGCTTGACCATCAATATCTCGTCGGGTCCGCCACGGGGCGCTGGCCGCATGATCACCAGCGTCGCGGCGGGAATGGCGCCTTCGGGAGCCGCCGCAGGCGCAGACGGCGGTGCATCGGGGTCGGTCATGCCCACCGCGATACCCAGCAGACGCCGGCTTGTCATCCGGCCATTGCGGACGACGCCCCCGCGCGGCAAGATGCACTGACCGAAAACGGCCGGGGAGCAGGGCCATGGGCATCGTCGAGATTTTGGGAGTCGCGGGCAGCCTGAGCCTGCTCGCCGGATGGCGGCTCTACCTCACCATATTGGCGACCGGCGTCGCGATGCGGTTCGGCTGGTTGCCGCTGCCCGAGCATCTGCAGGCGCTGCAGGTGCTTGCGAGTCCTTGGATACTCGGCGTTGCCGCCATCGGCACGCTCGCCGAATTCTTCGCCGACAAGGTCGCCTGGGTCGATTCGATCTGGGACGGTATCCACAGCATCGTCCGACCGCTCGGCGGCGCGCTGCTCGCGCTGGCGCTCGTCGACAGCTCCGACCCGGCCTGGCAGGTCACGGCTTTCCTGCTCGGCGGCGGCGGCGCCTTGCTGAGCCATGGCGCCAAGGCAACGACGCGCGCGGTGGTCAACGTCAGCCCGGAGCCCTACAGCAATGCGGTGGTCTCGACCGGCGAGGATGTCGCGACCGGTGGCCTGCTCGCGCTCGCCATCGCTTTCCCGCCGCTCGCGATTGCGATCGCGGTCCTGCTTGCGATCGCTGCGGTGATCGTGATCATCGCGCTGCGCCGGCTGCTGCGCAATATCAAGGCGACGCTGAAAAGGGCGCTCGGCGACGCGCCGGCCGGTCCGTCCTTGCCGCCGGCCTAAGCCGGCAGCAGCGCTTTCAGCGGTGTCTCGATATCGGCGAGTTGGTCCGGTGTCACGACCAGCCCGGCGGTGACGATCATGCGTCCCTGGACATAATCCCTGGTCGCATTGACGCAGTCGAGCGCGATGACCTTGCCCGCCTTCAGATAGACGATCGAGAAGCTGCGACTCGCGATGTCGCCGCGCACCACGGTCTGATCGTGCCCCGTCGACAGCCCCGCGGTCTGGAGCTTGAGGTCGTACTGGTTCGACCAGAACCACGGGATCGCATGATAGGGCGCCTCGTCGCCGACGATGCCCCTGGCGACGACATTGGCTTGGTCGTTGGCATTCTGCACCGATTCGAGCCGGATGCACGCGCCCTCGGCAAAGTCATTCTCGTGCGCGGCGCAGTCGCCGATCGCATAGATGTCGGGAAGGCTCGTCTTGCAATGGCGGTCGACGAGCACGCCGTTGCCGCCCTCGGCGCCCGCCGCGATCAGCGGTTCGACCGCGGGAACGATACCGATACCGACGATCACGAGGTCGGCGGGGATGACCTCGCCGTCCGAAAGGCGCACGCCGGTGACATGATCCTCGCCCTCGATCGCCTCGATCGAGACGCCCAGGCGCAGGTCGACGCCATGCTCGCGATGCTCCTTCTCGTAGAAGCGCGACAGATCCTCGCCCGCAACCCGCGCGAGCACGCGGTCGAGCGCCTCGAGCAGCACGACCTTCTTGCCCGCCTTGGTCAGCACCGCCGCCGCCTCGAGCCCGATATAGCCGCCGCCGATCACGACGATCTGCTTCGCCGTTTCCGACGCCGCCTTCATCGCGTCGGCGTCGGCGCGCGTCCGCACCCCCTGTACGCCGGGCAGGTCGCCGCCGGGGATCGGCAGCATCCGCGGGGTGCCGCCCGTCGCCCAGACGAGCTTGCCGTAACCGATCGTCTCGCCGCCGTCGGTCGTCACCGTGCGCGCCGCCGGATCGACGCTCACGACGCGCTTGCCGAGCAGCATCGTCACCTCGCGCTCGTCCCAATATCTGGCGGGACGAAGCTGGATGCGTTCGAACTCCTTCTCGCCCGCGAAATATTCCTTCGACAGCGGCGGCCGCTCATAGGGCAGCTCGGGCTCGTCGCCGATGATCGCGATGCTGCCCGCGAACTTCTGCGTGCGCAGCATCACCGCTACCTGCGCACCCCCATGCCCGCCGCCCACGATCAAAACGTCGAATTGCATCATCCTGTCTCCCGAACGGCCGTCCGCCTTGCGGCCGCGCCCTGACATGACTGGTCGGACGAAACAAGAAACATTGGCTTGCCTTATTACAGCTTCAACTCATCACGAAGCGCGATCATCGCGACCCCCAGTGCGTCGATTTCGGCTTCGCTGCGCGATCCGACGACGATCGATGCCGACAGGGCGAAGCCGGGGGCGATATCGGCGATGCCGACCGCGACGGTGCAAACGCCGCGATGCGTATGACCCCGGTCGACCGCAAAGCCCTTTGCCGCCGCATCGCTCACCTGCCGGACATAGGTGTCGAAAGGCAGGTCCGCGACCCACCGCACCGGCGCGAAACGGCGCGCGAGTTCGGCTTCGCCGACACCCTGCACCGCGGCGAGGGCGCGGCCCGCCGCGCCGCCGCCCAGCGGTTGCCGCTGATCGTCGGCAAGACTCAGCCGCGTCGCCGCGTCGCTTTCGGCGCGCGCGGCAAGCTGGATACGGTCGCGCGACACGATCTTCCAGAGGCCGACCGCAGCTTCGCTCTGCTGCGCGAACCGCGCCATGAGCGGCTGCGCGCGCTCGACGAAGCGCGCCGCGGCATCGGTGCGCAATACCTCCGCCGCCTGCCAGGCGGGCGCCAGCCGATAGTGCTTGGTACGCGCATCGCGCTCGACTGCGCCTTCGCCGACCAATGTCTTGAGAAGATTGAGGCAGCTCGACGGACTGAGCCCCACGGTCCGTCCGATGTCGGACAGCGTCAATGCCCCCGCTTCGGCGAGCAGGCGCAGGATGGCGAAGGATTGCGAAACGGAACGCACCGGGCCTGTCATAGCACTAGCCATATTTTCAATATTATGAAAAATCAATTCTCAATATTGAAATTATGCCGCAGGAGCCCTATTCGCGCTATCGGTACGAATCGGCGGGGAGATCGGCATGGGCGGCTGTCTGGACGGCAAGGTGGTGGCGATTACCGGCGCAGGGCGCGGAATCGGCCGCGAACTGGCGCTGCACTGCGCAGCGCAGGGCGCCGCCATCGTCGTCAACGATCCCGGCGTCGCGCAGGCTGGCAACGGCGGCGACACGGCTCCGGCCGAAACGACGGCCAATGACATCGTCGCCGCGGGCGGCAAGGCGCTCGCCAATTTCGGCAATGTCGCCGACCCGCAGGAAGCCGCGAGCGTCGTCGAGGATGCGGTCGCGAAGTTCGGCCGAATCGACGCGGTGGTCAACAACGCCGGCATCCTCCGCGACACCATCTGGCACAAGATGAGCTATGAGGACTGGAAGAGGGTCATCGAGGTCAATTTGACCGGTGTCTTCAACGTGTCGAAGGCCGCGACGCCTTATTTTCGCGAGCAGCAGTCGGGCAGCTTCATCCACTTCACCTCGACCAGCGGACTGATCGGGAATATCGGCCAGGCGAATTATTCCGCCGCGAAGCTTGGCGTCGTGGCGCTGTCGCAGTCGATCGCGCTCGACATGGCGCGCGTCGGGGTGCGCTCGAACTGCATCGCGCCCTTCGCGTGGAGCCGCATGACCTCGTCGATCCCCGCGGAGACGCCCGAGCAGCGGGAGCGCATTCGCCGGATGCAGGACATGTCGGCCGACAAGATCGCGCCGCTCGTCGCCTATCTCGCTTCCGACCTGTCGAAGGATGTGACCAACCAGATTTTCAGCGTGCGCCGGAACGAGATATTGCTCTTCTCCAAGCCGCGTCCGGTGCGTTCGATGACGAGGCTCGAAGGCTGGACGGCGGAGGCGATCGCAGGCGAACTGATCCCGGCCTTCCGCCCCGCCTTCGCGCGCGCCGACGAGGTGTCCGCGCACGTCTTTCCCTACGACCCGATCTGAGGACCAGAGCATGAGCAATCCCGGCATGGACGCCGATGTCTTCGCGCAGTTCATCGAGCAATTGCAGCGCTATGTCCGCGAGCGCCTTCTCCCCGCCGAGAAGGAGATCATCGAAACCGACCGCATCCCCGACGACATCCTCGCCGAGATGCGCGATATGGGCCTCTTCGGCCTGACCATTCCCGAAGAGTTCGGCGGTGCGGGGATGAACGTCAGCCAATATGTCCGCACCATCCACACGGTCAGCTATGCGATGCCGGCATTCCGCTCGATCATCTCGATCAACATCGGCATGTTCGCCTCGGCGCTCAAGAATGGCGGGACCGAGGCGCAGAAGGCCGAATGGCTGCCGCGTGTCGCATTGGGCGAGATCGCCTGCTTCGGGCTCACCGAGCCGGGGTCGGGATCGGATTCGGCGGGGCTTCAGACGACCGCAACCCAGACCGACAACGGCTGGGTGCTGAGCGGCACCAAACGCTACATCACCAATGCGCCCTTCGCGAAGGTCGGGCTGATCATGGCGCGCACCTCGAAGGAGAATTTGCCCAAGAACGCCCATGTCTCGGCGTTCGTCGTGCCGATGGACGCGCCCGGCGTGTCGGTCGGCAAGTCCGACAGGAAGATGGGCCAGTCGGGAAGCCATATCGCCGATATCGTGATGGACGAGGTGCGCGTCGGTGGCGAGGCCTTGCTCGGCGGCGAACTCGGCAAGGGTTTCGTCTATGCGATGATGAGCCTCGACAACGGCCGCATGTCGGTCGGCGCCGCCGCCACCGCCTACGCCCGCCGCGCGCTCGACAGCGCGGTGCGCTATGCGACCGAGCGCAAGGCGTTCGGCGAACCGATCGCGAACTTCCAGCTCATCCAGCAGATGCTCGCGCAGAGCGAGATCGACATCTACGCCGCCGAGTGCATGATGGAGGACGTCACGCGCCGCGCCGACGCGGGCGAGAATGTCCTGCGCAAGGCCGCGGCGTTCAAGGTGTTCGCGTCCGAAATGTGCGGCCGCGTCGTCGACGCCTGCGTGCAGGTCTATGGCGGCGCCGGCTATCTCGCCGAATATGACGCCGAACGCTTCTTCCGCGATGCGCGCATCTATCGCATCTACGAAGGGACGACGCAGATCCTGCAGCTCCAGATCGCCAAGCATATGCTGCGCGCGTTCGCGGCGGCCAACTGATGTACGGCCTGTTGCCCGGCCTGTCGGTGATCGAGGCGTCGTCCTTCGTCGCCTCGCCCACCGCCGGGCTCTACCTCGCGCAGTTCGGCGCCGAGGTGATCCGCGTCGACCAGATCGGCGGTGGGCCTGATTTCCGCCGCTGGCCCGTCACCGAAAACAAGGATTCGCTCTATTGGGAAAATCTCAACCGCGCGAAGAAATCACTCGCCCTCGACCTGCACCGGGCCGAGGGGCGAGAACTGCTCCAGGCGCTGGTCCGCGCGACGGGGCAGTTCGTCACCAACTTCCCCGCAGGCGGCTTTCTGGCCCATGAAACGCTCGCCGAGGGCCGCGCCGACCTCATCACCGTGCGGGTGATGGGCTGGCCCGACGGGTCGCCGGCGCTCGACTATACGGTCAACAACAGCGTCGGCTATCCGATGCTCACCGGCGCCGGGCCCGAGCCTGTCAATCACGTCCTGCCCGCCTGGGATTTGCTCACCGGCGCCTATGCCGCCTTCGCGTTGCTCGCGGCAGTCCAGCGTCGCGGCGCGATCGGCGAAGGCGGCGAGATTCGCCTGCCCCTCTCTGACATCGCGATCGGTTCGGTCGCGAACATGGGCGGTATCGCCGAGGTGCTCTACACGGGCGAGAATCGCCCGCGGCTCGGCAACGCCGTTTACGGCCTGTTCGGCCGCGATTTCACGACACGCGACGGCCAGCGCACGATGATCGTCGTGGTGACGCCGCGCCAGTGGGCGAACCTGATCGCAGCGCTAGACCTCGGCGAAGCGGTCGCGGCAGTCGAGGCGGACCGCGGCGTCTCCTTCGCCCGGGACGACGGACTGCGTTTCACCCACCGCGACGCGCTCTACCCGCTGTTCGAGCGCGCCATCGCGAGCCGCGACCACGCCGATCTTGCCGTCGCCTTCGACGCGGCCGGAATTGTCCATTCATCCTATCGCACGATGCTCGACGCCGCGAACGACCCGGCGCTGGTCGCGAACAACCCGATCTTCGGAGCCGCCGACAACCCCAGCGGCTTCGCCTATCCCGCCGCCGGCGCCTTCGCGACGGTGCCGCAGATGGAGCGGCAACCGCCCCGCCCCGCCCCGCGCAACGGCCAGCATTCGGAAGAAGTGCTGGCAGAGCATCTTTCGCTATCCTCGGGCGAGATCGCCCGCCTGATCGACGCCGGCATCGTCGGTGTTGGATAAGATCGCCTCCCCCTTTTCCGTCACCCCGGGTCAAGCCCGGGGTGACGAAGCAATTGAATGATCCTGCCCACAACGGAGACCCGAAATGACCCTGCGCCGCGCCGCCATCGTCGCCCCGATCCGCACCGCCGTCGGCAAGTTCGGCGGCAGCCTGTCGTCGATGGGCGCCGGCGAATTGGGCGCGGTCATCCTGAAGGCGCTGATGGAGCGCACGAAGATCGACCCGGCGCGCGTCGACGACGTCGTCTTCTCGCAAGGCTATGGCAATGGCGAGGCGCCCAGCATCGGCCATTGGTCGTGGCTCGCCGCGGGCCTGCCGCTCGAAGTGCCGGGCTATCAGCTCGACCGCCGCTGCGGGTCGGGGCTGCAGGCGGTCGTCAATGCCGCGATGATGGTGCAGACGGGCATGTCCGATATCGTCGTCGCGGGCGGCGTCGAATCGATGTCGAACGTCGAGCATTACACGACCCAGCTTCGCAAAGGCGTGCGCGCGGGCAATCTGACGCTGCACGACCGGCTGACCCGCGGCCGCGTCATGTCGCAGCCGGTCGAGCGCTTTGGCGTCATCACCGGCATGATCGAGACCGCCGAGAATCTGACGAAGGATTACGACATCACCCGCGAGCAGGCCGACGCCTATGCGGTGCGCAGCCACCAGCGCGCCGCGGCAGCGTGGGACAAGGGCCTGTTCGACGACGAACTCGTCCCGGTCAGCGTGCCGCAGAAGAAGGGCGATCCGATCGTCTTCGCGCACGACGAAGGCTATCGCGCCGACGCGAGCATGGAAACGCTGGGCAAGCTGCGCGCGCTCGAAGGCGGCGTCGTCACCGCGGGCAACGCCAGCCAGCAGAACGATGCCGCCGCGGCATGCCTGGTGGTTGCCGAGGACAAGTTGGGCGAATTCGGCCTCCAACCCATCGCCTGGTTCCATAGCTGGGCGGCGGCGGGGTGCGACCCGAGCCGCATGGGCATCGGCCCGGTGCCCGCGGTCGAGCGGCTGTTCGCGCGCAGCGGTCTCGGCTGGCACGATATCGACCTCGTCGAACTCAACGAGGCCTTCGCGCCGCAGGTGCTCGCGGTGCTCAAGGGTTGGGGCTGGTCCGACGACGATAGCCGCCATGACATATTGAACGTCAACGGTTCGGGCATCTCGCTCGGCCACCCGATCGGCGCGACCGGCGGGCGCATCCTCGCCAATCTGACGCGCGAACTGGTTCGCAGGGATGGCCGTTATGGTCTTGAAACCATGTGCATTGGTGGCGGTCAGGGCATCGCGGCGATCTTCGAGCGCGCGGTTTGAGGATGCCGGGCCGATGCACATTAGAGCAGTAGGCGATTAAATTGAAACAAGCCTCTCCTTCTCGTCACCCCGGACTTGATCCGGGGTCCCGCTCAGCAACGGTGACAAGCGGGACCCCGGATCAAGTCCGGGGTGACGAAGGGGGGCGAGGAGAAGCGCTTCAATCTGAAGAAGGCAAGCTTCGGTGACACGCACCAATTTCAATAGCATTCTTGCCGCCGCGCAGGCCTATCTCGCCACTGCGCAAGCCGCGCTCGCCGAACGGCTGGCTGTCAGGCCCATCGACCGTGAACAGCGCGCGGCGCATGGCTTTGCGTGGGTAGCGACAACCGTGGCGGCGCTGGAGGCGACGCTCGACTGGTTCGATTCCGGCTCGGGCTCGAACCCACTCGACACCAAGATCGCGACCCTCGCCTTCGCCGAAGGCATCGGTCAGCTCGTCGGCGGCCTGCCGATGGGACAGAACGAGATATTCCGCCCCGCCGACCTCGGCCTCGGCGCCGCGGCGCGAACCCTCGCCGCCGCCTGCGCCGGCCTGCTCGACGCCGACCATGCCGCGACCCGCACAGAAATCACCGCCACGCTCGCCGAGGGCCATTGGCCGAGCGAGACGCTGCATGACCCCGACCTCGACGCGATCCGCGAGCAATATCGCCGCTTCACCGAAATGGAGATCATCCCCTACGCGCACGATTGGCACCTTGCCAATGCCCTGATCCCTGACTCCACGGTCGCCGCGATGGCCGAACTCGGCACCTTCGGCGTCTGCATCCCCGAAGCCTATGGCGGCCTCGGCCTCGGCAAGCTCGTCATGTGCCTCGTCACCGAGGAATTGTCGCGCGGCTGGATCGGCGCGGGCTCGCTCGGCACGCGGTCGGAGATCGCCGGCGAGCTGATCGCGATGGGCGGCACCGACGCGCAGAAGGCCGAATGGCTGCCGAAGATCGCGAGCGGCGCAATATTGCCGACCGCGGTGTTCACCGAACCCGATGTCGGATCGGACCTCGGCTCGCTCCAGACGCGCGCCCGGCGCGAAGGCGATCATTGGGTCATCGACGGCGCGAAGAACTGGATTACCCACGCGAGTCGCTCGGACCTGATGACCCTGCTCGCCCGCACCCTGCCCGATGCCAGGGGCTATGCCGGCCTGTCGATGCTGCTCGTCCCCAAGCCGCGCGGCACGGAGGCCGAGCCCTTCCCCGCCGACGGCATGAGCGGCAGCGAGATCGAGGTGCTCGGCTATCGCGGGATGCGCGAATATGCGCTGCAGTTCGACGCCATGAAGGCGCCCGCGGACGCGCTGCTCGGCGGCGAAGAGGGGCAAGGCTTCAAGCAGCTCATGCGCACCTTCGAAGGCGCCCGCATCCAGACCGCCGCCCGCGCGGTCGGGGTCGCGCGCCGCGCGCTCGAACTCGGGCTCGACTATGCGATGAACCGCGGGCAGTTCGGCAAGGCGATCCTCCATTTTCCGCGTGTATCGGACAAGATCGCGATGAGCCTCGTCGATTTCATCGCCGCGCGCGAACTCAGCTATGCCGCCGCGCGCGCCAAGGACAGCGGCAAGCGCTGCGATATCGAGGCCGGAATGGCCAAGCTGCTCGCCGCCCGCGCCGCTTGGTCGAACGCCGACGCCGCGCTGCAGATCCACGGCGGCAACGGCTATGCGCTCGAATATGAAATCAGCCGCATCCTGTGCGACGCGCGCATCCTCAATATCTTCGAGGGCGCGGCAGAGATTCAGGCGCAGGTGATCGCACGCGGGCTGACGAGCGGGCGCAACTGACGCCTCGAACGACATCCGCCTTGTGCGGCTTGGCGCAATTGGGCATGGTTCGGGGCGGCAAAGGGGTCGCGGGATGGGTGCGGAGCCGGATGTGCTGGTCGGGGGAATCGATCGCGAAGAGATATTGCCGGAGATGCTTGCCGCCGCCTTCATGGCGCGCGCCACGGCCGTTCGCGCGCGCAAGGGCCAGTTGCTGATCGCCGAGGGGAGCGCCGCCGACGACGTCTATCTGATCGTCAGCGGCCGGCTTCAGATTTCCATGTTCGCGGCGAACGGGCGCGAGACGATCTTGCGCGACATGGGGCCGGGGCGGCTGGTCGGCGAGATGTCGGCGATCAGCGCCATGCCGCGCTCGGCGAGCGTCACCGCAGTCGAGGACAGCAGCCTCGGCATGCTCTCCGGCACCGGATTCCGGACGTTCATGCAGGAAGAGCCCGGCGCGGGCTATTGGATGGCGGTGCAGCTTGCCGCGCGAGTACGCAATCTCACCGAAAAGACGCGCGACCTTGCAACGCTGCCGGTCAGCGCACGGCTGCAGAGCGAGCTTCTGCGCCTCGCCCTCGAACGGCCCGTCGACGGGGATTGCTGCGTGATCGCACCCCTGCCCACCCATATGGAGCTCGCCGCGCGGATCGGCACCCATCGCGAGGCGGTGACGCGCGAATTGCGGCTGCTCCATCAGGAAGGGATCGTCGGGCAGCAGGGCCGCACGCTCGAAATCCGCTCGCTCGAACGACTGCGCGCAGCGCTGCGCCGGCACGCGCAATGACGCGCGGCGCCGGGACGTCATCGCCGGCCGCGCCGCGGCCGGCGCGCCACTACCTGACCGTGCTTTTTTCCGACCTGAGCGATTCGACCGGGCTCGCGGCGGCGATGGAGCCCGAGACGTTCAGTGCTCTCCTCGAACGGCTGCGTGAGCGGACGGCGGCGGTCGTCGCACGCCACGGCGGCGAAATCATCCGCATCGACGGCGACGGGGTCATCTGCATCTTCGGCCATCCCCTTCCGATCGAGGACGGCGGGCGCCGCGCCGCCGAGACCGCGCTCGACCTGCACCGCGCCGCCGCCGAGCTCGACGCGATGGTCGCCGGGGCCGGCTGCCGCGTCCGCCTGCATAGCGGCATCCATTCGGGCGTGGTGCTGGTCAGTCCCGGCGACCTCGTGCGGGGGCGTTACGAAATATTGGGCGATGCGACCAATATCGCCGCGCATTTGTGCGATCTCGCCGCAGCCGACGAGATCGTCGCGAGCGAGACGGCGCTCGGGCTCGACCTCGGCTTTTTCGACGCCTCGCCGCGCCGGCTCGTCACTCCGCGCGGCGCGCGGCGGCCGTTCGGCGTCCACAGCATCATCGGCCGCACCGCCGCGCCGAGCCGGCGCGAAGCCTGGTCGCGGCGCGCCGTCGCCCCGCTTGCCGGGCGCGAAGAGGAACTCGCACGATTGCTCGACGCGCACGATGGGCTGGAACCCGGCGCGCCGAGGCTCTACGCGCTGGTCGCCCCGTCGGGCATGGGCAAGACACGGCTGATCGACGAACTGGCCGCGCGGCTCGCGCTGCGAGGCACGCCGGTGCATCGCGGCTATTGCGAGACCTATCTCGGCGCGAGCGCGCTTCAGCCATTCCACCAGATCGTCCGGTCGATCCTGCTGCACGACCATCGCATCGACCCGGCCGCCGAGGGCGCGCGCCTTACCGAAACCGTCGAACGGCTACTATCGGGGCACGGAGCGACGCTGGCCGATTGGCTCGGCGCGACCGGGGCCGATGCGTCACCGCCCCCCTTCGCCGATCTCGCCGCCGCCATCGTCGCGCTGATCGACCACGATTATGGCCCGATCGCGCTGTGCATCGACGACTGGCAATGGGCTGACGACGCGAGTGCGGGCCTGCTCGGCAGCCTGCTGCGCGAGGTGCGGCGGCCGCTGTTCCTGACGCTGGCGGCACGCGACAATCGGCGCCTCGACACGCTATCCGGCGCCGAGATCGTCCGCCTGCCGCCGCTGGACGAGGATGAGGTGCGGCGCACGATCGGCTCGATCTTCGCGGCCCGCGCCGCCCCCACGCCGACGCCCTTCCTGGTCGATCAGATCGTCGCGCGCGCCGGCGGCTGCCCGCTGTTCATAGAGGAACTGTGCCACTCGGTGGGCGTTCCGGACGCCGCGCGAGGCGAAACCGACGGGCCGTCCTGGCTCGAAGCGCTGATCCAGGCGCGCTTCGCCGCCCTGCCGCCCGCGCTCGCCGAGCTGGTCATCGTCGCATCGATCATCGGTCCCGTCGTGCCGATCCGGTTGTTCGAGGCGGTCGCCGATGCGTCGCTCGACGAGGCGATCCTGCGGGCGCTGGGCAATGCCGACTTCATTTACCCCGGCGACGATGCGGCGACATTGCGATTCAAGCACAGCCTGACCCGCGACGCCGTCTATCGCATCGTCGGACTCGAGCGCCGTCGCGCGCTTCACGCCCGGATCGCCGAGTGGCTGGCGGCCGGCGGCACCGCGAACGAGGGCTTCGGCGACCTCGAGCTGCTCGCCTATCACTGCGCTGCCAGCGGCGACGTGCAGGGCGGGCTCGGCTATGCGATGGCGGCGGGGCAGCGCGCGATGGCGGTCTCTGCGCTCGACCGCGCGCAGACGCAATATCTGCGCGCTTTCGCCGCCTACAAGGCGCTGGCGACCTCGGCCCAGTCGCCGGTCCCGCTCGGCGAGCTCATCTCCAGCTATGGCCGTGCCTGCGTCGTCGATCCCTCGCGCGACCAGATTTCCCCGCTGCAGGAAATGGTCGCGATGGCGCGCGAGGACCGCGACGACGCAGCGGTCGCCCTCGCGCTCTACTGGCTCGGTTCGATCCATTACGGGCTCGGCGAGGCGCGGGCCTCGATCGCACTGCTCGACCAGGCGCTGCCGATCGCGCGGCGCTTGCGCCGGCAGGGGCTGGCGACGCAGATCGTCGCCGCCCTCGGCCAGGGCTGGTTCGATGCGGGCCGCTGCGACCGCGCCGAAGCGCTGCTGAACGAAGCCATCGCCGCGATGCAGGGCCAGCGCGGGCCGCACAGCGTTGCCGCCTATGTCTACGCCGTCGCCGACCGGGCGCAGATTTTCGCCGAGCGCGGCGAATTCGCGCGCGCCGAACAGGATTTCGCCCATATCGCCGACGTGATCGGCGGCGAGCGGCCGGCGGTGATGTGTTCGCTGCTGACCAAGCGGTCGGGCGCGTGCATCTGGCTCGGCGATTATGCCGGCGCGATCGACTTCGCGCGCGCGGCGGAGGAGCAGGGCCTGAAAAATCATTCGCGGATCAATGTGATGATCGCGCAGGCGCTCGCCGGCTATGCCGAATATTGCCAAAGCGGCAGCCGCGAAGCCGCGGAGCGGCTCGTCGACGCGACCCGCTGGCTCGAGGCAGCATCGCACGGCCATCGCATCTCGCTCTTCTTCGGCTGGGCGTCGGAAGCGATGGCGGTGCTGGGCGACATCGCGCAGGCGCGGGCGCTGGCCGCGCGGGCCTTTGCGCGGGCGCGCGTCGGCGACGGCTTTGGCGAGGGATCGGCCGCACGCGCGCTCGCCCGCCTCGCGCCGAGCGCGCCGGGGCGGCCGGACGCCGCCCATTATCTCACCATCGCCTATCTCTCGGCGGAGCAGCGTCAGTCGCCCCGCGCGCGCGCCGAAACCCTGCTGTGTGAAGCCGGGATCGCCACGGCGCGCGGTGAAGCGCGCCGGGCGCGCGCCCGCGCGGAGGAAGCGCTCGCGCTGTTCCGCGCGATGGACATGGAGCCCCACGCCGCACGGGCGGAGGGGCTGCTCGCTACCAGTCGCTGACCCGCACGATCAGGCCCGCCGGCTGGGCCTGGATGCGCCCGGCGTCGAGCAGCGCCGCGACGACCCCCAACATCGCCCCCATCGCCAGCTTGCGCCCCGGACAGGCGTGGTCGGGCGCGCCTTCGCGGCCCCGCTCGCCGCCGAAGACCACCGCCGTCCCGTCGGCCAGGCTGCCGGGACAGCCGGCCTCCTCCATGATCGCGCCCTGCGTCGCGCTGGCGAGCGGCAGATAGACGGTCGTGCCCCGCGCGACGGCGATATCGTCATTGTCCCCCTCGCGCGGCAGGGTCACCGGCCCGCCGTCGGCAGCGCCCTTGCAGGTGCGGAACAGCAGCTCGGGCGACGGGCGCTTGCACATCGACGCTGACAGCGGTTGCAGCAGCGCCGCCTTCGCGGCGGCATAATCGGCGCGCCGGTCCCCCGCCGCGCGGCGCAGCGCCGCCTGGTGGCGCCACAGCGTCCGCTCGTGAAGCCAATCGTAGAAGATGCCCTGAAGATTGCCGAGCGTCGGCGGCGTCGCGCCCAGCATGATGCCGATGACGTTGCGCGCCGCCAATTCCTTGGTCATGCCGGGCAATGCGAACAGCGGCCGGCTGATGAGCCCGGGCACCTTGTCGATGCCGATCTCGTCGAAATAGGCTTCGGCGAAGCGCCGTCCGGCCTCGCGGATCGCCTGCCCGTGATCGCGGGCGAGCGCCGCCGACACGGCGTTCGACTGCGGATAGAAGGCGTGGCGCGAAGGCGACAGGCAGTCGCCGGGGCAGAGCGGCATCCGCTCCGCCGCCGGCACCCAGTCCCAGTCGCCCGGCGCCATGAAGCGCGCGGGCCGGCCGTCCCTGCCGTCCTCGACGAAACCGCCGTCGGGAATGCCGAACCATTTGGCGTTGAGTCGCGCGAGCGCGGGCGACAGATATTCGCGCCGCAATTCCATCTTGAACTCGGGCGTGCCGGGCGCCTGCATGATCGCATGGCGCTGCTCGGCATCGCGGATCAGCCAGTCGAGCACCGCGCGCCCGGCCTCATAGCCATGGGCATAGCCGTCTTCATGGCCATAGGAGTCGATGATCGCGTTGGTTCCGGCGGACTCGCCCCAATAGTCGGACTGGAGCCGGGGATCGTCGTAGCAATCGTCGGGTTGCTCGGCGACATAGATCGGCCCGCTCGTGTCCCACAGCCGGTCGAGCTGCTTCTCGACCGTGAAATGCTCGTAATCCTTGAGCACGGTCAGGATCGTCTCGCGCGAGGCGGCAATGACCGCGGGCGTCCGCCCCGCCTCGTCGCCGATCCCGCCCGGCACCGCCGCCGCCCCGCCGCACTCGCCGCGGATCGCGGCATAGACATCGGGCGCCAGGCTATGCTCGCCGGGGTCCTTGCTGTCGAAATCCTCGAGCACGCGCTTCCATTCCGCTGCCGCCAGCGCCGGCGGCAGGCCGGTCACGCGGTCGAGGAAAGCCCGGCCGCCCTTCTCCCGCGGTGGGTCGATCTCGGCATAGGTCCGGCCGGGTTTCGCGATCTCGGTCAGCGCGCTGCGCGAGGGCGTGAACAGATAGAGCCCCCATTCGAGCCGGACGAAGGGCCGCGCGATTTCGGTGCGGATCACCTGCCCGTCCAGTTCGAAACGATAGACGCGCCGCCCGTCAGGGCGCGGCGCGGTGCCCACAAGCGGGTCATTGTTGCCCGAGGCGACGCCGCTGATGTTGCCACCGTTCACCCAGCGCTGGATCGTCTCATATTGCTCGGCGATGCTGGCATTATAGGCCATGAACATCAGCCCGCGCGGAGCGGCGGCGCTCGCCGGATCGGCGGGGTCGAAGCGCGGGCCATAGGTCATGCCGCGGCGCAGCAGCCGCGGCGGCGGCCGGCCGTGCTCGATCCGCCGCGGGTTGGTGCGCCGGATGTGCGAGGCGAAGGGACAGCGCCGCCCCTCGCCGTCCTGCGCGAAATCGAAGTCGTTATAATCGCTCGCCGCCGGGTCGATCAGCGATGGCCCGTCGGGATGGCGCCCTAGCAGCTTCGCCGCCAGCGCCTTCGCGTCGCCGCCGGCATGATGACGATTGGCCTGCAGGAAATCCGCGAACGCCGTGACATCCTCGCTCATCTTGCGGACGACGAGATAGCTGCCGTTGCGTTGCAGGTCGCGCGCCTTGCGGCGATCCTCACGCCCTGCTTCGAGCTTGGCGTTCGGCGAAGTCGCGAGCGGGTCTTCGACCTCCGCCGGCGCGAAATCGCCGCGATCGGTCGCATAGCCGCACAGCAGTTCGCCGATCCGCACCTCGTCGCGCCGCGCGCCCCTGCGCTGCGCTAAATCCGATCCGGCCTCGATCTGCGGCACCGGCTGGCTGAAATTGTCGCGCAGGTCGAAATGGTCGCGGAAATAGCCTTCGGCGTCATAATGATTGGCCAGCGGCTCCCACGCGATCAGCGCCACGTCATGCTCGGCGGCCAGCGCCGCGAGCCGCGCCACCTCATCGGCGATACGAGCGCCGCCATCGTCCGCGGGGCCGGCATGGCGCAGCACCAGCGCGATATCGACTTCCTCCATCTCCACCGGGGGTCGCGGCAGGTCATCGACGGACGCCGGCGGCCAGTTGCGCTCGGGCAGGCGCCAGTTGCGCGGATGATTGTCCCAGACGTCGCCGAGCTGCGGCGCGCGGACATGAAGCCCCTCGCGAAATTCCTTCGGAAAGGCGTCGACCGTTGCCCGCGCAATCGCCAGTCGCTCCAGCCCCGACCGGGTAAAGCCCAGCGAGCGGCAAAGGCCGTCCGGCGGACTCCCTGCCTCATCCTCGAAACAGAGCGCACCGTCGGCCAGCAGCCGCCCGACGAAGGCGGCCCCGCGCGCCGCGTCGCCGACCGTCATCAACAGCAGCGCCCCGCGCCGCTGCTTCGCCTCGGCGCTGCCGAAGGAAGAAAGGATACCGCGCTGCACCTCGGCGCGGTCGAGTACCGGATCGGGCACCGGCTTGATCGCCGGCGGAAAGGCGCCGTCGCCGTCCGCATACCATTGGATCAGGATACGGAAGCGTTCGAGCGCCAGCTTCTGCATCGCATAAGGCAGCCGCGGATCGTCCGGCGGCAGATCGGACGGATCGGGCAGGTCGAACAGCGCGAGCAGCGACCGATAATCCCAGCCTTCGAGGATGCGGTGCACCGCGCGCTGGAGCAGATGGCCCTCGCCCGGCCGCCCGCCGCGATAGCGCGCGTCGAGCGGCGGATAATAGTCGGCCAGGCGGTGGAAGACGCCCAGCGCCTCCAGCGCCAGCCGGTTCGCCTCGACGGGGTTGGCGGCCCGCACCCCCGCCGCCTCGTCGCCGGGGTTGACCACCGCCATGCGGAGCGTCGCGAGGTCGCCCGCTGCCGCATCCTGCTCGCGGTGCAGCTTTTCGAGGTTGCGCAGATATATCTGGTCCTGCACCGTCACGCCGGTGGTGGTAAAGAAGACCGCGCTGTCGACCTGCGCGCTGCGCACCCATTCGATATAGTCGGCGAAGCTGTTGTCCTCGGCAAAGACATAGCCGTCGCAATTGGAGAAGAGCAGGTCGAGCAGCGCGCCGAGCGGCCGCCAGATCAGCCGCATATAGGGTTCCCAAACCCCGTCGAAGGTCGCGATCAGATAGAAATAGCGGCGCGCGGTCAGGCCGAGGCGCGGGTCGAGCTGAAGCGACCCGTTGTCGATGATCCCCGCCTTGAAATCGAGCAGCGACAGGATGCGCTCGGAGGCATCAGCGAAGGGCATGACCTTCTCATATTCGCGCGCGGTCGCGCGCACGTCGTTCAGCGCCTCGCAGATGACGCGCAGCCGCGTCGCATAGGTGACCGGCTCATAGGCGGAAATGAAGCCGTCGCGGATCGGCGCCATGATGACCAGATCGTTGATGCCGTCCAATATCTTGCTTGCGACTTCGCGCGCCATTCGCCCCGCCCCCTCTGCTGGCCCCAGCCGCGCCGAAACTGACATGATGCGCGCGCGCCGACAATGAGGTGCGTCGACCGCTGTGCGAAAAATCACATGGCGCGCTGCCGATTATTTCTGGCAGCGTACGGGCGATCATCCGCCAGCCCGGCGGACGGAGACCGGCATGACCCTCGTCTTCATCCACGGCATCGCCCAGGACCCCGATCCGGGCCATGCCGGCGCCATCACCGAAAACTGGCGCGCGGTGCTCGCAAAACATGACGGCGACGGGCGTATCGACGCGCAGCCGCGCCTGCTCTGCTATTATGGCGACATATTGCATCGCTACAGCCGCCAGCGCCGCCTGCCGCACTGGGCCGACCCCGTTTCGCTGATCACGGGCGCCGACGGCGGACTGATGCTCGATCTGCTGATCGAGATCGTCCAAACGGTCGATTTCCGCCTTCTCGGCCTTCCCGCACCGCCGCCATCGATGCGCGCGATCGCCGATGCGCGCGATTTTCCGGGACCGATCAGCGCCTATCTGTCGCTGTTGCCCGCCGACCTGATCGCGCTGCTGCGCCGCTTCCTGCTCGAGGCCGACATCTATTTCACGACCCCCGCCGCCGCCGCGGAGATCGATACCCGCGTGCTCCATACGTTGGGTCCGGCATTGGCAGCAGGGAACCGGCCCGTCGTCGTGGGCCATTCGCTCGGCAGCGCGATCGCCTGGAAGCTGCTCGCGCAATGGGGGGCGGCGGGGCGCGCCGGGCAGGTGCGACAGTTCGTCACCATGGGTTCGCCGCTCGCGCTGCGCACGATCCGCAAGCGGGTGCCGCAGCCGTTCCGGCGACCGGCCTTCGTCGCCGAATGGCGCAACTATTATGCCGCGACCGACCTGGTGGCGGGCGGTCAGGGACTTCCGTTCGGCGGATCGGCGCACAGTCACAATCACCGGCGGCGCGGCATGCCCTTTCCCTATCATCTGGCCGAGGATTATCTCGACCATGCGCCGCTCGCCGAAAATCTGGCGGCGGTGCTGGCCTGACGACTAATGGCCGGCAATGGCGGGACGACCGGAATAGCGTCTGCCTTTGGTAAAGCTTTCCCAATATTTGGCTGCCATAGCTCGCCGGATGACGGGAGCCGCGATCCATCCGATTCGCTTTTTCGGCCGGCTGCTGCTCGCCTTGATGGGGCTTGCCGCGCTGGGCGGCGCAGCGTCGGCGGCAACGCTCCACATCGACCGGTCGCTGTGCCACGCGGTGAGCGGGATCGGGGCGAGCGACGCCAGTCTCGCGAACCGTCGCTTTTCCTGCACCGGCGCGCCGGCCGGCTATCAGCATGGCAGCCTGTGGCTGCGCGCCGATCTCAGCCGCTCCTCTGATGCACAGCGCGGCGCAGCGCTGATGATCCATCATTCGCGCTTCGACCGGCTGGCGGTCGCCTTTTCCTACGCCGACGGGCAGGTGCGCTGGCAGCATGTGCGTCAGGGCGATTATGGCTCGCACTGGCGCGCCGGGGGGCAGATATTGTTCGAGGCGCCCGACCGCGCCGCGCCGCTGACCGCCGTGACGATGCGCTTCGACCGTCTCGCGAGCCACGAGCTGGTGCGCGCCCGCATCCTGCCGAAAAGCGACGCGGGAATGCAGGCGGCCGGGATGGCGGCGGCGGTCGGCGCGGCGCTGACCTTGCTGCTCGTCAGCACCATCTACAGCCTGTCGCTCGCGGTCGCGGTACACCGCCAATATCTCGTCTGGCAGGCCGGCTGGGCCGCGACGATGCTGCTGTGGGGCGGGCTGTGGTCGCAGATCCATCTCGCCGTGCTGCCCCTCATGGCAGGCACCGTCTCGGCGCAGATCTGCACCTTCCTCGCCTGCCTCGCGATCGCCTTCGCCACCGCCAGTTCGGTGACCGCGCTCGACCGCAGCGGCGTACCGGCTCCGCTGCGCTGGACGACGCTGGCGCTGGGAGTCGGCGTCGGCTTCGCCGGCGTCCCGCTCGCACTGATGCGCAGCGGCGCCATCGACCTGTGGGCCGCCATCCTCAGCTTCGCGATCCTCGCCGACCTCGCCGCCGTCGCGCTGTGCCTGGCCTGGGGCTGGCGGCGCGGCGCTGCTGAGGCGCGCGATTTCGCCGCCGCCTGGTGCCTGCCAATGGCGGTGCTCGCCTTCATCAACATCGTCGATGTCGAGGACGGTTTCTGGGGCGGCGGGTCGAAGCTGCTCGTCCTGCTCGCCGCGACCTGGCAGGCGCTCTGGCTTTCGGCGGCGGCGACGCGGCGGCTGGCGCAATTGCGCGTCGAGCGCGACCACGCCCGCGCCGCCGAGGCGCAGGAACGCGAGCTGGCCCGCCGCGATCCGCTGACCGACCTGCCCAACCGCCGCGGCTTCATCGAAAGCGTCACCCCGCTGCTCGAGCGTGCGCGCAGGGACGATCTGCCCGCCGCGCTGCTGCTGGTCGATATCGACCGCTTCAAATCGGTCAACGACCGATATGGGCACGAGGTCGGCGATGCCGTGCTGTGCCACATCGCCCGCCGCATCGCGCGCTGGGAAGGCCCGCTATGCAGCGTCGCGCGGCTGGGCGGCGAGGAATTCGGCCTGCTGACGGTCGGCATGGAAGGCATCGTCCTCGACCGCTTCGCCGAAAGCATCCGGCGCGAGATCGCCGCCTGCGATCACGCCGACCTGCTCGGCGAGCGGCGCGTCACCGCCAGTGTCGGCGTCGCCGAGGTGCGCCCGGCGTGCGATTTCCAGCGCCTCTACCGGATCGCCGACGACGCGCTCTATGAAGCGAAGCACGCCGGCCGCGATCAGGTCGCGCTGCAACGCCACCGCGACGGCAGCGGCCCTTCGCCCGATACCCCCGACCGCGAGACGATCCTGTCGGGCTAACAGGCCACGCACGCCATGCAGGGCGAGCGCAACCGATCCATCAAAACAGCCGACGCGTCGGGCTCTAGGCGCGAAAACCCGCCAATCGCCGGTCGAGGATTGCGTCGGCTTCGCTGATGATGCGGTCGATCAATTCCTTGCAGCTCGGGATATCGTGAATCAGCCCCTGGACCATGCCGGCCCAGAAGACGCCCTTGGAAAGATCGCCGGTTTCGAGCAGTTCACGCCCTGCCTTGCCGTTCACCAGTTCGGCGACGTCGGCGAAGGTCGCGTCGGGTTTCGACAGCCGGCGCACCACCTCTTCGCTGACCGCGCTCTTGCCGACGCGGGCGGTGTTCTTGAGGCTGCGGAAGATCAGAAAGCTGCCGCGCTCGTCATTCTCGACATAGGCCTGCTTCACATTGTCGTGGATCGGCGCTTCCCTGGTCGCGCAGAAGCGGGTGCCCATGTTGATGCCCTCGGCGCCGAGGCTGAGCGCCGCGACGAGACCGCGCCCGTCGCCGAAACCGCCCGAGGCGAGCATCGGGATATTCACCTTGTCGGCGGCCGCCGGGATCAGGATCAGCCCGGGAATATCGTCCTCACCGGGATGACCCGCGCATTCGAAGCCATCGATCGAGATGATGTCGCAGCCAGCGCGCTCGGCCGACAGCGCGTGGCGTACCGCGGTGCATTTGTGGAGGATGGTGACGCCATGCGGCTTCAGCATCTCCCAGATCTCGCGCACCGCCTGCGTCCCCGCGGTCTCGACGATCTTGATCCCACCGTCGATGATCGCCTGGGCGTATGCCTTGTAATCGGGCGCGTTGATCGTCGGGAACACGGTCATGTTCACGCCGAAGGGCTTGTCGGTCATCGACCGGCAGCGCGCGATCTCGTCGCGCAGCGCCTCGGGGCTCGGCTGGGTCAGTGCGGTCAATATGCCGAGGCCACCCGCGTTCGACACCGCGCTCGCCAGTTCGGCATAACCGACGCTCTGCATCCCGCCCTGCACGATCGGATGCTCGATCCCCAACATCTCGGTGATCCGCGTCTTGAACGCCATATGCCATCCTCCCTGGTCGATGCGGCCCCTACGGCACCGCGGTTCACGGTCCATGAATTAACTTGACGCTTACGTCAACGTCGGGTTGAGTGGGTCCGATCATTAGATAGCGAAGGAATGACCATGAGCATCTCCGGCCGCGCGCGCGAAATCGCCGGGCACGTCGAAACTTTCGTCCGGCAGCAGATCATCCCCTATGAAGCCGACCCGCGCCGCGACCATCATGGCGCGCCGACCGATGCGCTCGTCATGGAGATGCGCGAGAAGGCCCGCGCGGCGGGCGTCCTGACGCCGCACATCCTGTCCGACGGCAGCCATCTCAATCAACGTGAGACCGCGATCGTCCTCATCAAGAGCGGCCTGTCGCCGCTCGGTCCGCTCGCCTGCAACACCATGGCTCCCGACGAGGGCAATATGTACCTGCTCGGTAAGGAGGGCAGCCCCGAGCTCAAGGAACGCTTCCTGAAGCCGATGGTCGAAGGCCGCGTCCGCTCCGCTTTCTTCATGACCGAGCCCGCGGAGGAAGGCGGCGCCGGGTCCGACCCGTCGATGATGCGGACGACGTGCCATCCCGACGGCAACCATTGGGTCATCAACGGCCGCAAGACCTTCATCACCGGCGCGCAGGGCGCACGCGTCGGCATCGTCATGGCGAAAGCCGAAGAAGGCGCGTGCATGTTCCTCGTCGACCTGCCCGACCCCGCGATCCGCATCGACGCGATCCCGAACACGATCGACAGTTCGATGCCCGGCGGCCATGCGACGCTGACCATCGAAAACTTGCGCGTTCCCGCCGACCAGATGCTCGGGCAGACGGGCGAAGGTTTTCGTTATGCGCAGGTGCGCCTCTCCCCTGCCCGCCTGTCGCATTGTATGCGCTGGCTCGGCGCCTGCATCCGCGCCAACGAGATCGCAACCGACTATGCGAACCGCCGCCACGCCTTCGGCAAGCCGCTGGTCGATCATGAGGGCGTCGGCTTCATGCTCGCCGAAAACCTCATCGACTTGAAGCAGGCCGAGTTGATGATCGACTGGTGCGCGGCTGTGCTCGACACCGGATCGCTCGGCACCGCCGAAAGCTCGATGGCGAAGGTCGCGGTGTCGGAGGCGCTGATGCGCATCGCCGACCGCTGCGTGCAGGTGATGGGCGGCACCGGCGTCACCGACAAGACGATCGTCGAGCAGGTGTTCCGCGAGGTCCGCGCCTTCCGCATCTATGACGGGCCGACCGAGGTCCACAAATGGAGCCTCGCCAGGAAGATCAAGCGCGACTGGAAGGCCGCGCAAGGCTGAGCCGCGAAAAACGCGGCTCCGATCCGTAGCGTCTTAGCCACTTGACGTTTACGTTAACGTCGGGATGATAGCTCAAAATAATCGAGGGTGAGGAATCGGCCGATGTCGATCTTGTACGACGAAGGGCAGCAGGCGATCGCGACCGAATCACGCCGCGTTCTGGAAGCGCGGGTGAACAAGGACGCGTTGCTGCCGCTGCTCGAGGCGAGTGGCGAATATCACCAGGGCTTCTGGACGACCGCGAAGGAACAGGGTTGGACCGCCCTCGCGCTGCCCGAGGCGCATGGCGGCCTCGCGCTCGGCCTCGTCGAGCTCGGCCTGATCGCGCATCAGGCCGGGCGGACGCTGAGCGGCGCGCCCTTCCTGACATCGAACTTCGGCGTCGCCAAGGCGATTGCGCTTTATGGCAGCGACGCGCAGCAGGCGCGCTGGCTGCCCGGCCTCGCGAGCGGCGAGACGATCGGCGCGATCGCCTTCGCGGACGGCGCCGATCCCCTGCCGGCGCATCCCGGCGCAACGCTGGCCGGCGGCCGTCTCTCGGGCACGCTGGGCGGCGTGACCGGCGGCCTCGCCGCTGATGTCGCGATCGTGCTGGCACGGGAAAACGGCGTGCCGGCGCTTGTGCTGGTCGATCTGGCGGGGATCGAACGCACCCCCGTGCAGAGCTTCGACAACAGTCGCTGCATCGCCGACCTGCGCTTCGACGGCGCGCCCGCAGAACGTCTGATCGCGGGCGAAGCGGCGCGCGAGGCCGCGCTTCACATCCTCGCGCTTCAGGCCGTGGTCACCGCGCACGAACAGACCGGCGGCGCCGAGGCGCTGATGGAGATCGCGCGCGACTATGCCGTGACGCGCAAGGCGTTCGGCCAGCCGATCGGCGCCTTCCAGTCGATCAAGCACCGCATCGCCGAGCTTTATGGACTGGTCGAATTGGCGCGCGCCAACTGCATCCACGCCGCTGCGCGCCAGGATCAGGACGATTTCATCACCGCAGCGGCGGCGGCGCGCCTTTCGGCCACCGAAGCCTATGACGCCGCCGCGCGCGACTGCGTGCAGATTCACGGGGGCATCGGGGTGACGTGGGAGATTGGCCTCCACCTCCATATGCGCCGCGCGCGCAGCCTCGCCATCGAACAGGGCAGCAGCCTGTTCTGGGAGGACGCCCTCGTCGACCGACTGGCAGGAGAAGCGGCATGAGCGATCTTGAAGCCTGGCGCGCAAGGGCTGCGGCCTGGTGCGAATCGATGGTGCCGACCTTCGGCAAGGCGGCGCGCAAGGGGCTGGGCGTCGAGGACGATCTCGCGCTCGGCCGCTGCTATCAGAAGGCGAAGTTCGATGCGGGCTTCGCCGGCATCAACTGGCCGAAGGAGCTTGGCGGCCAGGGACTCGGCCATATCGAAAAGATCGCTTTCGAGGGCGAGGAGATGAAGCACGGCTTCCCCAACGTCTATTTCGGCATCTCGCTCGGCATGCCGGTGCCGGTGCTCATGCAGTTCGGCAGCGACCGCGACTTCGTGCAGGAGCGCGTGCTCAAGGCGTTGCAGGGCGAGGAAATCTGGTGTCAGCTCTTTTCCGAACCCTCTGGCGGCACCGACCTCGCCGGTCTGCGTACCCGCGCCGAGACCGACGGCAACGGGTGGAGGATCAACGGGCAGAAGGTGTGGACGAGCTGGGCGCAATATAGCGACTATGGCGTCATCGTCGTCCGAACCGATCCGACGGTGCCGAAGCACAAGGGCCTGACCTATTTCTGGGTCGACATGAAGGCACCGGGCGTCACCGTGCGCCCGATCAAGCTCGCGGGCGGCGATGCCCATGTCAACGAAGTATTCTTCGACGATGTACGGATCAGCGACGACCACCGCATGTCCCCCGTGGGCGGCGGCTTCGCGGTCGCGATGGCGACGCTGATGATCGAGCGCTACGTCGCGACCGACAGTGCGGGTTTCGGCCCGCACCTCGATCTGTTCGTCGACCTTGCGAAGGAGGTGCGGCTCAATGGCCGCCCGGCGATCGAGGACGGCCGCATCCGGCAACAGATCGCGCGGAATTACGCGATGCGCTCCGGGCTCGATTCGATCAACGTCCGGGCGAGGCTTATGATGGAAGCCGGCATGACGCCCGGCCCCGAGGGGTCGCTCAACAAGCTCGTCGCGGTGCGCTCGCGCCAGAAGCTGTCGGAGCTGGCTATCGATCTGCAGGGCGCGGGCGGCTTCCATTTCGACGAACGCGCCTCGCTGAAAGACGATTGGGCGTCGAGCTGGATCAACGCCCCGACCGGCCGCATCGCGGGCGGCTCGGACGAGACGCTGCTCAACACCATCGCCGAGCGCATCCTCGGCCTGCCGCAGGATCACCGCCCGGACAAGGGCATTCCCTTCAACCAGATTCCCGCCTGAGGAGCCTCCCCATGAAGATCGATTCGACCACCGCGGCCATTGTCACCGGCGGCGCATCGGGTCTCGGCCGCGCGACAGCCGAGGCGCTCGCCGCCGCGGGCGTCAAGGTCGCCATCTTCGATATCAACGACGCACTCGGCGAGGAGGTAGCCAAATCTATCAGCGGGCTGTTCGTCCACGTCGACATCATCGACGAGCAGTCAGTACTCGACGGCTTCGCCAAGGCGCGCGCGGCGCATGGGCAGGAACGCATCGCCGTCCATTGCGCGATGACCTCGCGCCGCGGCAAGACGCTGGCCTTCGACAAGGAGACCGGCAAATATCGCCGCACCCCCACCGCGGATTACGAATATGGCGTCGCGGGCATCTTGACCGCGAGCTATCGCATCGGCTCGATTGCCGCCGAGGGCATGGCGACCCTGCCCGAGTTGGAGGACGGCGAGCGCGGCTCGATCATCTTCACCGCCTCGGTCGCGGCGCAGGACGCGCAGATCGGCCAGGTCATCTACGGCTCGGCCAAGGCGGGGGTGAACGGCCTCGTGCTGCCGATGGCGCGCGACCTGATGGACCTCGGCATCCGGGTCAATTCGATCATGCCCGGCGTGTTCGGCACGCCGCTCCTCGGCAATATGAACCCGAAGGTCAAGGAAAGCCTCGAGGCTTCGGTCCCTTTCCCAAAGCGGCTCGGCAAGGCCGAGGAATATGCGAGCCTCGCGATGGAGATGGTCCGCAACACCTATTTCAACGGCCAAGCTGTTCGCCTCGACGGCGCGATCCGCATGGCTCCCCGTTAATCTCTCTCTCCGAACGAAGGAATAGCATCATGGCCGAAGCCTATATCATCGACGCCGTCCGTACCCCGCGCGGGATCGGCAAACCCGGCAAGGGCGCGCTGTCGCACTTCCACCCGCAGCACCTCGCCGCGACGGTGCTTGCCGCGATCCGCGACCGCAACAATCTCGACACCGCGAGCGTCGACGACATCGTCTGGTCGACGTCGAGCCAGAACGGCAAGCAGGGCGGCGACCTCGGCCGCATGGCGGCGCTGTCGGCGGGCTTCGACACCAAGGCATCGGGCACGACGCTAGACCGCTTCTGCGGCGGTGGTATCAGCGCGGTCAATTTCGCCGCCGCGAGCGTGATGAGCGGCATGGAGGATTGCGTCATCGCCGGCGGCACCGAGATGATGAGCTATACGACCGCCTATGCCGCCGAACAGGCCAACGCCGGCCTTCCGCCGCGCCTGATGGGCGCAGGCCACGAAGCCCTCGACGAACTGCACCCTCAATCGCATCAGGGCATCTGCGGCGACGCGATCGCGACGATGGAAGGCATCGACCGCGAGGCGCTCGACGCGCTCGCGCTCGTCAGCCAGCAGCGCGCCGACAGGGCGATCAAGGAAGGCCGTTTCACCAAGTCGCTGGTGCCGGTGCTGAACCCCGACGGCAGCGTCGCACTCGACCATGAAGAATTCCCTCGCCCCGAAACCACGGCGGAGGGCCTGGCCGCGCTCAAGCCCAGTTTCGCCGCGCTCGCCGATTTCGACCTTGGTGACGGAGTGACCTTCCGCAAGCAGATCAACCGCCGCTATCCCGACCTCGAAATCCGGCATTTCCACCACGCGGGGAATTCGTCGGGCGTCGTCGACGGCGCAGCGGCGGTGCTGCTGACGTCGAAGGATTATGCCGACAAGCACGGCCTGAAGCCCCGCGCGCGCATCGTCGCCTATGCCAATATCGGCGACGATCCGACGCTGATGCTCAACGCCCCGGTTCCGGCCGCGAAGAAGGTGCTCGAAAAAGCCGGCCTGACCAAGGACGACATCGACGTCTGGGAGATCAACGAGGCCTTTGCCGTCGTCGCCGAGAAGTTCATCCGCGACCTCGACTTGCCCCGCGAGAAGGTGAATATCAACGGCGGCGCGATGGCGCTGGGCCACCCGATCGGCGCCACCGGCTCGATCCTGATCGGCACGGCGCTCGATGAGCTCGAACGCTCGGGCGGCCGCTACGGCCTCGTCACCATGTGCGCCGCCGGCGGCATGGCGCCCGCGATCGTCATCGAACGAATCTGACGCCGCTTCCCTCGGGATCATGGAATAATGGGGCGGCGCGTCACGCCGCCCCAATTTTTCGGGAGAGTGACATGGCAGGACCGCTTTCGGGCATCCGAATCATCGAATTCGCCGGCATCGGCCCCGGCCCCTTCTGCGGCATGATGCTCGCCGACCATGGCGCCGAGGTCATCCGTATCGACCGCCCCGGCGGCTTCATGGACCCGCGCGACCCGCTATCGCGCGGACGCACCTCGATCGCGCTCGACATGAAGAATCCCCAAGCCGTCGCCACCACGCGCGACCTGTGCAGGAGCGCCGACGGCGTCATCGAGGGCTTCCGCCCCGGCGTGATGGAACGGCTCGGGCTCGGCCCCGACGTGCTGCTCACCGACAATCCCAGACTCGTTTACGGCCGCATGACCGGCTGGGGGCAGTTCGGTCCCTATGCGCAGGCGGCGGGGCACGACATCAATTACATTTCGCTGTCGGGCGTGCTCCACGGCATCGGCCGCGCGGGCGAGAAACCGGTGCCGCCGGTCAATTATGTCGGCGATTTCGGCGGCGGCGGCATGATGCTCGCCTTCGGCATGGCGAGCGCACTGCTCCACGCAGCAAAGACCGGCGAGGGGCAGGTCATCGACTGTGCGATGACCGACGGCTCGGCGCTGCTCGCCGGCATGACCTGGGGCTTCAAGGCGATGGGGCGGCTGAAGGACGAAGCGGGCGTCAACATGCTCGACGGCGGCGCTCATTTCTATGACACCTATGCTTGCGCCGACGGCAAGTTCATCTCGATCGGATCGATCGAGCCGCAATTCTATGCCTTGCTGCGCGAAAAGACGGGGCTCGACCGCGACACTGCCTTCGACGCGCAGATGGACCCGGCTGGGTGGGGGCCGCTCAAGGACCGGCTGACCACGCTGTTCGCGACCAGGACGCGCGACGAATGGTGTGCGATCATGGAAATGACCGATATCTGCTTCGCGCCCGTGCTGTCGCTAGAAGAGGCGCCGAAGCATCCGCACAATGTCGAGCGCGAAACCTTCGTCGAGGTCGGCGGCGCGGTCCAGCCCGCGCCCGCTCCGCGCTATTCGGCGACGCGCAACGACCCGCCGCGCGCGGCGCCGCAGGTCGGCGCGGATGCCGATGTGGTGCTCGCCGATATCGGCTATGACGTCGCACGGATCGCGGCATTGCGGGACGGCGGCGCCGTCCGTTAGAGTCGCGATCGAAGAGGAGATACAGGCGTGGGTGAATTTCTGAGCGTCGAGCGGCGCGGCAAGGTCGCGATCCTGACGATGAACAAGCCCGAGAGCATGAATGCGATCGGCACCCATGCGGACTGCGACGACATCATCGACACGCTCCACGCGCTCGGCGAGGACCGCGGCGTCAGCGCGATCGTGCTGACCGGCAGCGGTAAGGCGTTCAGCGCCGGCGGCAATCTGAAGTCGATGCAGGACCGCAAGGGCATCGGTGTGCTCGACCAGCCCGACTCCACCCGCGCCAATTATCGCCGCGGCGTGCAGGCGACGATCCGCGCGCTGATGGACTGCGAGATTCCGATGATCGCCGCGATCAACGGCCATGCCATCGGGCTCGGCTGTGACCTTGCCTGCACCTGCGATATCCGCATCGCCGCCGAAAGCGCGAAATTCGCGTGCAGCTTCATCAAGGTCGGCATCGTCCCTGGCGACGGCGGCGCTTGGCTGCTCCAGCGCGTGCTCGGCTATCCGCGCGCCGCCGAGCTGTTCCTGACCGGCGACCGCTTCGATGCGCAGGCGGCCAAGGAATACGGTCTCGTCACCGAGGTCGTGCCCGATGCCGACCTGCTGGATCGCGCGCTCGCGATCGCCGACCGGATCGTTTGCAACCCGCCGCGCGCGCTGCGCCTGACAAAGCGGCTGCTCCGTGAGGCGCAGCACAGCCGGATGAGCGATATCCTCGAGCTCAGCGCCGCCTATCAGGCGATCGTCCACGAAACCGCCGACAACCGCGAGGCGATCAATGCCTTCGTCGAAAAGCGCGCGCCGGTGTTCACGGGAGACTGACCATGCTCGCCGACCGCGTCCTGCCCCTGTCGGGCGTCCATAATTTCCGCGACTATGGCGGCTATGATGTCGAGGGCGGCGGTCGGCTGCGCGACGGAATATTGTGGCGCTCGGCCCAGCATGTCGAGGCGGCCGAAGACGATCTGGCGGCCATCGACGCGCTGGGGATCGAGACGATCATCGACCTGCGCGGCGACGACGAGCGCGAAGCGCACCCGTGCCGCCGCAGCGAAAATTTCGCGGGCCGCGTTCTGTTCGCGGGCGGCATCACCGCTGGCCTCGCTCCGCATCTACAGGCGGCCGGCGGCGCGATCGACGTCGAAACGGCGCGGGCGCGGATGATCGACACCTATGCTGGCATGCCCTACCGCCCCGCGCTCGTCGCCACGCTGCGCCTCTATCTCGCCGCGCTCGCCGAATATGACACGCCGAGCCTCGTCCACTGTGTCGCGGGCAAGGACCGCACCGGCTTCGCGGTCGCCATCGTCCACCGCCTGCTCGGCGTGCACGAGGACAATCTGATGCACGACTATCTGCTCACCAACACGGCAGGCAGGATAGAGGAACGGATCGCGCAGGGGGCCGCCCATATCCGCGACCGCTATGGCGCCGAAATCGGCGATGAGGCGATCCGCGCGCTGATGTCGGTCAACCCCGCCTATCTCGACGCCGCGCTGGCGACGGTGCGCCGCGACCATGGCGATATTCCGGGTTATGCCGAAGCGGTGCTGAACGTCACGCCCGAGATGCGCGAGGCGATGATCGACCGGCTGGTGGTATAGGATGTCGCCTCAATAGGCAGCCGCACTTACAATCGGGGACAGCATATCATGGACGACTGGAAACTCCCCTGGACCGGTAGTTGCCGCTGCGGCAAGCTGCGCTTCGAGATCAGCGCGCCGCCGCTGATCACCATGGCGTGCCATTGCACCGGCTGCCAGAAGATGAGCGCGAGCGCCTATTCGCTGTCGATGGCGATCCCCGACGGCGGCTTTCGCGTGACCGAGGGCGAGCCGGTCATTGGCGGTCTCCACGATCCGCGCCTGCACCACAGGCACTGCGATCACTGCAAGAGCTGGGTGTTCACCGAGATCGAGCCCGGCATGGGCTTCACCAACGTCCGCCCTTCGATGCTCGACGACTTCGCCTGGTTCGAGCCCTTCATCGAAAGCTATACCAGCGAGGCGCTATCCTGGGCGAAGACCGGTGCAAAGCATAGCTTCGCCGAATTTCCCGGCATGGAGGATTACGGCCCGCTGGTCGCCGAGTTCGCCGAGAAGGGCGCGCGGCCGGGGCGTTGACGCGGCGGGCACGCCGCGCCTAAGGCACGGCGTCGCCCGATAGGTCGGAGCTCTGATGTCCTTTCTTTCGCTCGGCCTCGTCGTCCTCGCCGCGCTCTTTCACGCCACATGGAACCTGCTCGCCAAGCGCGCGGCGCATGCGGGGGTGGCGTTCGTCTTTGCCTATAATCTGGTTGCAACGATCGCCTATGTGCCGTGGGTCGCGTGGATATTGCTGACCGACGGCATGGCGTGGAGCGGCGCTGCGGTCGGCTTCATTGTCCTCTCGGCGCTCGTCCACCTCGCCTACAGCCTGTGCCTGCAGCGCGGCTATCAGGTCGCCGACCTGTCGGTCGTCTACCCTGTCGCGCGCGGGACCGGGCCGATGCTCGCGTCGGTCGGCGCCTTCCTGCTGCTCGGCGAGGATATCAGCGCGCCGGGGCTCGCAGGCCTGCTGCTCGTCGTCACCGGGATCGCGTTGATCGCAACGCAAGGGCGTTTCGCGGCCTTTCGCACCGCCGAGGCGCATCGCGGCGTGCGCTGGGGCATGGGAACCGGTGCGTTGATCGCGACCTATACGGTGGTCGACGGCTGGGCGGTGAAGATGCTCGGTGTCGTCCCGGTGGTGCTCGACTGGCTGTCGAACATGCTGCGCTTCTTCGTCCTGTTGCCGGTCGTGCTGCGCGATCGGAGCGGCGCGGTGGCGCGGATGCGCGGCCATTGGGGCCTCGCGATCGCGGTGGGGCTGCTCTCACCCGCCTCCTATATTCTCGTCCTGACCGCCTTGAAGATGGGCGCGCCGCTGCATGTCGTCGCGCCGACGCGCGAGATATCGATGATGGCGGGCGCATTGTTCGGAATGATCTTCCTCGGCGAGGCGGTCAGGCGCTGGCGGCTCGCGGGCTGCGTGCTGCTGATCATCAGCGTCGTGCTGCTCAGCGGCTGACGCGCCGGTCCGTCGCTGTCGCCGCAAGCGCGAAACCGGCGCCGAGCATCGCCCCGCCCAGCACATCGCTCGGCCAATGGACGCCGAGCATCACCCGCGACAGCGCCGTGAGCAGGATCACCGCCGCGGCGCACCCCGTCGCAACGCGGCGCCACGGCGGCGGCGCGAGCAATGCGAAGGCAAGCGCGATCGCGGTGACGCTGGTGGCATGACCGCTGGGGTAGGACCAGCTCGACACATGGTCGAGATGGGGGATCAGGTCGGGGCGCGAGCGGTCGAAGAGGTTCTTGAGCAGGCTCGACGCGAGATTGGCGGCAACCGCCGTCCCAGCGAACAGCAGCGCGGGCCGGCGACCGGCGCCGCGCCAGAGAAGCGCGGCGAGAAGCAGGACGAGCGCCCAGCGCGGCACGCCGCCGCCGAACCAGCTCACGCTCTGCATGAAGGCGACGAGCGTCGGCGGCGAGGCGTCGGCTGTGAGCAGAACCGGCGTCGCGAGCGCGATGTCGGCGACTGCCACCGCTCGCCCTTCGACGAACAGACCCAGCAGCAGCGCCGCCCCCAACAGCAGCGCGGAAGCCAACCACCGGCGCATCGGCGCGCACTCAGATATGGAGCACGCGTCCGTACGCGCCGAGCACCGCCTCGTGCATCGTCTCGCTGATCGTGGGGTGCGGATAGACTGTGTGCATGAAGTCTTCCTCGACCAGTTCGGCGGTCTTGCCGACGGTATAGCCCTGGATCATCTCGGTGACCTCGGCGCCGACCATATGCGCGCCGAGCAGTTCGCCGGTCTTCGCGTCGAACACCGTCTTCACGAAACCCTCGACCTCGCCGAGCGCGATCGCCTTGCCGTTGCCGATGAAGGGGAAATTGCCGACCCTGACCTCGTGCCCCGCTTCCTTCGCCTTCGCCTCGGTCAGGCCGACGCTGGCGATCTGCGGGTGGCAATAGGTGCAGCCGGGGATGTTGCGCACGTCCATCGGGTGCGGGTGAACCTCCTTGTTGCCAAGCTCCTGCGCGATCGCCTCGGCGGCGATCACGCCCTCGTGGCTCGCCTTGTGCGCGAGCCATGGCGGCGCGGTGACGTCGCCGATCGCCCACAGCCCCTTCACATTGGTGCGGCAATAGGGATCGGTATCGATATGCCCCTTGGTGGTCTTCACGCCGAGCGTGTCGAGTCCGACACCCTCGGTGTTGGGGACGATGCCGATCGCGACGATCGCATGGCTGTAGTCGCCCGCCTGGACCTTGCCATCCTTCGTCTTGATCTTCGCCGACACGCCGGTCGCGGTCGCCTTCAGCTCCTCGACACCGGCGCCGGTCAGGATCGTCATACCCTGTTTTTTCAGCGATTTTTCGAGGAAGCTCGACACATCGGCATCCTCGACAGGCACGATGCGGTCGAGCATCTCGACCACAGTCACTTCGGCGCCCATATCGTTGTAGAAGCTGGCGAATTCGATCCCGATCGCGCCCGATCCGATGACGAGCAGCTTTTTCGGCATGTCGGGTGGGGTCATCGCGTGACGATAGGTCCAGATGCGCTTGCCGTCGGCGGGAGCAAAGGGCAGGTCGCGCGCGCGGGCGCCGGTGGCGACGATGATATGCTTCGCGCTCAGGGTTTCAGTCCCCTTTTCGCCTTTCACCTCCAGCTTGCCGGGCGCGGTCAGCTTGCCGTCGCCCATATGGACGGCGATCTTGTTCTTCTTCATCAGGTGCGTGACGCCCTGATTGAGCTGTTTCGCAACCCCGCGGCTGCGCTTCACCACCGCCTCGAGATCGGCGCTGATGCTCGCCGCGGCGAGGCCGTAATCCTTGGCGTGCTGCATGTAATGATAGATTTCGGCCGAGCGCAGCAGCGCCTTGGTCGGGATGCAGCCCCAGTTGAGGCAGATGCCGCCGAGATTCTCGCGCTCGACGATCGCGGTCTTGAGCCCGAGCTGTGCCGCGCGGATCGCCGCGACATAGCCGCCAGGACCCGAGCCGAGGACGATGAGGTCATAGTTGGTGTCAGCCATGTTAAGCCACCAGTCCGAGCGGGTTTTCGACGATCTGCTTGAACGCCTGCATGAGCTGCGCGCCGTCGGCGCCGTCGATCGCGCGGTGGTCGAAGCTGCCGGTCGCCGACATGATCGTAGCGATCGACACGGCGTCGTCGACGATCCACGGCCGCTTCTCGCCCGCGCCGATCGCCATGATCATGCCCTGCGGCGGGTTGATGACCGCGTCGAACTGGGTGATGCCGAACATGCCCATGTTGCTGATGCTCGCGGTGCCGCCCTGATATTCGTGCGGCTGGAGCTTGCCCTCCTTGGCGCGCGCGGCGAGCTCCTTCATCTCGGTCGAGATCTTGCTCACCGACTTCTCGTCGGCGCCGACGATGATCGGGGTGATCAGGCCCGCGGGGACCGACACGGCGACGCTGATGTCGGCACGGCTATAGCTGATGAGCTGGTCGCCGGCGTAGCTGACGTTGCACTTGGGCACCTGGATCAGCGCCTTGGCCAGTGCCTTGATCAGCAGGTCGTTGACGCTGAGCTTGACGCCCTGCGGCTCGAGCGCCGTGTTGAGCTCGCTGCGCAGCTTGAGCAGCTTGTCGAGCCGGATGTCGACGGTGAGGTAGATGTGCGGGATCGTCTGCTTCGCCTCGGTCAGGCGGCGCGCGATCGTCTTGCGCATGTTGCTGAGCTTGTCGGCGGTGTGCGGGATGTCGGTTTCGAAAGGCGTCGTCGCGGCGGAGGCGGGGGCCGCTGGCGTCGGAGCGCTACCAGTAGCGGCCTCAGCCTGCGCTGGGGCGACGGTTGCGGGCGCGCCTTCGAGGTCGGCTTTGACGATGCGGCCGCCGGGGCCGCTGCCGATCAACATCTTGAGGTCGATCCCCTTTTCGGCGGCGAGGCGTTTGGCGAGCGGGCTGGCCTTGATGCGCTCGCCCTTTTCGGTCGTCCCCGCGGATGCTGGGGGCGCTGGCGTGGGAGCGACTTCGGGAGCGGCTCCGGCTTTCGTTGGGGCGACGTCTTTTGCGGGCGCCGGCGCGGCAGCAGGCGCAGGGCTCGGCGCCGCCTTCGCCGCGCTCGCATCCTCGCCCTCGGCGGCGATCACCGCGATCACGGTGCCGACCTTCACATTGTCGGTGCCCTCGGGAACCAGTATCTGCGCGATCGTGCCTTCGTCGACCGCTTCGAACTCCATCGTCGCCTTGTCGGTTTCGATCTCAGCGAGCAGGTCGCCCGATTTGACCTCGTCGCCTTCCTTGACCAGCCATTTGGCGAGCGTGCCCTCCTCCATCGTCGGCGAAAGGGCGGGCATTTTGAGTTCGATGGGCATCGTCGCTGTGGTTCCTGTCACTTGGGGAGGTGGAGCCTGCCGTTACGGCTTTCCCCCTCGCCATAAGCATAAGCGGGGTCAAGGTCCAGCGGGCCAAGCTTGCCTTTCATACGAATGTGACGCAGTCTCGCGCCCCGCAAAAGAGATGAGGGGTCGGGGCGATGCGGACATATCTGGTGGTGATCGACGACAGCCCGGAGGCGGCGCTGGCGCTGCGCTTCGCGGCGCGGCGCGCGGCGCGCACGGGGGGCGGGGTGATGGTGCTGGCGATCGTGCCACCGCAGGATTTCCTTGCCTTTGGAGGCGTCCAGGCGACGATCGAGGCCGAGGCGCGCGAACAGGCCGAAGCGCTTGCCGCGACCGCGGCCGAGGCGATTTCGCAGGAAGCGAATGTGACGCCGAAGATCCTCGTCAAATCGGGCAAGCCCGCCGAAGTCGTGCGCGAGGTGATCGGCGCGAGCGACGAAGTCGCCGCGCTGGTCCTCGCCACCGCGGCGAGCGGCGCGCCGGGACCGCTGGTCGCCCATTTTACCGGGCACGACGCGGGCACCCTGCCCTGTCCCGTGATGCTGGTGCCGGGCGGCATCGACATCGAGCGGCTCGACGCGCTGAGCTGAGCCAAAGCCCCTCCCCCGAGGGGAAGGGGCTGGACCATCTTACTTCCCGGCCGCCAACGCCGCCGACTGGTCGACCGGCACCACCGGCAGCAGCACGCCGCTCGCCGTGTCACCGCCCTGCAGGATCGTCACTTCCTGCTTTTTATAGTCCTCGGGCCTGGCGAGGAAGATGTTGGGGACGAAAGTCTGCGGGTTGCGGTCGTAGAGCGGGAACTGGCTCGACTGGACCTGCACCATGATGCGGTGCCCCGGCTGGAACACATGGTTCACCGTCGGCAGGCGGAACTTGTAGGTCTGCGTGACGCCTGAGGGGATGGCGGTCGGGTTCGCGAAGCTGTCGCGATAGCGGCCGCGGAAGATGTCCTGGCTGACCGCGAGTTGATAGCCGCCCATTTCGGGCTTCGTCGCCACCTCGGCGGGATAGACGTCGATCACCTTGACGATGAAATCGACGTCCGAACCCGTGATCTGCGCAAAGATGTTCGCCATCGGCGCGCCCGACACGCGCACCGGCTGGGTCAGCACGTCGGTCTGCCAGGTCAGCACGTCGGGGCGCCCATCAACGTGGCGCTGGTCGCTGACCAGCCAGTCGCCCCAGCGGCCGTCGCGGAAGTTCACCGGGCGCGACAGATGCGGCACCGGCTTGGCCGGGTCGGAGATATAGCTGGTGACGCTCGCCGCCGGCTTGTCGAAGCCGAGACTGCCGTCGGGACCGACGTAGATCGGGGTCAGCGGCGCCGAACAACCCTGCTGGCAGGCGAGCGGCCAGGTCGTGAAGCGATCCCAATGATTCTCGCCGGTATTGTAGATGGCGGCGGCGGGCAGGTTGGCGGGCGGCCCGTCGTTCAGATATTGGTTGAAGAGCGGCAGCACCATGTCCTTGCGGAACTGTGCCGCGGTGTCGCCGTCCCATTCGAACGGACCGAGCGAGCGGCCTTCGCGGTTGATCTGGCTGTGGCGCCACGGGCCCATGACGAGGAAGTTGTTGCCCATCTTCCCCTTCGCCTTCAGCGCCTCCCAGCTCATGATCGCGCCGTACATGTCCTCCTGATCCCACAGCCCCTGCTCCCACAGGGTCGGGACGTTCGAGGGATTGGCGGCGACCAGCTTGTCGAGCGCCTGCTGCTGCCAGAATTCGTCATAGGCGACATGATCGAGCATCTTCTGCCAGAAGGGAAGCTGGTCGTAGCCGACCTTCTTGGCCCAGTCATCCGCCGAGCCGTGGCGGAAATTCTCATAATCGTCGTAGCCGCCGGTCGAGGGCACCTTGCCGCCCGCCTTGTAGCCCGTCTGGCCGCCGATCCACGCGATGTTGGCGAGGCGGAAGGCGCCGTGGTGAAACCAGTCGTCGCCCATCCAGCCGTCGATCATCGGGCTTTCGGGTGCCGCGACCTTTAGCGCCGGGTGCGGGTCCAAAAGCGCCATGACGACGGTGAAGCCTTCGTAGGATGATCCGATCATCCCGACGCGGCCGTTCGATTCGGGCAGATTCTTCCTGTTCACCAGCCAGTCGATCGTGTCCCACGCGTCGGTGGTGTGGTCGACCTTGGTCGGGTTGAGCGAGCCGATCGGCGGGCGGTTGACGATATAGTCACCCTCCGACCCATATTTGCCGCGGACGTCCTGATAGACGCGGATATAGCCGTCCTTCACGAAAATCTCGTCGGCGAGCGGCAGCGTCGACAGCATGCTGGGGCTGTCCATGCGGTTCGCCCGGCTTTTCGCGTCATAGGGGGTGCGCGTCAGCACGATCGGCGCGTTCGTCGCGCCCTTGGGCACGACGATGACGGTGTAGAGCCTGGTGCCGTCGCGCATCGGGATCATCTCGACGCGCTTGTCGTAGTCGGCATCCTCGTTCGGGATCGTGAACTTGTCGGGGATGTCGCTGGTCACCTGCGCCGATTTCGGCGCGGCATTTTCGGTCGCCCCGGTGATCGACGCGCTGGTGAGCGCGACCGCGGAAAGCGTGGCGAACAGGAACGAGCGAAGCATTGCGAACCCCCTGACTATCGATCTGGCAGGCCGCGACCTTGGCCCGATGTACGACGCAATGCAACCCGCCGAAGCAATGATATTGCGTCGTCGTGACGGGAAATGGTGCCCCTGGCCGGACTCGAACCAGCACTCCTTGCGGAACTCGATTTTGAGTCGAGCGCGTCTACCAATTTCACCACAGGGGCGCCGTGGAGGGCGCCCCGATAAGCCGGGACGCCTCGCCTTGCCAAGCTATTTCTTGAGCTCCCGCGCCAGCGTCTTCGCGGTCGCCTTGCCATAGGGCGGCTTGAAGCCCGCCATGCCGGCGACGTCGAACCGGGGCTGGCGATAGACGGCGCGCGCGTGGCTGAAGGTCCGGAAGCCGTCGATGCCGTGGTAATTGCCCATCCCCGACGGCCCGACACCGCCGAAGGGCAGATCCTCCATCGCATTGTGGAAGAGGACGTCGTTGACCGTGACCCCGCCCGAGATGGTGCGGGTCAACACCCGCTCTTCCTCGCTCTTGTCCTGTCCGAAATAATATAGGCCGAGGGGGCGGTCGTGGGCGTTCACATAGTCGATGGCGTCGTCGATGCTGCGGTAGGTGCGGACGGGCAGCACAGGCCCGAAAATCTCCTCCTGCATCACCTTCATCTCGTCGGTGGCGCCGCGGACGATGTGGAGCGGCATCTTGTGGCCGTTGGCGCTCGCGAAATCCTCGTTCCCCGGGTTGACCTCGATCACCTCGGCACCCTTGTCGCGCGCGTCGGCCAGATAAGATTGCAGCCGGTCGTAATTGCGGCCGTTGACGACCGACGTGTAGTCGTCGTTGGCGAGCAGCGTCGGATAGAGCGACGCCGCGCCTTTGGCGACGCCGTCGATCACCGCATCCTCCTGATCCTCGGCGACGAGCAGATAGTCGGGGGCGAGGCATATCTGGCCGGCGTTCATCAGCTTACCCATCGCGACGCGCTGGCCGACCAGATCCTTGTTCGCGCTGCGCCCGATGACGGTTGGCGACTTGCCGCCGAGTTCGAGCGTCACGGGGACGAGATTGTCGGCCGCGGCGCGCATGATGTGCCGACCCACGCTGGTCGCACCGGTGAAGATCAGATGGTCGAAGGCGAGCCGCGAGAAAGCGACGCCGACGTCGGGACCGCCGGTGAACACCGCCATCTCGCTCTCGTCGAAATAGTCGGGCACCAGTCGCGCCATCAGCGCCGAAGTGTTTTCGGTGAACTCGCTGGGTTTTATCATCGCGCGGTTGCCCGCGGCGAGGATGCCCGCCATCGGCACGAAGACCATGCCGATCGGAAAATTCCACGGGGAGACGACGCCGACGACGCCCTTGGGCTGAAAGACGACCTCCGCCTTCGCGCCGAGCAGGCCGAGCGGAAAGGTCGGCCTGCGCCGCTCGCCCTTCGCCCAGGCCGCCATATGCTTCTTCGCATGCTTGAGCGCGCTGACCGAGGGCATGACGTCGGTCATCAGCGTCTGTTCGCGGCTGCGATGGCCGAAATCCTCGCTGACCGCCTTCGCGAAATCCTCGGCATGGTCGACGAGCAGCGCGATCGCGCGGTCGATACGGTCGCGGCGCACCGCGAGGCTTTCGGGCATCGCCGCGGTGAAGCTGTCCTTCTGCGCCGCTAGGACCCGCTCCATCCGCTCGCTTTCGAGCGCGATATCCTCATCGATCGCCGTCGCCATATCCCGTCTCCCTCCGTTCAAGCCGTTTTGACCATGGGCGGCGGCAGGTTGCAAGATGAAACCCGCCGCGAGTCGGTGACGAGCGCGGAGTCGCGCAATTTTATTCCAAAGGTCACGAAGGTCACGCTACGCCTCCCTCTGCTGGCCCCTCCGGGAGGGATCGGATGGACATACACGGGGTCCAATCGCCGGCAGCGAGAGGAAGCAAGAGAGGCGATGCAGGTCATCCGTCAGCTTGAAGCATGGCCGGATATTGTAGGAAAGAGGATTGTGCGCGGCGCGGTTGCCGCCGTGACGGTGAGCAGCCTATCCTCCCTGTCGCGCAGCGATGGGAAGGCGGACCGCCGCGAAGCGGTGGTGGAGGGGGCGAGCGCTACGCGCTCGGCCCCTCCGTCAACCCTTCGGGCTGCCCCCCATCGCTGCGCGACAGGGAGGATCGGATGGCCGCAATCGGTCGCTTTTACGTCAGCTCAGGCCGATTTTTCCAGATCGACGTAGCGCAGATAGGGCTTGAGGGTGCGGAAGCCCTGCGGGAAGCGGGTCTTCGCCTCCTCGTCCGACAGCTTCGGCGAGACGATGACCTCTTCGCCCGGATTCCAGTTCACCGGGGTTGCGACCGACTGGGCGTCGGTCAGTTGCAGGCTGTCGATCGCGCGGATGATCTCGGCGAAATTGCGGCCGGTGCTGGGCGGATAGGTCAGGACCAGGCGGACCTTCTTGTTCGGGTCGATGACATAGACGGCGCGCACCGTCACCGTCGGGTCCGAATCGGGATGGATCATGCCATAGAGGGTGGCGACCTTCCGGTCGCTGTCGGCGATCATCGGATAGTCGAGCTTTTGCCCCTGGGTGGATTCGATGTCCTGTTCCCAGCCGCGGTGCGAATCGACGGGATCGACCGAGAGGCCGATCGTCTTGACGCCGCGCTTGTCCCATTCGGAGCGCAGCCGGGCAACCTCGCCCAGTTCGGTCGTGCAGACCGGGGTGAAGTCCTTCGGGTGGCTGAAGAAGAGTCCCCAGGACGAACCGAGCCATTCGTGGAAGCGGATGGCCCCCTGCGTGCTGTCCTGTTCGAAATCGGGCGCGGTCTGGCCGAGCTGTATGGTCATGTACCATCTCCTTTCGGCCGCATAGTGCGCCGCGCGCCGGAGCAAGCCAAACAAGCGTTGCTTTGGTCGCATTCAGAAAGGCTTGCCTTCATGACGGGCGCAAGAAGCGCGATGCCCATATTTCCCTGCTTGCGCCTTGCACGACACCGCGCGCGGCAAGATCGCGGCTAGACCGGACATCAAGGCCATTCGCGGTAAGGTGAAGCTGTCTCAAGCCGCCTTCGCCGCGCGGCTTCACATCAGCACCGCCACCCTGCGCGATTGGGAACAGGGTCGCCGCATGCCCGAGGGACCGGCGCGTGCGTTGCTGGGCATGGTCGATGCCGACCCCGATACGGCATTCGCGCTGCTGGCCAAGGTCGCGGTTTGAGCAGGAGCCCCTTGCTTCCTTGCGGCTTGTCGAGCTTGCCGGAGGCGACCGTTTCAGGGCGGAGTTGCCGCCATGGTCCCCAGCTCAGGGGCTGACGGGGTCGTCGTTGCCGTCGTCGGAGATGATGACGATCGCGCCGATGGCGAGCGCGAGGGCCGCGAAACCGATCAGCCAATCGGTGCTGAGCAGGCCGTTCTGGCCCTTCACGGTCGAGGTCGCACGCGCGTCGTCGAGGGAAGCGGCGGAGGCGGCGACGGGGGCCGCGACCATCGAGGCCATGGCAAAGGCGCATTAAAGTTTCGCAGGCAGCTTCATCATCATCGGTCTCCTTCGTCGATATTCGTCTGCGACCCTCCGTTGCGGGCGAACGTAACAGAAGTCGGCGACATTGGACGGCGCGGCATCAGGCCTTGTCCCGTGTTTGCAACCATTTGCCGCAGGAGCGCGGCGGCCGGAGGCCACCATGTCTGCCAACGACCCGGCGGTTCCGCAGGCGAAAGCGGCCGCGCCCTCTTTCGCAGGTGCAGCATTTCCGCTAATCGGATGTCTGACCTATCTTTCCCACCGGAGTCTGATCCCATGACCGCAACCGATCCCGTCGTCTTCCTCTCCTATGCCCGCACGCCAATGGGCGGCATGCAGGGCGCGCTGTCGGACGCGAGCGCGACCGACCTGGGCGCCACCGCGGTCAAGGCGGCAGTCGAGCGCGCGGGGGTCAAGGGCGACGATATCGAGCGCATCTATATGGGCTGCGTCCTTCCCGCCGGGCTGGGCCAGGCGCCAGCGCGACAGGCGGCGATCAAGGCCGGCCTGCCCAAGGCGGTGCAGGCGACCACCGTCAACAAGGTGTGCGGATCGGGCATGCAGACCGTCATCATGGGCGCCGAGGCGCTCGCCGCGGGGAGCATCGACCTGGTGGTCGCGGGCGGCATGGAGTCGATGACCAACGCCCCCTACCTGCTCAAGAAGCATCGGTCGGGCGCGCGGATCGGGCACGACACCGCCTATGACCATATGTTCCTCGACGGGCTGGAGGACGCCTATGAGGCGGGCCGCGCGATGGGGACGTTCGCGCAGGACACCGCCGACGCCTATCAGCTCAGCCGGCAGGCGCAGGACGATTATTCGATCGAATCGCTGAAGCGCGCGCAGGCGGCGATCGCCGACGGCGCCTTCGTCGCCGAAATCACCCCGGTCACGCTGACCACGCGCAAGGGCGAGGTGGTCGTTGACACCGACGAGCAGCCCGGCAAGGGCAATCCCGACAAGATCCCGACGCTGCGCCCCGCCTTTGCCAAGGACGGCACGATCACCGCCGCGACCAGTTCGTCGATCTCCGACGGCGCCGCCGCGGTGGTGCTGACTCGCCAGTCGGTCGCCGAGGCCAAGGGCGCGAAGCCGGTCGCGAGGCTGGTCGCACACGCCGCGCACGCACAGGAGCCCAAGGATTTCACCGTCGCCCCCGTCGGCGCGATCAACAAGGTGCTGACCAAGGCCGGCTGGACGATCGGCGACGTCGACCTGTTCGAGGTCAACGAAGCCTTCGCCTGCGTCGCGATGTTCGCGATGCACGACCTCGGCATTCCGCACGAGAAGATCAACGTCCACGGCGGCGCGACCGCGCTCGGCCACCCGATCGGCGCGAGCGGCACACGCATCATCACGACGCTGATCGCCGCGCTCCAGCGCCACGGCAAGACGCGCGGCATCGCGAGCCTGTGCATCGGCGGCGGCGAAGCGACGGCGGTGGCGGTCGAGCTGGTCTGATACGGAACGTCGCCCCAGCGAAAGCTGGGGTCGCCGGCAGCCTTGCGCGAGGCCGATAGCGGCCCCAGCTTTCGCTGGGGCGACGATGGGCCTGTGGCCGCGACATTTCGCGACACTTATGTCCGCCGCATAAACGCGGCATTCCGCATCCGTTCAAACGGCGGCGCCTATTCCTTTCCCTGTCATCGGGCAGATCCCCTTCCCCCTGACGGCAAGACAAGGAATGGCAAGATGAAGAAGATGCAATGTCTCACCGCCGGCCTGATCGCCGCGATGATGGTTCCGGTCGCCGCGTCGGCCGCGCCCTCGCCCGCCGAACTGCGCCGCGACCGGCAGGAGGTTCGCGAACAGAAGCGCGACGTCCGCCAAGCGGTCCGTTACGGCAACCGCGGCGACGTGCGCGAGCAGCGCCGCGACCTGCGCGATGCGCGGCAGGAATATCGCGAGGACCGGCGCGACTGGAAGCGCGACACGCGCTATGCGAACTGGCGTGCGCCGTTCCAATATCACCGCTTCGCGGCCGGCAACCGGTTGAACGCCCGCTATTATGCGCCCGCCTATCGTCTGAACTATGATGCGCGCTGGCGGGTCCCGCGCGCCGGTGCCGGGCTGAGCTATGTCCGCCACTATAACGATCTGCTGCTGGTCAATGTGCGCAGCGGCGCGGTCGTCCGGGTCTATCGCGGCTTCTTCTGATCCGCGGACGATCCCATCCCATGCGAGGGCCGGGCGAGCGACAGTCCGGCCCGTCGCTCTGAATTTCCTTGGCACTGATATGGAGCCTGTGTGTGATCCCCGGCGAAAGCCGGGTCCAGGCATCACGGGCTGCCCATCCAAATGGACCCCGTCTTTCGCCGGGGATCACGCTTCGTGTCCCTGTTTTTTCAGTCGCCCCAGATATGGGCGGTTTCGATCCAGCCCTTGCGGCCCCTCACGTCGAGCAGGCACCAGCCGGGCTTGCAGTCGCTGATCCGTCCGACAACGCCGGGCTCGGCGCGATAGGCGATCGCGGCGTCCGGGCTCGCCGTCTCGCGCATCGGGCGGACGCCGCCGGTCACGATCGCGGTGCGCGTGCGGCTGAGCAGCCGCGCCGCCATCCAGCCCTGCGCGCCGTCGGGGTCCTCGACCTTGCGCCATAGATCATGGCGCGCGATCACCCGCACCGGCAGGTCCTTGCGGCGATATTCCCACAGCACCGGCACCTCCTGCGACGGCCCCTTGCGCATCCGCGCCCGGTCGACGCTGATCGAGGCCCAGTAAGGCACCTGCACCTCGTCGGACGCCTGCGCGGCGGCGGGCGCGAAATCGGCGACCGCCATGACGATGCCCGGCCCGGCAACGGCGACGGCCGCAAAGACGACAAGCAAGTGGCGGATTTTCATGGCTTCCTCTTGTCAAACTCCGCAGGGCTTTTCAACTGGCCGCGCGGAGGCAGCGGCGGTTCGTCCACAGGCTTGCAGGCAAGGCGCCCCTTGACCCCCGCGCGCGGGCGCGCTCTATCGGCGGCCATGCCCGATTCCCCTCGCCCGAAGCGCCCGCGCGTCATCGTCACCCGCCAGCTGATGCCGCATGTCGAGGCGCGCATGGCCGAATTGTTCGAGGTCGTGCTGTCGGCGCACGACCATGCCTTTTCGCAAGGCGAGCTGAAAGCCGCGGTGCAGGACTGCGACGTGCTGGTCCCCACCGTCACCGACCGGATCGATGCCGACATCATCGCCGCGGCGAGCGAGCGGCTGAAGCTGATCGCCAATTTCGGCGCCGGGGTCGACCATATCGACCTCGCCGCAGCACGCGCCAAGGGCATCATGGTCGCGAACACGCCGGGGGTCTTCACCGAGGACACCGCCGACATGACGATGGCGCTGATCCTGTCGGTCCCGCGCCGCCTGGCCGAGGGCGAGAAGCTGATGCGATCCGGCAAATGGGAAGGCTGGGCGCCGAGCACGATGCTGGGCCGCCGGGTCGGCGGAAAACTGCTCGGCATCATCGGCATGGGGCGCATCGGGCTGGCAGTCGCGCGTCGGGCGCGGGCGTTCGGCCTGTCGATCCACTATCACAACCGCAAGCGCCTGCCCGCCGCGATCGAGGAGGAACTGGGCGCGAGCTATCATGCCAGCGTCGACACGCTGCTGCGGATCAGCGACGTGGTGACGATCCACTGCCCGCACACCGGCGAGACGCACGAGATGGTGAACGCCGCGCGAATCGCGGCGATGAAGCCCACCGCCTATCTGATCAACACCGCGCGCGGCGAGATCGTCGACGAAAAGGCGCTGATCGCCGCGCTCAAGAGCAGGCGGATCGCCGGCGCGGGGCTCGACGTCTATGCGCAGGAGCCGAAGGTCGACCCCGAACTGCTCGCGCTCGACAATGCGGTGCTACTCCCCCACCTCGCCTCGGCGACGATCGAGGGGCGCGAGGCGTCAGGCGACAAGGTCGTCGCCAACATCCGCGCCTGGGCCGACGGACACCGCCCGCCCGATCAGGTGCTGGAGGGGTGGGCGTAGCTTCCAACGTCATCCCGGCGGAAGCCGGGATCGGTAGGGTCCTGCATGAACGATGGCGGCCCCAGCTTTCGCTGGGGCGACGTGCCCGTTCAATCCCCCGTCAAGATCCGGTCGACGAGTTCCTTCACCGTCGGGGTGAAGTTGTTCGAATAGAAGGGGTCGGTCTTGAAATTGAACGCGGCGTGGCCCGCGAACATCAGGTTGCGTTCGACGTCGCCGCCGTGCGCGATGTCCTGGAGCGTCTTCTGGATGCAGAAGCTGCGCGGGTCGGCGAGATAGCCGGTCGAATAATCGTCATGATCCTTCCACGACGAAAAGCCGCAGTGCGACAGACAGCCCATGCAGTCGGCCTGATCCTTGCGGATCGTGCCCTTGTCGGTTTCGGTGACGAAGACGACGGTGTTGTCGGGGGTCTTCAGCGCCTCGGTATAGCCTTCGGCGAACCAGTCGCGCGCGCGGGCGCGGTCGTGAGGGGTGACCCAGAAATTCTTGCCCTTCACCCCGACGTCGAGCTGGACGACATGATCGCCGGCCTGCTGTTTCGAATAGGGAATCTGGCGCTCCGAGCGCGCCTCGAGATCGCGCAGGAAGGGATTGCGCACCGCGCTCGAATAAAAACCGGTGGGGGAGAAGCGGTGGAGCAGCACGTCGCCCTCGTCGAGCGTGCGCAGCCGATCCTTCCATTCCTGCGGGATCGGGCTTTCCTGCGTCAGCAGCGGCCGCGTGCCGTACTGGAAGACGATCTGGCCGAGCTCGGGATTGTCGATCCAATGCTCCCAGTCGCGCAGATACCAGACGCCGCCCGCCATGACGATCGGCACCGTGTCCGATATTCCCTCTGCGCGCATCGTGTCGCGGAGCGCCTTGACGCGCGGATAGGGGTCTTCGGGAACCAGCGGATCCTCTGCATTCGACAGGCCGTTGTGGCCGCCGGCGAGCCAGGGGTCCTCATAGACCACGGCCGCCATCAGGTCGGCGACCTTGTGATAGGCGCGCTTCCACAGCGCGCGGAAGGCGCGGGCCGACGAGATGATCGGCAGGTAATGGACATTGTAGCGCCCGGCGATCTCGCTGAGCTTGTAGGGCATGCCCGCGCCGCAGGTGACGCCGGTGACGAGGCCGCGGGTCTTTTCGAGCACGCCCTCGAGCACGCGCTGCGCGCCGCCCATTTCCCACAGCACGTTGATGTTGATCGCGCCCTTGCCGCTCGCGACGTCATAGGCGCGCCGGACCTGTTCGACCGCGCCGTCGATCGCATACTGGATCAGTTCCTCGTGACGCTCGCGGCGCGTCAGGGCGCGATAGATCTGCGGGATGATCTTGCCCTCTGCATCGTAGCTGTCGGCATTGACCGCCGACACGGTGCCGATGCCGCCCGCCGCCGCCCAGGCGCCGCTCGACATATGATTGGTCGCCGACACGCCCTTGCCCCCCTCGACCAGCGGCCAGACTTCGCGTCCGCCGTAAAGGATGGGCTTCAAACCTTTGAACACATTTAACCTCTTTCTCTCCACCGGCCGCGCCATCGCGCGCCGGCCCCCGATTGCCGTTTCCGTAAGCGGAAGACGGCGCGCTTTGTCAATCGAAGCCGATCCAGCGTCCGCTGAACGGGCCATACCCCTGAAGCGCCCGAGCATAGAGCTTTTCATAGGAATCGACCATGGTAGATTCATCGAAGCGTTCGGTAGCCACGCGCCGGTTCGCCGCGCCGATCGCCGTGCGGAGCGCCGCATCGCCGGTCATGCGGGTGAGCGCGGCGCGGTAGGCGGTTTCGTCCACCGCGATGAAGGGCCGGTTTTCGTCGGCGACCATCGCCGCGACATCGCCGACGGCGGAGCTGACGACCGGCAGGCCCGCCGCCATCGCCTCGATCACCGAAATCGGCGCCTGTTCGCTGAGCGACGACAGGGCGAGCAGATCGAAATGGCCAATCCAGCGCGCGGGCCGGTCCATGAAGCCGGGCATGACGAGCCGGTCGGCCATGCCGCACGCCGCCGCTTCGGCTGCGATCGCCGCGCGTTCGGGCCCCTCGCCGACGATCGCCAGCCGCACATGCGGCGGCAGCGCCGCCGCCGCGCGGACGAGGCGCGGCAGGTCCTTGACCTTGCGCAGCCCGGCGAGGGTGCCGATCACCACCTCGCCCGGGCGACGCGCGAGGCCGGGGATCGGCACGTCGGGGCCGCGCGCATAGGCGGCGATGGCGATGCCGTTGCGGATCAGATGGGTGCGCGCGCCGGCCTTCCACTCGTCGGCCGCGATCCGTTGCAGCAGGGTCGACGGCACCACGACGCCCGCGACGTGGCGCAGCGCGTGACGGCGGAACAGGTTGCGCTTCCAGTTGCGCCGGACGCCCTCGTCCTCGTTGAACCCGTCCTCGTGATGGATCAGGCGCGCCGGAATGGTCCCGCGGTGGAGCCGGTGCGCCATCACGCCGTCCATCGCGCCCCAATTATAGCTGAGCAGCAGGTCGAAACCGCGCATGTAGCGCGCGAGGTCGCGATAGCGCGGCAGCGACGGGCGGCCGTGAAGCGGCGGCGCATCCTTTGGGAAATCGACCTTGATGCCCGGCGCGATCGCTTCGTGCGCGCCCAGCGCGTCGGGCATGGCCGACAGGACCGTATGGTGGGCGCGATCTTCCATGAGGTTCATCAGCCGCACCGCCCGCGCCTCCTTGCCGCCGAGCGAGAAGCTCGAATGCAGGTGCAGGATGCGGATCGGCCAGGGCGCGCCCGGTTCGCTCACCGGACCGGAAGCTCCGCGAGCCAGGCGTCGATGGCGGCGCGCGCATCGGGTTCGTCCATCGTCGGTGCATGGCCGACGCCCGCCACCTCGACCAGCTGGGCGCGCGGAAGGTCGACGGCCATCCTCGCCGCCGCCGGCTTCGCCAATATGTCCGAGAGCTCGCCGCGCAGGATCAGCACCGGGCTGTCGCCGAAGGCGCGGTAGGCGGGCCACAGGTCGATGCCGGCGGCGTCGCCCGCGAGGCGCAGCGGCGCCGCGATCTGCTTGTCGTAATCGGCGATGACGCGCCCCTCGGGGGTCAGCCGGTGCGTCCGCTTGGTCAGTCGCAGCCAGTCGTGGATGCCGTAACCGGGATAGATGGCGCCGTTGAGTTCGGCATAGGCACGCGCGGCGTGCATCCACGTCGGCTGGCTGCCGCCGACGCCGATATAGTCGCGGATGCGGTCGAGCCCCGCCTTCTCCAGCTCCGGCCCGACGTCGTTGAGCACCGCGCCGACGATCCGGCCGGGCAGGCTTGCCGCGAGGAACATCGACACCAGACCGCCGAGCGAGGTGCCGATGGTCGCAACGCGCGGGATCACGAGTTCGTCGAGCAGGGCGACGACGTCCTGCACATAGGTGAGCGGGACATAGGTCATCGGGTCCTTCGCATAGGCGCTTTCGCCGCGCCCGCGGAATTCGACGACGATGGTTCTGCGCGACCGCGCGACATGCGGCGCGAGCGCCTCGAAATCGCGGGCGTTGCGCGCGAGGCCGGGCATGCAGAGCAGCGGCGGCGCGGCGGCCGCCGCGGCGGGGCCGGGGTAGATGCGCGCGTGCAGCCGCACGCCGTCGGCCGACCACCAGTAATGATCGTCCCAATGACCGTCCCGGTGCGCGTCCGCGTCGCTGCCGATCTCTTCGCTGACCGAAATGCTCCGTCCCCTTCTTCGCGTGGCGCGCGCATCTATCGCCAAGGCGGACGCGCGGCGCAAGCGATCCGTCGCGGCGGCGCGCGGCGGTTGCCGCGTTCCGCTTTCGCCGATAAGAGCGGGCGGATGGTCCGACCAGCCGCAAATGCCCGCCTGTACCCCACCCCCTTCGCCTTCGAAAGGGCACGGCGATGAGCGAGGAGCTGGTTTCCCACGAGCCCGCGACCGGCGCCGAGCTGTGGCGCGGCCGGACGAGCGACATCGATGCCGAGGTCGCGGCGGCGCGCGCCGCCTGGCCCGGCTGGGCGGCCAGGCCCTTTGCCTATCGCGCCGAAACGCTGCGCCGCTTCGTCGACCGGGTGAAGGCGGAGGCGGAGGGCTTCGCCGACCTGATCGCGCGCGAGACCGGCAAGCCGCTGTGGGAAGCGCGCACCGAGGTCGAATCGGTCTGCAACAAGGTCGATATTTCGGTCAACGCCTATTCGGAGCGCACGCCGAACCGACGCATCGAGGGCGCGATGGGGCTGCGCAACGCGGTGCGCCACAAACCGCACGGCGCGCTCGCGGTGCTCGGCCCCTATAACTTCCCCGCGCACCTGCCGAACGGCCATATCGTCCCGGCGCTGCTCGCGGGCAATTCGGTGCTGTTCAAGCCGTCCGAAAAGACCCCCGCGACCGGCGCGAAGCTGGTCGAGCTGTTCCACAGCGCGGGGGTGCCCGAGGACGTGCTGCGCCTGATCGTCGGCGGGCCGGACACGGGCAAGGCGCTTGCCGCGCACGACGGCCTCGACGGGCTGCTGTTCACCGGATCGGCGCGCACCGGGATCGCCCTCAACCGCCAGTTCGCCGCGCGGCCCGACAGGATTCTCGCGCTCGAAATGGGCGGCAACAACCCGATCGTCGTCTGGGACACCGCCGACATCCGCACCGCCGCGATCCTGGTCGTCCAGTCGGCTTTCCTGAGCGCGGGGCAGCGCTGCACCAACGCGCGGCGCCTGATCGTCAAGCAGGCGATGGCCGAGCCGCTGATCGATGAGGTGCGGACCCTGTCCGGCCGCCTGATCGTCGACCATCCGCACGCCGAACCGGCGCCCTATATGGGGCCGGTGATCGACAATGAGGCGGCCGACGGCCTGACCGAAAGCTTTCTGATCCTGATGTCGAACGGCGGACAGGTGATCCGCCACATGACGCGCCCGGTCGAGGGGCGTCCTTTCCTGACCCCCGGCATCATCGACGTCACCGCCATGCCCGAGCGTCCCGATATCGAGCTGTTCGGGCCGCTGCTGCAGGTCGTCCGCGTCGACAGCTTCGAGGCCGCGATCGCCGAGGCCAACAACACCGCCTTCGGTCTCTCCGCCGCGCTGATCGGCGGCACGCCCCAGCTCTACGACCAGTTCTGGGCCAATGCGCGCGCCGGCGTCATCAACTGGAACCGCCCGACCAACGGCGCCTCCTCCGCCGCGCCCTTCGGCGGCATCGGCCTGTCGGGCAACCACCGGCCGAGCGCCTTCTACGCCGCCGACTATTGCGCCTATCCGGTGGCGAGCAGCGAAAGCGACGCGCTGCGCGCCTCGATCGGCATCGGCCTGCGCGACGACGAAGGGCCGAAGCTGGTGCGCAAGGGGTTTCTCTGAGCGCCGCGCGGGCGGTGGCGTCCTTGACGCCAATGAAGCCATAAGCTACATTCTAGCCTGTGAAGCCCATCGCCTACACCCGATCCGCCCTCAGGTCGCTGGGCCGGATGCCGGCGAACAGGGCCCAATTGATCCGGTCGAAGATCGAACAATATGCAGCCGACCCGGCATCGCTGGCCAACAACGTCAAAGCCTTGAAGGGGCGCGACGCCATTCGGCTGCGCGTTGGCGACTGGCGGGTGATTATGGAGGATGGTGTCGTCATCGCGGTTCTGGAAATCGGCCCGCGCGGCGGCATCTATGAGTGAAGGATGAATCCGTGAACAAGATGGTGACGATCCCGCAGGAGGAATATGATCGTCTTCGCGAGGCCGCCGAGAATCTCGCGGACCTGCGCGCCTACGACCGCGCGAAGGCCGACCTCGCATCCGGCAGAGACGAACTGGTTCCCGCCGAATATGCCGATCGCATCCTCGAAGGCGAAAACCCCCTTCGCGTCTGGCGCGATCTGCGCGGATGGACCCAGCAGGCCCTGGCGCAGGCATCCGGGGTCAACCGGGTCCAGATCGCCGATATCGAGTCGGGTCGGAAGCGGGGATCGGTGGAAACCGTCGCACGACTGGCGCGCGCTCTCCGCATCGATATGGAAGATCTGGTGCAAGCCTGAGTTCCGACGTTCAAGTTTCGCTTCACCCGATCCAAAAAAGCCTGTTTTGCGATTTTTCCTGCGCTGCACCATTGTCGGCGCCATGGAAAATGCCCCCTCCCTCCCCTCTGCGGGCAAGCTGTGGCTCGTCGGTGCCGGTCCCGGCGATCCCGAGCTGCTGACGCTGCGCGCGGCGCGGCTGCTGGGCAGCGCCGATCTGGTCGTCCACGACGGGCTCGTCGGCACCGGCGTGCTCGCCTTGATTCCACCGCATGTCGAACGGATCAGCGTCGCCAAGCAGCGCAGCCGCCACACGATGCGGCAGGAGCTGATCAACGAGCTGATCGTCCGCGAGGCGCGCGCCGGCAAGCAGGTCGTGCGCCTGAAGGGCGGCGATCCCTTCATTTTCGGGCGCGGCGGCGAGGAAATCGAGGCCGCGCGCGCGGCCGGCATCGCCTGCGAGGTCGTCCCCGGCATCACCGCCGCGGCGGGCTGCGCCGCGCAGGCCGGCCTTCCCCTCACCCACCGCGCCGATGCGAGCGCGGTCAGCTTCGTCGCCGGCCAGTGCAAGGACCTCACCGACCAGGACTGGTCGGGCCTCGCCGGGCACGGCCGCACGCTGGTCATCTACATGGGTCTCGCCACGGCCTCCGCGATCGCCGACAAGCTGATCGCCGACGGCGTCTCGCCCGGCCTGCCGGTCGCGGTCGTCGAGCGCGGCACCACCGCCGAGGCGCGCGTGCTGCGCACGCTGCTCACCGACCTCGGCGACCTCGTCGCGCGCGAACATGTGCGGAGCCCGGCGCTGATCATCGTCGGCAAGGTCGCGGCGCGCGCCGACGCACTAGACTGCCTCGGCGCGCCCGGCGCCACCGCTTCATCGAAGGATATTTCATGCGATTACTGACCGGAAACGACCTGAAGACGGGGGCCGTGATCTGGTGGACCGGCCGCGACTGGTCGGTGCATGTCGAGGACGCCGCCGACGCCGGCGAGCATGGCGAGGCGATCCTCGCCGCCGAGGAAGGCGCGCGCCGCGTCAACGGAGGCTATATGATCGACGCCGTCGACACGGCGCAGGGGCCGCGCCCCGCGCATATCAAGGACCGCATCCGCGCGCGCGGCCCGACCGTGCGCCTCGACCTCAACCTGAAACCCGCCGACCCCGCCGCCGGCGACTGGGTGATCTGACATGTACAAATATGACCAATACGACCAGGCGATGGTCGATGCGCGCGTCGAGGATTTCCGCGACCAGGTGCGCCGCCGCATCGCCGGCGACATGAACGACGACCAGTTCAAGCCGCTGCGGCTGAAGAACGGGCTCTACCTTCAGCTTCACGCCTATATGCTGCGCGTCGCCATTCCGTATGGCACGCTCGATTCGCGGCAGCTTCGCAAGCTGGCCGAGATCGCGCGTAAGTACGACCGCGGCTACGGCCATTTCACGACGCGCCAGAACCTGCAATATCACTGGATCAAACTGGAGGACGCGCCCGACATCCTCGCCGAACTGGCGACGGTCGAGATGCACGCGATCCAGACCAGCGGCGAGAGTATCCGCAACATCTCAGCCGACCAATATGCGGGCGCCGCCGCCGACGAGATCTGCGACCCGCGCCCATGGGCCGAGTTGCTGCGCCAGGCGACCAGCTTTCACCCCGAATTCAGCTATCTGCCGCGCAAGTTCAAGATCTGCGTCATTGCCGCGCCCGCCGACCGCGCGGCGCTGCGCTGGCACGACTGCGCGCTGCGCATCGTCCGCAACGAGGCGGGCGAGGAAGGCTTCGAGGTCTATGCCGGCGGCGGCATGGGGCGCACGCCCTTCATCGCTTACAAGATCCGCGATTTCTGCCCGGCCGCGCAGATCTTTTCCTATATCCAGGCGATCCTGCGGGTGTGGAACCTCCACGCCCGGCGCGACAATATCCACAAACAGCGGATGAAGATTCTCGTCCACGACCTGGGCGAGGAGGAGTTCCGCCGCCAGGTCGAGGAGGTGTTCCAGCATTTCCTGACGCTGGAAACCGACTTTCCGCAGGCGGAATATGACCGCATCGCCGCCTATTTCACGCCGCCGCCGTTCGAGACCGGGCTGCCCGACGACATCGACCGGTCGGACCCCGAGTTCGCGCTATGGGTCGACCATCAGGTCGTAGCGCACAAGGCGCCCGGCTATGCGATCGCCAACATCAGCCTCAAGCCCATCGGCGGCATCGGCGGCGACGCCACCGCCGAGCAGATGGAGGTCGTGGCCGACCTGGCCGAGCGCTACAGCTTCGACGAGGTGCGGGTGACCCATGCGCAGAATCTGGTGCTGCCCCACGTCCGCAAGCAGGACCTTTATGCGGTGTGGCAGGCCCTGCACGAAGCGGGGCTGGCCGATGCCAACCTCGATCTCGTCACCGACGTGATCGCCTGCCCCGGCCTCGATTATTGCACCCTTGCCAATGCGCGCTCGATCCCGGTCGCGCAGAAAATCCAGCGGCGCTTCGCCGAGATGGAGCGCCAGCTCGACCTCGGCGAGCTCAAGATCAAGATCTCGGGCTGCATCAACGCCTGCGGCCACCACCACGCGGGGCACATCGGCATCCTAGGCGTCGACCGCAAGGGCACCGAGAATTACCAGCTCCTGCTCGGCGGATCGGGCGCGGAGGACACGACGCAGGCCAAGATCACGGGCCCCGGCTTCGACGAGGACGGCGTGGTCGACGCGGTCGAGCGCGCGATCGAACGCTATCGTGAGCTGCGCGATCCCGGCGAACGCTTCATCGACACCTATCGCCGCGTCGGCCTCGACGCCTTCAAGGAGGCTATTTATGGCTGAAGCCCTGCGTTTCCGGAACGACGATCCGATCGAGGAACCCGCGGTCACGCTCGACGCCTTCCTCGACCAGGCGGATGCGAGCGCGGTGCGGATCGAGGCGGGCGAGGATCCGCGGCGGCTGATCCCGGTGCTGGACCGCGTCAAGCTGGTCGAACTCGGCATCCCGCGCTTTCGCGACGGCCGCTGCTTCACCGCCGCGCGCATCCTGCGCGAGGCGGGCTATGAGGGCGAGATCCGCGCCGAAGGCGACGTGCTGGTCGACCTGATCTTCTTCATGCGTCGCTGCGGCATCGACAGCTTCGCGCCCAGCGCGCCGCTGAACCGCGCCGACGTCGACGCGTGCCTCAGCCGCTACGAGCATGTCTATCAGCATGCCGCCGACGGCGCCGTGCCGATCTGGAAGCTGAGGCATGGCTGAGGTGAAGAGCCCTCCCGAAGATCGTACCCGCGACCGGATCGACGTGGCGCCGCGCTTCACCCAGGCCGACGTCATCCGCCTCAACAACCTTTTCCGCGGCCAGGACGCGGCAGAGACGGTGGCGAGTGTGCTCGGCGCGGGGCTGATCGGCGATACGGCGATCGTGTCGAGCTTCGGCGCCGAAAGCGCGGTGCTGCTGCACCTCGTCACCCGCGTCGCGCCCGACATTCCGGTGCTGTTCCTCGATACCGGCAAGCATTTTCCGGAAACGCTCGCCTATCGCGACGCGCTTGCGGCGCGGCTGGGGCTGAACCTCGTCAATCTGACGCCCGACGCCGGGGAACTGGCGAAGAAGGACGAGACGGGGCTGCGCTGGTCCTACGACCCCGACGGCTGCTGCGAGATCCGCAAGGTCAAGCCGCTCGAGAAGGCACTCGCCGATTTCGACACCTCGATCACCGGGCGCAAGGGATTCCAGTCGTCGACCCGCGCCGGCCTGCCGCGCTTCGAGCTCGACGGCGATACGGGGCGGTTGAAGTTCAACCCGCTCGCCAACTGGACGCGCGAGGCGCTCGACGCCTATTTCGCCGAGCACGACCTGCCGCGCCACCCGCTTGAGGCCGAAGGCTATCCGTCGATCGGCTGCTCGCCCTGCACGTCGAAGGTCAAGCCGGGCGAAGACCCGCGCGCGGGCCGCTGGCGCGGCTGGGACAAGACAGAATGCGGCATCCACGAAGCGGTGACGCCGCTGGGCGACGATCCGGCGAACGACCCGGCGTTTTGAACATCAGATAACGTCGTCGAGGCGGAAGCTGGGACCGCTGGCATCCTTTCCTGCCGATAGCGGCCCCAGCTTTCGCTGGGGCGACGAGGGTTGTACGAGACCGGCGACGGTTGCGTGGGACCATAGCGATCCCAGCTTTCGCTGGGATGACGGTTGGGAGGTTGGGAGGTTGGGATGACGACGGGACAGCTCGGATAACGATCAGAGAATATGTGGGATCAGATCGTCCCAATCAGGATTGGACGCCTCGATCAGTTCGATCTTCCACTGCCGTTTCCAGGCTTTCATGGCCTTCTCGCGAGCAATGGCTTCCTCAATCGTTGGGTAGGTTTCGACTAGCACGAGCTTGTCCAAGCCGTATTTGCGGCAGAAGGCCGAGCCGGTTCCGCTGCGATGCTGGAAGGTTCACGCTTCGATGATCGCCGTCACGCCGATATAGAGCACGCCGCGCGGCTTGTTCGTCATGATATAGACATATCCGCCCCGACGCATCGGAGCGGCTTAGCAAATCCCCATTCGTCATCCCAGCGAAAGCTGGGATCGCTATCGTTCTGAAAGGATGCCGGCGGCCCCAGCTTTCGCTGGGATGACGAGCGACTTGTGTCCCTCTACGGGGTCACTCATAATCCTCATACGCCCGGCTGTCGTCGGCGAGGTCGCTGAACTTGGTCGTCTTGGCCTCGAAGTGGAGGCGCACCTTGCCGGTTGAGCCGTGGCGCGACTTGGCCACGATGACTTCGGCGAGGCCGAAGACGCGCTCCATCTCGGCCGCCCATTCCTCGTGCGCGGCGTGGATCTTGACGTCATCGCCCTCGATCGGGCGCTTGGGCTCGCGTGCGGCGACGTAATAATCCTCGCGGAAGACGAAGAGGACCATGTCAGCATCCTGCTCGATCGAGCCCGATTCGCGCAGGTCAGAGAGTTGCGGGCGCTTGTCCTCGCGGCTTTCGACCTGGCGGCTGAGCTGCGACAGAGCCATGACCGGGACATTAAGTTCTTTCGCCAACGTCTTGAGACCGCGCGAGATTTCCGAAATCTCCTGCACGCGATTGTCGCCGCTGCGCGCGCTGCCCTGCAGGAGCTGGAGATAGTCGACAACGATGAAGCCGATGCCGTGGCGGCGCTGGAGCCGGCGGGCGCGGGTGCGCAGGCCGGCGATCGTCAGGCCGGGGGTATCGTCGATGAACAGCGGCAGCGTCTGAAGCTGCTGCGCGGCGCGGCTGAGCTGCTGGAACTGCTCCTTGCTGATCTTGCCCATGCGCAACGCCTCGCCCGACACGCCCGACTGTTCAGCGAGCACGCGCGTCGCGAGCTGATCGGCCGACATTTCAAGGCTGAAGAAGGCGACCTTGGCGCCCATATTCTTCTCGGGCGGAATACCGTCTTCTTCGTCGCGGCGGAAGCGTTCGGCGGCGTTGTAGGCGATGTTGGTCGCAAGCGAAGTCTTGCCCATGCCCGGACGGCCCGCAAGGATCATCAGGTCCGAATTGTGCATGCCGCCGATCTTGGCGTTCATGCTGCCGATGCCGGTGGTGATCCCGGACAGGTGACCGCCCGAGTTGAGCGCGCGCTCGGCCGCCTGAAGGGCAGTGAGGCTCGCGGCGTTGAAGCTCTTGACCGACCCCATCTCGGCCTCGCCGCCCGCGACACGATAGAGCGCGGTCTCGGCTTCCTCGATCTGCGCCTGCGGGTCGACGCTCTCGCTGGTGTCGAGCGCGTCCTCGACCATCGTGCGGCCGACGTCGACCAGCTCGCGCAGCAGCGCGAGATCGTAGATCTGCCGCGCGAAGTCGCGCGCGCCGATCAGCCCGGCGCCGCTGCCCGTAAGCTGCGCGAGGTAGCCGACGCCGCCGACCGCCTTCATCGCCTCGTCATTCTCGAAATAGGGCTTCAGCGTCACCGGGGTCGCGATGCTGTTGCGCTCGATCAGCGCCATCGTCTGCGCGAAGATGCGCCCGTGCAGCGGCTCGAAGAAATGCGCGGCGTTCAACTGGACCGGCAGATCCTCGACGACTCGATTGTCGATCAGGATCGCGCCCAGAAACGCGGCCTCCGCCTCGATATTGCGGGGCAATTGGCGGTCGTCCCCGGACGAGACCGGGGCGGGAAAGCGGGCGACTTCGGACATGGCGAAGCATCATGCGCCGAACTGCGGGCGCGTGCAATGAATGTGTCGCGTCATGCCGTGTCGCCACCGTGAACGCTTCTGGGGATAAGTCCGAATTTCCGTTCGTGTCGAGCCCTTGGACTGCCCGCAGGGCGGGCGCTCAGGATAAGCTTCGGCCTTTGGCCGAAGCCGGGACACGGTAATGACGCCGTTTGAAAGCAGAAGCGTGGTTTTGCTTTCTTCGTCACCCCGGACTTGATCGGGGTGACGAGTCAGGGAATTATCCCTTCCAAATCCAAATTGCGTTACCGCACGCGACACCCATTCAGCATGGCGCAAGGCCGATGGGTGTCTCGACTTCGCTCGACACGAACGGGTTGAGGGGAATAGCGACACGAACGGACTGAGAGGATAGCGCCGCACCGCCCCCTTGCCCTTCGCTCGCGCGCCTTTACAAGCGGCGCCATCATGGCCGACGCCGACAGCAACCAGCAGCGCATCATCGCGGTCGAGCTCGACGAGGGCTCGATCGTCTGGCGCAACGCCGATGTCGAGCAGGAGCGGCGCGTCGCCATCTTCGACCTGATCGAGCAGAATCGCTTCGCGCCGCAGCGTGTGCATGCCGACGGTTATGCCGGCCCCTATCGACTGACGCTGCGCGTCGAGGAGGGGCGGCTGGTATTCGATATCAGGCGCGCGGACGGGGCGCCGCTCGAATCGGTCATCCTCGGCCTCGGGCGCTTTCGCCGCCCGATCCGCGACTATTTCGCGATCTGCGACAGCTATTATCAGGCGATCCGCACCGCGACCGCGCAGCAGATCGAGACCGTCGACATGGCACGCCGCGCGCTGCACAACGAGGCGGCGGAGATGCTGGTCGAGCGGCTCGACGGCAAGATCGAGGTCGATTTCGACACCGCGCGACGCCTGTTCACCCTGATCTGCGTGCTCCACATCAAGGGCTGACGATGGCGATGGGGGCGACATTTCCGAAGCGCAAGCGGTCCGGCAAGGGACGCGACTGGCGCGCCGTGCTGCGCCGCTGGCTGTGGCGCGCCGCGGGGGCCACGGCGCTGCTGCTGCTCGCCGCCGGGGTGGCGCTGTGGTGGGCGGCGCGCTGGACGCCGCCGCGCGACCGATATCCGTTGCAGGGGGTGACGATCGACGCAGGCAACGGCGCCGTCCACTGGGGCTCGATCGAGGCGGCGGGCGCCGATTTCGCCTATCTGTTCGCGACCGACGGCGACGCGCGCGTCGACCCCGCCTATGCACACAACATAGCGGCGGCGCGCGAGGCCGGCATCCGCACCGGGCCGATCCACCGCTACAGCCTGTGCCAGCTGGCGACCGACCAGGCGGCCAATTTCATCCGCCACGTCCCGCGCCGCGCCGACGCGCTGCCGCCCGTGGTCTGGCTCGACTATGACGACCGCTGCCCCGACCGGCCAACGCGCGCGCTGCTGCTGAGCGAACTCGCGACCTTCCTCGCGCAGATCGAGGCGCATATGGGCAAGCCCAGCCTGATTGCGCCGGGCCCGAATTTCGAGGCCGATTATCAGGTGACGCGCGGTATCGCGCGCACGACCTGGCTGCGCCGCGACTTCTTTCCGCCCGACTATGGCGCCCACCCCTGGGCGATGTGGCAGGCCAATGATTATGTGCGACTGTCCGGCGCCGACGGCACGGTCGGCTGGAACGTCGTGCGACCCGAAGGAATGAGCGATGAGTGAATTCGACGACCGCGACGCGCTGATCTCCGCCGCGCGCGACGCCGCGGCGCGCGCCTATGCCCCCTATTCGGGCTTTCATGTCGGCGCGGCGCTGCTGCTTCGGAACGGCGACGTGGTGACCGGCGCCAATGTCGAGAACGCCAGCTATGGCCTGACCCTGTGCGCCGAAACCGCGGCGATCGCCAAGATCGCCAACGAGGGCTGGATCGGCGAGCTCGCCGCGGTCGCGATCGTCGGCGGGCGGCCCGAGGACGGCGCGCTGGTCGGCGGCGATCCGGTCCACCCCTGCGGCCGCTGCCGCCAGATATTGAACGAAGCGGCCGAGCGGTCGAAGACCGACATCCTCGTCCACTGCGCCTCGGGCGACGGCAGCGCGGTGAAGAGCTATCGGCTGAGCGAGCTTCTGCCCGCCGCTTTCGGGCCCAAGGATCTCGGCCTCATCTCCGATTGACCGCTTGCGCAACGCGCGCCGCGCCGACAAGAGACGCCATGGCCATTCTTTCCGACAAATGGATTCGCGACGCCGCCCGGACGCAGGGCATGATCGAGCCGTTCGTCGAGGCGCAGCGTCGCGACGGGTGTATCAGCTTTGGCCTCTCCTCCTACGGTTATGACGCGCGCGTTGCCGACGAGTTCAAGATTTTCACCAATGTCGACAGCGCGGTCGTCGATCCCAAGGATTTCGCGTCGAACAGCTTCGTCGACCGCAAGACCGACGTGTGCATCATCCCGCCGAACAGCTTCGCGCTCGCCCGCACGGTCGAATATTTCCGCATCCCGCGCGACGTGCTGGTCATCTGCCTCGGCAAGTCGACCTATGCGCGCTGCGGCATCATCGTCAACGTCACCCCGCTCGAGCCCGGCTGGGAAGGCCATGTGACGCTGGAATTTTCGAACACCACCCCCCTGCCCGCCAAAATCTATGCCAATGAGGGCGCGTGCCAGTTCCTGTTCCTGCAGGGCAACGAGCCCTGCGAGACGAGCTACGCCGACCGCGCGGGCAAATATATGGGGCAGAAGGGCGTGACGCTGCCGAAGCTGTGATTTCCAGTTCGTCAATCGCGTTCGCCGCGCCGCTTTCCACCGCGCGCTGACCGGCGGAACCTCCCCGCGCGCCAAGCGTCCTGACTGCACGAGCGGACGGGGCGCGAAAAAACGGAGGATGCCCCATGTCCATGATCGCCGTCTTCATCGGCCGCCTGTTCATCGCCGTCATCTTTCTGGTGTCGGGTGTCAACAAACTGATCCATGTCGCCGACACCAATGCGATGATCGCCGCCGCGGGCCTGCCCGCCGGCCTCGCCATTCCGACCGGCCTGTTCGAGCTGCTCGCCGGCGTCTGCCTCGTCCTGGGCGTCGCGACGCGGCTCTGGTCGATTCTGCTCACGGCCTTCGTGCTGCTGACGATCCTGTTCTTTCACCGCGAATTCACCGACCCGATGCAGGCGACGATGGCGATGAAGAATCTCGCGATCGCGGGCGGGCTGCTCTGCCTGTTCGGCTATGGCAACACCCGCTGGAGCTATGACGCGCTGCGCCAGCGCCGCCGCGACGAGCTGGCCCGGCACGACGCCGAGCGCCGCGCTGGCGAAGCCGAACTGCGCGCCGCGCGCGCCGAGGGCCGCGTCGAAGGCCATGTCGAGCCGCCCATCGTCGAAAAGCGACCGTTCTGGCGCCGCTAACGCTACGGCTAAGCGACGGAAAAAGCGGGACCCCGGATCAAGTCCGGGGTGACGAAGAAAGCAAAATCACGCTCTTGCTTTCAAACTGCGTCATCACCCAATACGCCTTTCGCTTGGCATCCTCCTCCGCCTGCGCTAGCTCTCACTTGACGTTTACGTAAATGGGAGGGTGCGATGGCGCAGACCCGCGAATATGACATCATCGTCTATGGCGCGACCGGCTTCACCGGCCGCCTCGTCGCCGAATATCTGGCGGGCCATTATGCCGGGCGCGCCGATGCGCCCAAATGGGCGATGGCGGGGCGCAGCGCCGACAAGCTCGCCGAGGTGCGCGACCTCATCGGCGCGCCCGCCGACACGCCGCTGATCGTCGCCGATACGAGCGATCCCGCCAGCCTCGACGCGATGGCGGGCCGCGCGCGCGTCGTCCTGACCACCGTCGGCCCCTATCAGCTCTACGGCAGCAATCTCGTCGCTGCCTGCGTTCGCGCCGGCACCGCCTATGCCGATCTGTGCGGCGAGCCCGGCTGGATGCGCGAGATGATCGACGCGCATCAGGGCGCGGCGAAGGCATCGGGCGCGCGCATCACCTTTTCGTGCGGTTTCGATTCGATCCCCTTCGATCTCGGCGTGCTGTTCCTGCAGGCCGAGGCGGTGAAGCGTCACGGCAAGCCCGCGCCGCGCGTCAAGGGCCGGGTGCGCAAGATGCAGGGCGGCGCCTCGGGCGGCACGATCGCCAGCCTGACCGAAACCCTCAAGGCCGTGGCGAAGAAGCCGTCGCTCGCGCTGCTGCTCAAATCCGGCTTCGCGCTGACCCCCGGGTTCGAAGGGCCGCACCAACCGAGCGGGCTGATCCCCGAATATGACTCCGCGACCGGCACCTGGACCGCGCCCTTCGTGATGGCGCCGATCAACACCAAGAATGTCCACCGCACCAATTTCCTGCTCGGCCATCCGTGGGGCGAGGATCTGGTCTATGACGAAATGGTGATGACGACGATCGGCGACGCCGGCAAGGCGATGGCCGAAGCGATGGCGAAGGCCAACCCGTTCGGCGACGCGAAGCTTCAGCCCGGCGAGGGGCCGAGCAAGGAAGAGCGCGAAAAGGGGTTCTACGATATCCTGTTCATCGGCGAATATCCCGACGGGACGACGATCCGCGCCAGCGTGCAGGGCGACCGCGACCCCGGCTATGGCTCGACGTCGAAGATGCTCGCCGAGACCGGCATGGCGCTGCTCGAAACCCAGGGCGAAGGCGGCGTGTGGACGCCGGGCGCGCTGCTGGGGCAGGCGCTGATCGACCGGCTGACGCAGCACGCCGGGTTGACCTTCCAGATCGAAGACTGACCTTTCATCCGTTCGTGCCGAGCTTGTCCAGATACCGTCATTGCGACCCCGGTGGAAGCCGGAGGAAACAATCTCCAGCGATCGGGACGGCGATACCGATGGCCGGAGATTGCTTCGTCACTGCGTTCCTCGCAATGACGGGCCTTCGACAAGTTCGTTCACAGCGGATATTTTCACCGGACCATCGATGACCAACATGCCCTCCGCTCTCGACACCCTCCTCGCCACCCTGCGCACCGAAGATGGCGCCACGACCGCGCATATCGACGAAGGCTGGATGCAGGGGCGCACCGCCTATGGCGGGATCAGTTCGGCGGTCGCGCTCGCCGCGACGCTGGCGCTGCATCCGACCGAAACGCCGCTGCGCTATGCCCAGATCAGCTTCGTCGGCCCGGTCGGCGGCGACTGCACGGTGACGACGCGCGAGGTTCGCCGGTCGAAATCGAGCCTGTTCGTCGATGCCGGCGTGACGAGCGACATGGGTTTCGGCACCGCGGCCCTCTTCGCCTTCTCCGGCGACCGGGCGAGCCATCTCGATCATAATCGGCTGGCGATGCCCGACGTGCCCGACCCCGAGACGTTGAAGCCTGTCCCGGAGCACAAGGTGCGCCCGAGCTTCACGCGCCATTTCGACATGCGCCCGACCACCGGCCCGCGCTTCGACTGGAAGAGCGAGGTTGGCGAATATCTGACCTGGGTGCGCTTCGTCGAGGAGCCCGCGTGCCATCCGATGATCGCGCTGCTCGCGATGGGCGACGCGCTGCCCCCCGCGGCGATGGCGCTGTTCACCGAATTCGGGCCGATCAGCTCGATGAACTGGACGGTCAACATGCTGACCGGCGCGCCGCACACAGACGACGGCTGGTGGCTGCTGTCGGCGAAGACGGGTTATGCGCGCGCCGGCTTTTCGGTGCAGGACATGATGATCTGGAACCGCGCCGGCGAGCCGGTGATGAGCGGTAGCCAGGGGATCGCGATCTACGCGTGATCCCGTCCGCCATCCCGGCGCAAACCAGGGTCACGGGCGAGGCGCTCCGGCGATAGCGATCCCAGCTTGCGCCGGGATGACGGTCAGTTCAGGGACAGCGTGATCACCGCATCGAGGCCGCCCTCCGGGCGCCGCGCGAGGGTCAACGTGCCACCTTCGCCCTCGGCGATCTCGCGCGCGATCGACAGGCCGAGCCCGACGCCGCCGGTCGCGCGGTTGCGCGATTCCTCGCCGCGCGCAAAGGGTTCGATCAGGTCGCGGATCTGCTCCGCGCTCAGTCCAGGCCCGTCGTCGGAGACGATGATCCGCGCTTCGCCGTCCCGGACCGCGACCGACAGCCGCGCGCGCACGCCATAGGCGACCGCATTGTCGATCAGATTGCGCAGCGCGCGGCGCAGCAACACCGGGCGCGCCGTCACCACCGCGTCGGCGACCTCGGCGAGCGCGACGTCGCGGCCCTGGTCGCGATAGTCGGCGGCCAGATCGCCGACCAGCGCGCGCAGCGCCACCGGCTCGCGCGCCTCGTTGCCCGACCCGGAGCGCGCGAGCGCCAATATGTCGGCGAGCAGCGCGGTCATCTCCTCGATCGAGGCGATCATCTTGTCCTGCAGCCGTTCGTCCTCAATCTGCTCGACGCGCACGCGCAGGCTGGCGAGCGGAGTGCGCAGATCGTGCCCGACCGCGCCGAGCATCCGGTCCTTGTCGCTCAGCATCGTGGCGATCCGCGCGCGATAGGCGTTGAAGGCGGCGATCAGGTCGCGCACGTCCGACGGCCCCTGCTCCGCGAGCGGGGTCATGTCGCGCAGCGCCGGATTGGCCCGCGCCGCGCGGGTCAGGTCGCGCAGCGGCCGCGCGGCGCGCCACGCGATGAACAGGATTGGGACCAGGAGCAGCAGATAGAGCGACAGCGTCTGCCAGAGCAGGAAGCCCTGCAGATGGTTGCCCCCCGGCGGAAGCCAGCTGCGCACCGCATAATAATCGCCGCCGATCTTCGCCACGACCACCACGGTCTGCCCCCGGAAATCCGGTTGTTCGAGCCGCTCGCGTTGCGGCAAGGCCCAGGCTTCCACCGAAGCCGCTTTCACCTCGGCCTCGGCCATCAGACCGGCGACATAATCCGCAAGGTCGGCGCGCTGCACCGCGCCCGGCGGCAGGCGCGGCGGCGTTTCGGAAATGCGCAACTTCTGAATCCGCCGGCGCCGCGCAAAGCGATCGTCCACCTCGCGCTCGGGCTCGATATGCCGGTCGCGCTCGAGCGCATCGACGATGCGCGCCACCGCCATGCCGCCACCATGCGCCAGCGCCTGCTGCTTCTGCCCGCGAAGGAGCAAGGCGAAATTGATGGCCTGCGCGACGAACAGCGTCGCCGCGACCGCGAAGACGAGTTGGCCAACCAGGCTTTTCGGCCACAGGCGCAACGTCACGACGCCGGCCCCAGCCGCTTGACCTCGCACGCCAGCGTATAGCCGCCGCCCCACACGGTCTTCACGAACTGCGGGCGCGCCGGGTCCTCCTCGATCTTCTTGCGCAGTCGGCTCACCAGATTGTCGATCGCGCGGTCGAAGATGTCGGCCTCGCGCCCGCGCACCATGTCGAGCAGCCGGTCGCGGCTCATCACCTGGCGCGGGTGGCGCACCAGCGCGTGCAGCAGATGATATTCGCCCGAGGACAGCGCGACCTCGCCCCCCGCCTCGTCGACCAGCACCCGCTCGACCTCGCGCAGCACCCATGGCCCGAAGGCATAGCTGGTGCCGCCGGGGTCGAGCGCGCGGCCGTTCGCCTGCGTCCGGCGCAACACGGTGCGGATGCGCGCGACCAGCTCGCGCGGGTTGAAGGGTTTGACGACATAATCGTCGGCGCCGATCTCCAGCCCGATGATCCGTTCGGTATCCTCGGCGCGCGCGGTCAGCAGGATGACGGGAATGCTGCTCGTCTCGCGCAGGTGGCGGGTCAGCGACAACCCGTCCTCGCCGGGCATCATGATATCGCTGACGACCAGATCGACGCCCTGCGCGCGCAGGATCGAGCGCGCCTCGGCCGCGCTTTCCGCCGCGCTCACCGCAAAGCCCTGCGCCTCGAGATATTCGCCCAGCGGCTCGCGGATCGACGGCTCGTCGTCGATCAACAGGATGCGCGGGGTGTCGCTGTCGGTCATCTCATCACCAATAGTTCGCCCACCGGCCGGAATGGGGCCGGTGGGCGATAGCTGGCAGGGGACGGCGGCAAAGGCAATGCCGGGGAGGAAGGGGAAGAGCCTGCCCGCTGCCGCCGCCCGCCCGTCAGATCAGTTCGCGGGCGCGGCCGGAGCGGCGCGCTTCGCCTTCCAGTCGGCGCGCTTGGCCTGCCACTCGGCGCGTTTCGCCTCGCGGGCCGCCTTGCGCTCCTCGGGGGTCACCTGACCGTCCTTGTTCGCGTCCAGCGCATCGAAGCGCGTGAGGGCGGCGGCCTGGAATTCGGCTTGGCTGATCGCCTTGTCGCCGTCGGTATCGGCCTTCATCATCATGCCGTGGCCGCCGCGCATGCCGTGATGCCCGCCGCGCATGCCATGATGGCCGCGCATTCCGTGGCGCTTGCCCTTTTGGGCATCGCCCGCCGCGGGGGTCGCGGCGGCGCGCTTTTGCTTCCACTCGGCGCGCTTCGCCTGACGGCCGGCGTCATGCTGGTCCCATTCGGCCTTGCTGATGCTGCCGTCACCGTTCGCGTCCAACGACGCGAAGCGCTTGGCCTGCATCGCAGCGCGCGAGGCCTCGCGGTCGGCTGCGTCGATCTTGCCGTCCTTGTTCGCATCCATTTTGGCGAACATCGCGGTCGCCTGCGCCTGCGCCTCGGCGCGGGTCAGCACGCCATTGCCGTCGGCATCGCCCATCTGGCCGCCGGGGGCGGCGAACACCGGCGCGGCGACCAGCGCGGCACCCAGGGTCAGAAACATCATCTTCTTCTTCACGTAACGAACTCCTTGTCCGGGGACCTTCGCAGCGCGAGCGCCGGGTCCCGATGAGGACGTTCTAGGGGGCGTTTGTACCAGTCCGTTGCCGTGTGGACGAAAAATTGTCGCAAATTGTCGCAAAAAGGCCGCGCCGTTCATCCGCCCGCAAGCGCCGCCGCCGCGCCTGTCTCAATCCGCCTTCCGGTCGACGACCGCCGCGAAGGCCGCGTCGCCGGCCAGGCAGCGGCGCAGGCCGCGCGAGGCGAGGAAATAGAGGAGGAAGCCCAGCGCGATCACCGGCAGCCCGACGGTCGTCATCGACGCCCCGATCAGGTCCGGGTCGCGATAGATTTCCTGGGTCGCCACCGCGATCAGCAGCGGCCCCATCGTCGCCCCGAGCAGGGTGTTCGTCATCCCGAACAGCGAGACCGACACGCCGCGCATGGTCCCGGGGACCAGTTCGGTGATCGTCGACACCATCGTCGTTCCCACCATCGGCATGACGGCGATCGACAGGATGACCATCGCCAGCCCGACGCCGAAGGTCGGGGCGAGCACCAGCAGGGTGCTGGGCAGCGCGACGAGGCAGATCGCCATCAGCAAACGCAATTTGCCCTCGGGGCCGCTGCGACGGGCGATCCGGTCGTTGACCCAGCCGGCGAGCAGCGCCCCGCCCCCGCCCGCAATCATCGCGCCGGTGCCCAGCCACCGCCCGACCTCGACCTCACTCGCGCCGAAGGTCCGGATCAGGTAGGTGGCGTTCCAGCCGGCCAGCCCATAGGTGTGCATCGTGAAGACCGCGAAGCCGACGTAGAAGGGCAGGAACAGCATCCAGTTGCGCCGAAGATAGATGAACGCCTCGCCAATACCGCCCGCCGCCTGCGCCGGGCGCAGGTCCCGGCGCGGCGGTTCGCGATAGAGGAGCAGCAGCGCGGCGACGACGAGCCCGATCGCGCCGCAGAGGAAGAAGACGATCCGCCAGGGGGCAAGGCCGGACAGGATCGGGATGCCGTCGAACACCCCCGCCGGCGCGGCATCGAGGACGAGCGCGGTGATGAACAGGCCAATCCCCGGCGCAATCGCCTGCCCCAGCAGATAGACGCTGATCGGCCGCCCGCGCCGTTCCGGCGGAAACATGTCGGCGATGGTCGACACGGCGCAGGGGGCGAGGGCCGCCTCGCCCAGCCCGACGAGCAGGCGCGCCGCGAACAATTCACCGAACGACGCGGCCTCCGCGCCATACATGGTCGCGAGGCTCCACACGACAATGCCGAAGATCAGCAACCGCTTGCGCGAGACCCGGTCGGCCATCAGGCCGAGCGGGATGCCCATCACGGCATAGAAAAGCCCGAAGGACAGCCCCTGCAGCAGGCTGATCTGCAGATCCGAGATCGCGAGGTCGGCGCGCACCGGCTCGACCACCAGGGTCAGGATGCCACGGTCGATGACCGAGATGATCGAGGCGAGGCAGAACAGCGCCAGCACGCCCCACGCCCGCACCGCGGGGGGATAGGGCAAGGCCGTCCCGCCGAATTCGGGAGGGCGAACGGCGATGTCGGCCTTGGGATTCATGAATGCACCTGCGTCGAATGGCGAAAGCCTGTCGTTATGCAGGCGGGCCGGCGCAGGGGAAGCGGCGAAGCCGATCCTATCGACCTGCGAGAAAATGGGGTCGGAGCGATTGCCGGGCGACGCCGCATGGCATCTGATGTCCGCCACGGATTCAACTGTGTCCGGATCATTGCCAACGGAGATGTCGATGCTGCTCAACCGCGACCGCGCCAACCGGATCATGGACGCCCATGGCCTCGACGCTCTCGTCGCGGCATTTCCGGAAAATATCTATTATCTTTCCGATTATTATGGTCCGATGTTCCTGATGTCGCGTAACTATACCCTCTATGCGATGTTGCCGCGCGACAGGGATCGGCCGGCAGCGCTGATCATGCCGGGCAGCGGGGTCTATCATCTGGAGCATGTCCCGACCTGGGTGCCCAACATCGCGACCTATCTGACGCGCATCGACCCCAGGAATATTCCCGAACGCGATTTCGAGGTCACGACCGAGGAGGTCGACGAGCCCGCGCCCGGCCCGATCATGCCCTATCCGACCCGCGAGGGCGCCGAAATGGCGCCCCGCGACCGGCAATTGCTGGACCGCTATGCCATGCACGCGGGGACCGAGCATGCGACCGCCGCGCGCGCGCTGGCCGGCGCGCTCCGCACGGCGGGATTGGAGAAGGCGCGTATCGGCTTCGACGATCCGCGCGTCTGCGGCTGGCTGCACGCGCTGGGGCTGGAGGATATCGCCGGCCGCGACGCCCTCAACATCTTCAAGCAGATCCGCATGGTGAAGAGCGAAAGCGAGATCGCGCTGCTGCGGATCGCCGGGCAGATGAGCGAAAAGGCGATCGACACGGTGATCGACCGGCTCGAGATCGACATGCCGCTCGACGAGATCGGCCGCATCCACGCCGTCGCCATGGCGCAGCAGGGCGGCCATTCGGAATGGATCATCGCTAACATCCGCGGCCTCGCGACCGGCGTGGTCGAGCCGAACGAGTTGATGAAGCTCGATTCGGTGGGATCGTACAAGCAATATCGCGGCGACGTCGGTCGGTCGGTCTATTTCGGCGAACCGACCGATGAGATGCTGAGCCGGATCGACGCGGTCGGCCGGGCGCTCCAGATCGCCTATGAAGCGATCCGGCCGGGCAAGAGCTTCAAGGAGATCGTCGACCTGACGCTCAAGGCCGTGCACGATCAGGGCTTTCCGGGCTTCGTCATCGCGGCGCCGCACTCGATCGGTCTCGAACATACCGATCACCCGGTTTCGGTGGGCCCGCAGATGCCGGGCGAACACCCCCTCGTCTTCGAGGAGAATATGGTCTTCACCCTCGACATGCCCTATCATGAGTTCGGCTGGGGCACGACGCATGTCGAGGACATGATGATCGTCCGCAAGGATGGCTGCGAGCCGATCACCTCGATGAACACGAAGCTGCGCGTCAAGCCGATCCGATAACGGGCGGTGCCTCCGTTTGGATTTGGAAGGGGTCGTTTCCTGTCCCGTCACCCCGGACTTGATCCGGGGTCCCGCTTTCTCCGTCGTTCAGCGGAACCCCGGATCAAGTCCGGGGTGACGAGAAAGCAAAACCACGCGCCTGCTTTCAAACTGCGTCACCACCCGATAACGGCCAGCGCCGCCTATTCCTCGGCGTGGCGCGACATGCTGGCCAGCACCTTCCAGACCCCGTCGGTCCATTGCCAGACATGGATGTTGTCATAGGTCTGATCGACCGCGGTCCCGTCGGGAAGGCGCGTGCGATGGTTGCGATAATAGAGGATCGCCGTGTCGCCCGAGAGCGAAAAGTCGAGGAAGCGGGTAGTGATCACTTCCTGCCCCCGCCCCTTCATCGTTGCCAAGCCGGCTTCGAGCGCGTCCTTGCGGAACGGTTCCTTCGTGCCCGAGGTCCAGGCCAGAAAGGCCGGCGACGCATTGTTCACATAATAGCCGAGGTCGCCACGGCTGCGCCCCTCGTAGATCGCGGTCTCCTTTTGCCAGAGCGCGTCGCGCACCGCATCCGCGCCGTCGGCGGGGGCGGGTTCGACCAGCGGCGGCTCGGCGCGCATCGGCGACGGCAGCGCGCAGGCGGAGACGGCGAGCAGCGAAAGGGCGAAGGACAGGCGGCGGATCATCGAGCACTCCCTTGAAATAGACGGGTCAGGCCGCGTCCTCGCGGATCAGGTCGGACGCCCGCTCGGCGACGGCGACGACCGCGGCGTTGGTCATCGCATTGGGCAGGGTCGGGAATATCGAGGCGTCGACGACGCGTAGCCCCGCGATGCCGCGAACCCGGCAGCGCGGGTCGAGCACGGCATCGGCGGCGTCCGCCCGCCCCATGCGGCAGGTCGATACCGGATGGAAAAAGGGCGACGCCGTCTGACGGATGATCGGGATCAGCGCGTCGCCGAGGATGCCCGCGCCCGGCGCCAGCTCGTCGCCGACCCAGTCGCGCAGCACGGACTGCGCCATGATCCGGCGCGCCAAGGCGAAACCCTCGGCGAGGATCGCGGCATCGACCGGGTCCGCCAGATAGCCGGGATCGATGGCGGCGGGAGCGAAGGGGTCGGCCGTCGTCAGCGTGACCGAGCCGCGGCTGCGCGGGTCGGTCAGGCCGGGAAGCACGGAAAAACTGCCCGGCGGCGGCGCGCCGAACTGCGGCGCGACGTTCGGGACCGACAGGACCATCAATTGCAGGTCGGCCATGCCCCGCGCCAGGCTCGACCGGGCGATCACCATGCTCTCGCAATGGTTGAACCGCGAGCCGGGCAGCGAGCGCCGCGCCGCGAACAGCATCGCGGGCACCAGCGGATGGTCGGCAAGGTTGCGTCCGACTTCCGGCAGGTCGACGACCGGGGCAATGCCCAGACCCGCGAGAGCGCGCGCATCGCCGATGCCCGACAGCATCAGCAGCCGGGGCGAATCGAGCGCGCCCGCCGCCAGGACGATCTCGCGTCTCGCGTGCAACACATGATCCGCGCCGCCGTGACGCAGGAGGATATGACGCGCGCACCGGCCGTCGATCAGGACGCGCATGGCCTGCGCGTCGGTCAGCACGCCCAGATTGGGCCGGCCGCGCACCGGGTCCAGATAGGCGCTCGCCGCGGTGACCCGGCGCCCCTCGACCATCGCCAATTGGGTCCAGACCGTGCCTTCGTCCGATGCCCCGTTCCAGTCCGGGTTATAGGCGTGTCCCGCCGCGACGCCGGCCTCCACCACGGCTTCGGCGAAGGGGCTGCGGCCGGGGGCCGACGACAGCGCGAGGATGTCGAGCGGGCCACCGCTGCCCCGCCATGCGTCGGCGCCGCCCGACGCGTTTTCCAGCCGGCGGAAGAAGGGCAGCAGCCCCTGCCAGCTCCACCCCGTATCGCCGGTGATCCGGCCCCAGTCGTCGAAGACCGTGCGCGATCCGCGCTGAAATCCCATCGCGTTGATCAGGCTCGATCCGCCGAGTCCCCTGCCCCGCGGCTGCGCGATGCTGCGTCCGCCGAGCCCCGCCTGATCGACCGACCGGTATTTCCAGTCGTGCCGGCCGCCGGCGAGGAAGGGCCAGCGCTGCGGGATCGCGACGTCGGGATCGGTTTCGGCGCCGCCCGCCTCGATCAGCAGGACGGTCGCCGTGCCGTCCTCGCTCAGCCGGTTGGCGAGGACGCAGCCTGCCGAACCCGCCCCGACGACGATATAATCCCACGCGCCTGCGAGCAGGTCGGCCGCACCCGCGGCGCGATCAGACGACGGCACAGACCGTCTTCCACTCGAGGTAATTGTCGAGCGCCTGCCGGCCGCTGTCGCGGCCATAGCCCGACTGCTTCAGCCCGCCGATCGTCAGCGCGGGATCGAACATCGAATGGGTGTTGATCCACACCGTCCCGGCCTCGATCCGCCGCGACAGGCGATGCGCGTCGGAGAAGGATCGGGTCCAGACGCTCGCGGCGAGGCCGTAGGGGCTGTCGTTCGCCTGCCCGACCACGGCGTCGAGGTCGCGATAGCGATGGACGACGAGCACCGGGCCGAAGACCTCCTCGCGCGAAATGCGGTGACTGCCCGCGACATCCGCCACGATCGTCGGCGCGAAGAAGGCGCCCGTCTCGCCCAGGCGATCGCCACCGCAGACGATGCCGGCCCCGTCGTCGCGCGCCTCATCGACGAACCCCGCCACCCGCTCGGCCTGCGCCGCCGAAACCAGCGGCCCCATGGCGGTGTCGGGGTTGAGCTGGTGCCCAAGAGCGAGTCCGGCAGCCTGTGCGGCGAGGCCTTCGACGAGGGCGTCGAAGATGTCCTCATGCGCATAGACCCGCGAATTGGCCACGCAGACCTGTCCGCCGTTTCCGAATATCCCGTTCGCGATGCCCGGAATGGCGAGGTCGAGTTCGGCGTCGGGCAGGACGATGGCCGGCGACTTTCCGCCAAGTTCCAGCGTGACGCGCGCCAGATTCTCGGCCGAGGCGCGGACGATGGCGCGGCCGGTCGCGGTCGATCCGGTGAAGGCGATCTTGTCGACGCCCGGATGGCTCGCCAGGGCAGCCCCCGCGGTCGCGCCATGACCGGTCACGACGTTGAACACGCCCTTCGGCACGCCGGCGCGCGCCAGGATGTCGGCCAGGCGCAGCGCCGACAACGACGTCAGCTCGGCGGGCTTGAGGACGATCGAACAGCCCGCGGCGAGCGCCGGCGCAACCTTCATCGCCGTCAGGATCAGCGGGGAATTCCACGGCACGATCGCCCCGACGACGCCGACCGGCTCGCGCAGCGTCCAGGCGCGCACTTCGCGCCCCTCGGGCTGATAGGTGACCGACGGCGCGACGACCGCTCCCTCGATGCTGTGGACGAGACCGGCGAAATAGCGGAACTGGGCGGCCGCCCCGGGCAGCTCCGCCCAGCGCGCCAGCCCCAGCGGCTTGCCCTGGTCGAGGCTCTCGATCTCGGCGAGCGCATCGATCTCGGCCTCGATCAGGTCGGCGATGCGCGCGAGGACCGCCGACCGCTCGGCGGGCACCATCGCCGCCCACGGCCCCGACAACGCGCGCCGCGCGGCAGCCACGGCGGCGTCGACGTCCTCGGCCGATCCCGAAGCGATGCGGGCCAGCCGCCGTCCCGTGGCGGGATCGAGCGATTCGATCCACTCGCCGGCCAGCGGCGACCGCCATTCGCCGTCGATGAACAGACGGTAATCCTCCGGCCGCTCGACAAGGGCGCGTCCGGCATCGGTTCGGGGCGCGACGAAGGGAAGAAGCTGCATCCTGTGTCACCGCTTTCCAGGGGAACTGCACGAGGGTCTTGCGTAGCCGAGGCACCGGCCCGCCGCGAAACGCGATCCGGCATTTGATCGGCAGGCGACCATTGCCGCCCCGGTGAAAGACCCACAGTCCGGGACGGAAACCGCCGGCTTCTCGCCTAGCGATAACTATGGCTTTCCTCGATTGAACCGGTTCCCGCCTTGCCCTCTCTTTCGCGAGGCAGCCGACGAAGAGCGGCGCAGCCTGGCTTCGCATTTCGCAGGAGGCCGCATCGTTCAACGACAGTATCAGGGAGTCGACTAGTGGCTAGAAATCGTTCGAAGCTTATAGCGGGGTTGTCCGTTCTCGGGTTGATGGGGACAGCCGCCTGCCCCGCCTATGCCCAGGATGCCGGCGACGAAACGAGGGCGTCGGCGGGCAGCGACATCGTCGTCACGGCGCGCAAGCGCGAAGAGAATCCGATCAACGTTCCGATCGCGATCTCCGCCTTCAGCTCGGAAGAAATCACCCGGTCGGGCGCCACCGGCCTCCGCGACATCGCCGCGATGACGCCGGGCCTGACCTTTCAGGACGTCAACGGCGCCTATGCCGCCCCGACGATCCGCGGCGTCTCGCAAATCGACCAGACGTCGCTGCAGGGCAATGTCGGCGTCTTCATCGACGGCGTCTATCTCAACAACCGCACCGGGCTCGAGTTCGGGATGCTCGAACTCAATCGCCTCGAAGTCGCCAAGGGGCCGCAGGCCGCGCTCTATGGCCGCAACACCTTCGCCGGCGCGATCAACTATATCACGGTCCAGCCCCAACTGGGCGAGGTGTCCGGCAAGGTTTCGGCCGAAATCGGCAATCGCGGGCGCCAGACCTACAAGGGCGGCGTGAACGTCCCGATCGGCGACCATGCCGCCGCGCGCATCTTCGGCGGCTGGGGCAAGTTCGACGGCACGATCAAGAACGAACGCACCGGTAACTATATCGGCGGCTATGACGGCAATTATGCCTATGGCATCAACCTGCTGATCGAACCGACCGACCGGCTGCAGATCAACCTGTTCGGCATGTATTCGCGGGTCAGCAATCGCGCCGTCCCGCTGGAACAGCGCCCGACGTCCGAAAACAACTGCGGTTCGGAAACGGTGTGGAACGGCACGACCTTCTATACCCTCTATTGCGGCCCGCTGGAGAAGATCACGTCGGTCGATGTCGACGAGAATGTCGGCTATGGCCTGCGCGGCAGCAACAAGCTCGCCTATGGCACGATCGCCTACGACCTCGACTTCGCCACGCTGTCCGCCACCGCGAGCTATGCCAAGGCGGCCTATTCGCAGCTCGTCGACACCACGTCGGATCGCGACGCGATCAATATCCCCACCGTGGGAACGCGATCGCGCCAGTCGTTCGTATCGGCCCTGTCGCCGGACAGCACCGACAAGGCGGTCGACGTCCGCCTGCAGTCGAACGACGGCTCGCCGCTGTCCTATTCGCTGGGTTTTTACGGCTATAATTCCGATATCACCAACGTCACCGCGGTGTCGGCACAGCCGGTCGGCGAACCCGATTCCGAACCGATCGCCTTTTCGACCAACGGCGGGCGGATCGTGTCGCGGGGGCGGTCGATCTATGGATCGCTCGGTTATGAGATCACCCCGGCGTTCAATGTCACCGCCGAACTGCGCTGGACGCACGAGAAGCAGAAGTTCAACGGCGTCGGCGCTTCGGAATTCTACAACGGAACGCGGATCGTCGGCGAACAGTCGTTCAGTTACTGGACCCCGCGCTTCACCGCCAATTACGAGCTTCAGCCGGACCTCGTGGCCTATGCGTCGATCGCAAAGGGCGCCAAGACCGGCGGGTTCAACTCGAACGCCTTCGAGGTGCAGCCGGAGCTGTTCACCTATGGCCTCGAAACCAACTGGACCTATGAAGTCGGCCTCAAGGGTCGCGTGCTCGACAACAAGCTGCGTTTCAACGCCGATGTCTATTATATCGACTGGAAGGCGATCCAGGGCCAGCGCGGCGTCACCGGAACGCCGCTGTCGGTGGTCTCCAACCTGGGCGACGCGCGGGTGAAGGGGATCGAGGGCGACCTGACCTATTACATCACCCCCGAATTCTCGATCTCGGCCGCCGGCAGCATCTCCGACCCCAAATATCGGGACGGGTTCATCGACGGCGACCTCAGCGCCGCCTGCGGCAATTATCCGGACAGCACCGTCGTCGTCGTGGGATGCACCGACGAGGTCGGCGGCAACCAGATCGCCCGCACCTCCAAATATCAATATTCGCTGTCTGCGGCCTATACGGTCCCCGATCTCTTCGAGGGCGTCGATGCCTATATCCGCGGCGACTATAATTACATGTCGGGCAAATATACGGCGGGCAACGAGCAGCAGAACCAGGGTTCGATCAAGCTCGCCAACGCCCGGGTCGGTTTCGTCCACGACGGGATCGAACTGTCCTTCTGGATGAAGAATATCTTCGATTACAAATATGCCGACCGCGCGACGATGGCGCCGTCGACCAGCGACGGCGGCCGCACGTCGGGCGTGACCTATCTGCGCAACTATCCGGGCGAGCGCCGCACCTTCGGCATGCGGCTCGACTACGCCTTCTGATCGAAGGACGGGTTTTCCGGACGGACGGCAGGCGGGGCTTCGGCTCCGCCTGCTTTTTTTTTGCGATCAGCGCTGGTCGGCGGAGGCCGGCAACAGCGCGTTGATCAGCATCGCCTGGCTGTGCTCCGCCACGCCATATTCGGCATAGTCGATGCCGATCCCCGATTCCCCGGCGAAGGGCATGGGGAGCGCGGCGGTGAAGGCGCCGTGCTGGTTGACCCAGCCGGTGCCCGCATCGAGCTGCTCGGCCAGCGCCAGGCCGCGATCGACGTCGCGGGTCCAGATCGATCCGCCGAGGCCATAGGGGCCGCGGTTCGCCTGTGCGATCGCCGCCGTCTCATCGCGGAAGGCGATGATCGGCAGCACCGGGCCGAACTGCTCCTCGTCGACCAGCCGCACGCCCGCGCCGATATCTTCGACCAGCGTCGGGGGGATGAACAGCCCCTCGCCCCGGTGACGCTCGCCGCCGACGGCGACACGCGCCCCGCGGGCGATCGCATCGTCGAACAGCGACCAGACCCGATCGAACTGCACCCGGTTCTGCACCGGCGTCATCGTCGTCTCGGGGCGGAAGCAGGAACCGGTCACCGCCGCACCGGCGCGCCGCACGATCGCGTCGCGCACGCTGTCATACAGGCTCTCGTGGACATAGAGGCGCTTGATCGCGGCGCAGAACTGGCCGGCATTCTCCAGCGATATGCGATAGACCGTCTCGGCGACCGCCTCGGGATCGGCGTCGGCCAGGACGATGGCAGCGTCGTTGCCGCCCAGTTCCAGCGTCAGCCGCTTCAGCATCGGGGCCGCGGCGGCGGCGATGCGCTTGCCGGTCGCGGTCGAGCCGGTGAAGGATATCTTGGCGATCCCCGGATGCGTCGTCATCGCCGCGCCGACCGATGCGTCGCCGGTGATCACATTGAGCACGCCGGCGGGAAAGATGTCGCGCGCCATCCGCCCCAGATGGAGCGCGGACAGCGGCGTGAAAGGCGACGGCCGCAGGACCAGCGTGTCGCCGGCGATCAGCGCATTGGCGATCTTCGCGATCGCGAGGATCACCGGCCCGTTCCAGGGCGCGATCGCCCCGACGACTCCCAGCGGGCGGTGCTTCAGCACCGCATGGAGCCCGCCGCGCCGATAGACTTTGTCCGGCAGCCGCTGGCCCGCGATCATCCGGACATAGTCGGCGGAAAAGGCGATCTCGCCCCACGCCCGGCGCAGCGGGCGCCCCGCCTCCGCCGCGACGATCAGCGCCAGCGTGTCGCTCTGCGCGTGCAGGGCGTCGGCAAAGCGCTCGAGACAGGCCCGGCGCTCGTCCCACGGCGTGGCTGCCCAGGCCGGAAAAGCCGCCGCGGCCGCCCGCACCGCCGCATCGACATGGCCCGCATCGGCGTCGGGATAGCGGGCGATCGGGCGTTCGGTGCAGGCGTGAACGACGGTACCGGTCGCCGCGGCCGGCGCATCCCGTCCGCCGATCGTCATCCGCAGGTCGAGGCGGGCAAGCCAATCCTCCATGTCGGCCGGCACACGGGAATAGATATCGTCGGCATTCATGGCGCGATCCTTCCTATGGGCCGAAAACCGCCCTTTCGGCCCGTCTATCCGCCGCCTCCCACACGCCCCGCCGGCTTTTCGCGCTTTATCCGCTCCACGGTCATGCGGCGGGCGTGCCGTCGCGTCGCGGGCGGTTTGGCGGCAGGCGGAACCGCACGGACTGACAGCGAAGGATGGATGTAGGATGGCGGCATGGCTGAAGCGTGGGACGCAGGCGGGTGTGAAGGCGGAGTCGGACCGGTCGGTTCGGGAGGTTGTGGAGTCGGTTCTGTCGGACATCGGGGCGCGTGGGGATG
>Ga0180219_1000069_pt1 | contig 145658 bp, 141 predicted proteins | sample eDN3rd30CBELigMG_FD_151338 | JGI IMG/M metagenome (GOLD analysis project Ga0180219, IMG submission 151338) | Enriched Miracle-Growth compost microbial communities from Emeryville, California, USA - eDNA 3rd pass 30_C BE-Lig MG (version 2)... ...
GGACGCGGCGTGTGCGGCCGGGCATGTCGGCTTGGAGGTGCCGAAGTTGGGGCACTCGGCTTCGTCGGTGCAGCCGTGGCGCCAACCGGAGGTCGTGCCGTGGGGGAACCTCGGGTCGTAGAAGTCCATCAGCGGATCCCTCTCGTTGATCGGATGAGCTCGAGGCGTTCGCGGCGGCGATCGGCGATCGTCACGCGACGGTTGAGGTAGGCCAGGGCGAACGCGGCCGCGATGAGGAGAAATGGCAGCCAGGCGGGCATCGACTCGATCAGCAGGACCGCGAGGACGACCGTCGCGATCGCGAGCGCGTCGAGTACTCGGCGTACGGCGCGTTTCATCGGAGCGCCCCGGCAAGTTGGAAGCGGTCGACGGGGCGACCGTTGAGCGCGATGCCCTGGTTCGCCGACGCGAGCACGTCGCCGGCGCCGATCAACTGCTGCAGGGCGTCGCCGACGCGGCTCGCACTGAACACGCCGTCGAGTTCGACCTGCAGCTCGCGCAACGTGAGCTCGCGGTCGGCCGAGCGAAGCACGGCGAGGATCGCGCCGCGTGCCGACATGCGCGTCAGGGACGTGCGATCGAGCGTTGGCTCGGGCTCGATGTCGAACAGTTCCACCGGGATCCGGCTCAGATGCTGCTCGAGCACATGGTCGCCGCACACGCCGGTGCTGCCCGCGCGATTGATGCAACCGTGGACCTCACACTTCACGGCCATGGTGATCACTCCTGCCGCCCGGTCCGCATGCGCGCCGGCTGACGCGCAGCGGCGCGAGCGGCGCGGATCGAGTGGTCGATCTTGGCGATCGCGAGACCGCCGACGACGATCCACAGGACGACCGTGATCAGGATGTAGATGGACTGCATCGTCTCGAGTCCTTTCGAGCTGACGACTATGGGGGCGGGGTGGGCGGCTGGCGGGGACTAGCCGCCCACCCCGGGCGGGTACCGATCGGGCGCATGGCGCCGCGCAAGATCGGCGAGGGGCCCCGCCTCTGACCGCCCTGGCTCAAGGGGCGTCGGGTGCAGAGGCGGGACGACAGTGCGACGTCGACGGGCAAGGCGCTGCAGCGCCTCCACGAACGTCACGATCAGGTAGGAGACGATGAGCACCGCGAGCGCCCACGCCAGGAAGGCGAGCAGCAGCAACGCCGCCCACGGTGCGACGAGCACGACTACGACCGCCGCGCCCGCGAGCACCAGGATGACGGCAGCCCTGCGAACTGCGGGAATCACGACACCCTCCGTCGCCGCAGCTCGACTACATTCGCGGCTTGGTGGGCGCAGGGTCGTTGGTCGGCCCATGCTTCGGCGCACTCTTCCTGGACCGTCCAGCGGCCGCCCTTTGAGGCCTGGGACCCGTGGAGCTCGCCGGCCTCGAGTGCGCGACGAACGGTGACCGGGTGGCGGCGGGTCGCGTCTGCGACCTCGGCCGGGGTGAGGCGGGGTGCGAGTGCCATCACGCCACGTCCTCGGCGGCCGGCGCGTCGAGCTCGAGGCGGAGGAGGCGGCCCCCGTCGATCCACGCCCAGGCAAGTTGACCGCTGCCGAACTCGTCGAGTGCGTTCGCGAGGGTCTCGGGCAGAATCGGGAACCGTCCGGAGATCTCCGCGAGCGCCTCGTGCAGGACCTCGGTCGTGTCCACCACCTCGAGGTCGAAGACCCGTGCGTAGTAGGAGATCGGGGAGCCCTCGACCGTGACCTTGCCGTCGCGATCGGGCATGTTCGCGCGGTCGATCTTCGCGAGGGTGTGAGTCTCGCCCCGGAAATTCACGACCTTGTCGCCGACGCGCACGATCGCGCCGGTCTTCCTGTTCCGTGCCTCGAGCGCCATCACGCGACCTCGGCGAAGACGGCGGGGAGGAACCAGGCGGCCGGTCGCTCAGTGATCCTGGCGATCGCCACGATTTCGGTGAGCGTGAACTCGCTCTTGCCCCGGATCTTGCGATCGAACGTCGTCGCGGCGATGCCGGCGAGCCGCGCGACTTGCGCCTTGGAGTAGGGGGAGCTGACGATTGCCGCAGCAACTCGGTCTGCGACCTCGGAGGCGATGGCTGCACTCATGCGGTTGAGTAAAGCACCCATACGGATGCATGTCAACGCGAGATTGCACCAATATGGGTGCATTGATGACCCGAATCGGTGCTATCCTCGCCCGCATGGATGCTAATGACGAGGCGCTCGTCGCCGCGCTGCTCGCCCAGCTCCGCGCCGAGCAGGGCGCTCAGGGTCTGTCGGTGGTGGAGCTCGGCCGTCGAGTCGGGATCCATCGAAACGTCCTGGATCGGTACCTCAAGGGCGATCGTCCGATGCCGATCGGGATCTTCATTGACCTCTGCAGCAGTCTCGGCGTTAGCCCTGATGTGCTGATCGGTCGAGCACGCGAGCGCATGCAGCGATGAGCGCCTCGAGAGGCATCGTCAGTTCCGTCGCAAGCCACACGGCGTCGTTGAGCGTGATGTCCATCACGTTCCCCCTTCCGGGCCCCGCGGCCCACGCCTCCACCATCGACCGCGGGGACCCCAACCTTCTAGGGCGGGAGTACGGATGCCGTGGGTAGAGAAGCTTCCGAGCGGCCGATACCGCGGCGCGTATCGGCTGCCGAACGGCGCGAAGCGATACCTCGACGGGACGTTCACGCATAAGAAGCCCGCGCGGGACGCGGCGATCGAGGCCGAGGGCAGTGTCAAGCGCCCTGGCTGGCGGGATCCTCGCGCTGGGGAGACGACGTGGGCCGACTGGCACTCGATCTGGTGGCCGGCTCGTGTGATCGAGCCGCAGACGGCGAAGTCCGAGGCGAGCATGGTGAAGAACCACATCATGCCGCGGTGGGGCGACGTCGCCCTCGCGTCGATCAAGCGCCATGACGTGCAGGCGTGGATGACAGAGTTCGTCACAACGAACCTCGGCACGCTCGAGGAGCCCCGGCATCGCTCGTCGTCGACCGCGCGGCGGGTGCTAACCGTCTTCGTGTCGTCGCTCACCGCGGCGATGGACGCGGAACTGATCGTCGGCAACCCGGCGCTGCGGATCAAGCTCCCGCCCACCCCCGAGGGCCGCGAGGTGTTCCTGACGCGGGAGCAATACGCTGCGCTCGTCAACGCGGTGCCGAGCTCAGCCGATCGCGCCGTGCTCGACTTCCTCGTCGGGACGGGCGCCCGGTTCGGGGAGATGGCCGGCCTTCACATCCACAACCTCGACCTCGTCGCCGGTCGAGTCCTCTTCGCCGATACGACCGATGGCGAGGAGATCAAGCCGTACACCAAGGGCAGGCGCAACCGGCACGTGCCGCTCATGCAGTGGATGGTCGATGAGCTCGACGTGCCCGAGCCGACCGGCTGCCACCTGCGGCACCGCGGGCGCAAGGGGTGCGCCTCGGGGCTCGTGTTCCCCGGAGCTCACGGCGGGGTGCGCGACGACCGCAACTTCTCGCAGCGGGTCTTCACGCCGGCTCTTCGCACGGCCGGGCTCTCGCACCTCGGCGCGACCATCCACGACCTTCGGCACACGTACGCGTCGTGGCTCGTCCAGGACGGGATCCCGCTCGCTCGAGTCGCGGAGCTCCTCGGCCACGCGAGCATCCGCACGACCGAGAAGTACGCGCACTTCGCGCCGCCGACCACCGACGATGTGCAGCGCGCGATGCGCGACCCGCGTGGGGCAAACGTGGGGCAGACCTCGACTTTACGGGGCTACACGGGGCTTCACGCCGTTACACCGTAATGCGACCCTGATCGGCTTTTTAGTCCATCCCGCTACACCCCGCTATGCTGGGCTACGGGCGGTCAGAGCCTCTGACACGGAAGAGGTCACTGGTTCGATCCCAGTATCGCCCACGAGAACCCCCGGAGCTCCGGGGGTTTTTGCTCACTCGCGGGGGTTTCGAAGCGCAGAGAGGGGTCCGGGTTGGGGGAGCCGGAACGCGATGCGACGCCACGTCGTCGCCATCGCCTGGTCTGGATCGCCCCGGCGGCGATCGTGCTCGTCGGGGTAGTCGCCATCATCGGGGTCCCGCTGCTCGGCGCGCAGGTGCTGCTGACCCCGCATCACGGCATGACGACCGCCGCGGGGCAGGTCGTCGCGCTGACGGACGACGAGGTGACGCTGACGAAGACGGCCGCCGGCCAGCGGATCGGCACCTACGGGCTGCACTGGGACACGGCGGCGGGCCCGCAGACCGGCACCGCGATCGTCGGTCCCGTCTCGTCGACGACCGAGGACACCGTGACGCGCCCGATCTCGGGCATCGTCGGCGAGCTGACGGTCGGCACCGACGTACTGCTCGACCCGAATGTGTGGAACACCGACCCGCAGACGGCGCTCGGCATCGCGTTCTCGACGGTCGACATCCAGGGGCAGCTCGGTGCGATGCCCGCCTGGCGGGTCGACGGCGCGGGCTCGACATGGGTGCTCTTCGTGCACGGCATCGACGGGCTGCGCCAGAGCGCGCTGCGCCCGCTGCCGACGATCGTCGACGCGGGGCTGTCGGCACTCGTCATCAGCTATCGCAACGACGCCGACGCCCCGGCGAGCCCGAACGGGCTCATCGCGCTCGGTCAGACGGAGTGGAACGACCTCGACGCGGCGGCCCGATACGCCGTCGGCGAGGGCGCGACGAGGTTCGTGCTGTACGGCGACTCGATGGGCGGCAGCATCGTCACGCGGTTCATGCACGAGTCCGAGTACGCGGACCTCGTCGTCGGGATGGTCCTCGACGCGCCCGTGCTCGACTGGGCGGGCGTCCTGCAGGGCCAGGCCGACCGGCTCCACCTCGGGGCGCTCGGCGGGCTGCTGCAGTTCGCGGTCGAGCAGCGCGGCGGGATCGACCTCGCCCTGCTCGACGAGCTCGACCAGACCGCGGCCTTCGAGCGGCTGCCGATCCTGCTCTTCCAGGGGCTCGCGGACCCGCTCGTCCCGCACGCCGAGAGCGAGCGCTTCGCGGACTCCCTGCCGGATGCGCAGTACGTGCCGGTCGAGGGCGCCGGGCACATCCAGAGCTGGAACGTCGACCCGGGGTCGTACGAGGCGAAGCTCGCCGCGTTCCTCGCGCAGTTCAGCCCGTCCTGATCGCGGCGACGGCCGACGCTAGCCCGTCACGAAGTCGATGAGCTCCTCGACGCGGCCGAGCAGCGACGGCTCGAGGTCCGCGTAGCTGTCGACGCTCGCGAGGATGCGGCGCCAGGCGGCCGCGATGTCGGCCTGGTCCGCGTGCGACCAGCCGAGCGCCTCGCACACGCCGTGCTTCCACTCGACGCCCCGCGGCACCTCGGGCCAGCGCGCGATGCCGAGCGCACGCGGCGTCACCGCCTGCCAGACGTCGACGTAGGGGTGTCCGAGCACGAGGGTGTGCGCGCCGTGCCGCGAGCGGGCGACCGACTCGGCGATGCGCGACTCCTTGGAGCCCGGCACGAGATGGTCGACGAGGACGCCGACCCGGCGGCTCGGTCCGGGGGCGAACTCGTCGAGGAACGCGGCGAGGCGGTCGACGCCTTCGAGGTACTCGACGACGACGCCCTCGATGCGGAGGTCATCGCCCCAGACTCGTTCGACGAGCTCCGCGTCGTGGCGGCCCTCGACGAGGATGCGGCTGCCGCGGGCGACCCGGGCCCTCGCGCTCGGCGCCGCGATCGAGCCGGAGGCCGTGCGCGCGGGGGCGCGGGGCGCGGCCTTCGGGACGACGAGCCGCACCGGCTCGCCGTCGACGAGGAAGCCGCCGCCGAGCGGGAACCATCTCGTGCGTCCGAGCCGGTCCTCGAGCGCGACGGTCCCGCGCTCGAGCCCGACGACCGCGCCCGTCCATCCGCCCTCGGCGACCTCGACGACGAGTCCCGCATCCGCGGGCACCTCGGGGACGACCCGCCGTCCGGCTGCGCGCCAGTCGCCCGCGAGGACGTCGGAACCGTAGCGGTCGTCGTCGTGCACCGGGCGAGGCTACGGGATGCCGGCTCGCGCCGGGCGGCGACATGCCCGGGACCCCGCACCGCTCGGTTGTCAGACAGTCCGTCAATATGGGCTAGCGTCGAGGGATGCGGCGCGGCGGGAGATGGGGGCTCGTCGTCGCGGCCGTCGCCTACGCGTCACTCCTCGGCACCCTCGTCCAGTCGATCGTCGTCCCGATCATCGGACGGGTCCCGGACTACCTCGACACGACCCCGGCCGCGGCGACGTGGCTCTTCACCGCGATGCTGCTCTCGGGCGCCGTCGCGAGCGTGCTCATGGGCCGGCTCGCCGACATGTACGGCAAGCGCCGCATCCTGCTGATCTGCCTCGTCATCCTCGTCGCGGGCTCCATCGTCGGCGCCCTCGCGCAGGAGATCATCACCCTCATCGTCGGTCGCGCGCTCCAGGGGTTCGCGGTCGCGACCGTGCCCATCGCCTTCGGAATCCTGCGCGACGGCGGCGACGGCCGACGCCTCATCCGCGGGATCGCCGCCGTCACCGTGACGGCGCAGATCTCCGGCGGGTTCGGCTCCGCGATCGCGGGGCTCGCCGCGGAGTACCTGTCCTGGCAGTCGCTGTTCTGGGGGAGCGCGATCCTCGGCGTCCTCGCCGCGATCGCCGTCGCGCTCTGGGTGCCGGCCGATCCCGGGCAGCCGGGCGCCCGCTTCGACCCGATCGGCGCGATCGGCCTCACTCTCGGCCTCGTCGGGGTCCTGCTCGGCGTCTCGAACGGCGCCGCGTGGGGCTGGGCGAGCACCGCGACGCTCGGCAGCCTGCTCGGCGGGCTCGCGGTCCTCGTGCTGTGGGGCTGGTACGAGGCGCGCCGGCGATCGCCGCTCGTCGACGTCCGCCTCCTCGCCTCGCCGCCCGTGCTGCTCACGAACCTCGCCGCGCTGCTCTTCGGCTTCGGCATGTACGCGATCCTCGTGACAATGCCGCAGATCATCGTCGCGCCCGTGGAGACGGGCTACGGCCTCGGCGACACGGTGCTGACGGCGGGCCTCGTCGGCGCGCCCTCCGTCGTGCTCGCGGTCCTCGCGCCGTATGCCGCGACCTGGTTCATCCGACGGATCGGGGCCGCCTGGACGCTCGGCGCGGGCTCCGTCGTCCTCGCGATCGCCTACGGGCTGCTCGCGCTCTCGCACGCCTCGGTCTGGGACTTCGTCGTGGCGAACGCGATCGTCACGGTCGGTCTGTCGTTCGGCATGGCCTCCATGCCGGCTCTGGTCCTCGCGCTCGTCCCGCGGGAGCAGAGCGCGGAGGCGAACGGCGTCAACACCGTCGTGCGCACCGCGGGCATGGCGCTCTCGACCGCCGTGACGGCAGCGATCATCTCCGCCGTGCTCGTCGAGGACGGCTTCGGCGCTGGCGTGCTGCCCGCGCACGGCGCGTACTTCATCGCGTTCGCCGTCGCGGCCGCGGCATGCCTGCTCGTCGTGCCGGTCGTCGCGCTCATCCGCGTGCCCAAGCGGTGACGGGCCGGGTCCGGGGCCACTATCCTCGGCGTCGTGACGCGCGTCGCCTCCGCCCCCTCGGCGATCGCCGCGCTCGTGCTCTGCCTCGGCGTCCTCGTCGGCTGCGCGGCGGCGCCCGCACCGACTGAGACCTGGTCGCCGGGGCTCGGTGGCTCGGACGGCGAGCTCGTCGACGGCCCCGACTCGACGGACGAGCTCGACGCGCTCCTGCGCGACGGGCTGTCGATCCCGCCGACTCGGGACGGCACGGCACCCTGGCCGTCCGAGATCCCGCTCCCGGGCGGCGCGCTGCCGACGCCGGGCGCGCTGCCGTGCGACACCCCCGAGGAGGGGGGCCTGACCCCGCTGTGCATGGTGGTCTACCCGGTGGCGTCGGTCCGCGAGTCGACGGCGATGTATCTCGCGTATCGGAACGCCATCATCGATGCGCGGTTCCACCCCGACGGCTACAACGACCGATTCGAGTTCTGGGCGTCCACCGCGGTGCCGCAATGGCGGATGGCGATCGGCGGCGGCGGCGACCACCTCGCCGTGGTCCTCGTCGGCCGCTGATCTCCCGACCAGGCCGACCGCGCTTGCGCGACTACGCTGGAATGCCGTGGCACCCACCGGATTCGACCTCTTCTCCGATCGCTCCGTCGTCGCGATGCGCGTCGACGGCGTTCTCAAGGATCTGGCCGCCACGGTCACAGGCGACGAGGCGATCGAGCCCGTCGAGATCGACTCGCCGGACGGCCTGGCGATCCTGCGCCACTCCGCCGCGCACGTGACCGCACAGGCCGTGCAGCGGATCAACCCGGAAGCACGGCTCGGCATCGGCCCGCCGATCGAGAACGGCTTCTACTACGACTTCCAGATCGCCGAGCCGCTGACCCCCGAGGACCTCAAGGCGATCGGCAAGGAGATGGACCGCATCCAGCGGGCCGGCCAGCGCTTCGTGCGCCGCGTCGTGACCGAGGAGGAGGCGCGCGCCGAGCTCGCCGACGAGCCCTTCAAGCTCGAGCTCATCGGGCTCAAGGGCGCGGCGGCCGAGGGCACGGACGGCGCCGCGGTCAGCGGCACGAACGGGGAGTCGGTGGAGGTCGGCGGCGGCGAGCTGACGATCTACGACAACGTCGATCCGAAGACCGGCGAGACGGTCTGGAAGGACCTGTGCCGCGGACCCCACCTGCCGAACACCCGGATGATCGGCAACGGCTGGGCGCTCCAGCGCGTCGCGGGCGCCTACTGGCGCGGCAGCGAGAAGAACCCGCAGCTGCAGCGCGTCTACGGCACCGCCTGGCCGACGAAGGACGAGCTGCGCGCCTACCAGGAGCGGCTCGAGGAGGCGGCGAAGCGCGATCACCGCAAGCTCGGCAAGGACCTCGACCTCTTCTCCTTCCCCGAGGAGATCGGCTCGGGCCTGTCGGTCTGGCACCCGCGCGGCGGCATCATCCGGCACGAGATGGAGGCGCACGCGCGCGGGCGCCACCTCGCAGAGGGCTACAGCGTCGTCTACACCCCGCACATCTCCAAGAGCGACCTGTTCGCGACCTCGGGCCACCTCGCCACCTACGCGGACGGCATGTGGCCGCCACTGCGGATGGACGAGGAGGTCGACGAGCACGGGCACGTCACCAAGGAGGGCTTCGACTACTACCTGAAGCCCATGAACTGCCCCATGCACATCCTCATCTACAAGGAGCGGCCGCGGTCCTACCGCGATCTGCCACTGCGGCTGACGGAGAACGGCACGGTCTACCGCAACGAGCTCTCCGGCGCCCTGCACGGCCTGACCCGCGTGCGCGGCTTCACCCAGGACGACGCGCACCTGTTCGTGACACCCGATCAGCTCGAGGCCGAGGTCGCGAAGGTCCTCGAGTTCGTCCTCAGCCTGCTGCGCGACTTCGGGCTGACCGACTTCGAGCTCGAGCTGTCGATGAAGGACGACGAGAAGTCGAAGTGGATCGGCTCCGAGGAGTACTGGGAGGCCTCGACGCAGGCGCTGCGCAAGGTCGCGCTCGCCTCGGGGCTCAAGCTCACGGAGGTCCCCGGCGAGGCCGCGTTCTACGGGCCGAAGATCGACCTCAAGACCCGCGATGCGCTCGGACGCACCTGGCAGCTGTCGACCGTCCAGGTCGACCCGAACCTGCCCGAGCGCTTCGACCTGGAGTACACGGCGCCGGACGGCTCCAAGCAGCGCCCGATCATGATCCACCGCGCGCTCATGGGCTCGATCGAGCGATTCTTCGCGATCCTGCTCGAGCACTACGCGGGCGCGTTCCCCGTCTGGCTCGCCCCCGTCCAGGTCGTCGGCGTCCCCGTCGCCGACCACCACGTGCCCTACCTCGCGGGCGTCTTCGACCGCCTGCGCGCGGCGGGCGTGCGCGGCGAGCTCGACACCTCGGACGAGCGCATGCAGAAGAAGATCCGCAACGCGTCGCTGCAGAAGGTCCCGTTCGTGCTCATCGCGGGCGACCAGGACCAGGCGGCCGGCACGGTGAGCTTCCGCTTCCGCGACGGCAGCCAGGAGAACGCGATCCCCGTCGACGATGCGATCGCCCGGATCGCGGACGCGATCGCGACGAAGGCGCAGGTCTGATGGCGTTCGTCGGCGACATCCCGGCTGACTACGACGGCTCCGAGTACCCGGACGCCGAGCCCTCGACGCGCTTCGCCGCCGTCCCGGACGGCTTCGAGCGGCTGTGGACGCCCCACCGGATCAGCTACATCCAGGACGGGCAGATGCCCGATGCGGACGAGTGCCCGTTCTGTCTGGCGCCCGGCATGTCGGACGAGGACGCGCTCATCGTCGCGCGGGGGGAGCACGCGTACGTGCTGCTCAACCTCTTCCCCTACAACTCCGGCCACCTGCTCGTGTGCCCGTACCGGCACATCTCGACGTACGACCTCGCGAGCGCCGAGGAGGTCGCGGAGATCGGGGAGCTCACGCAGATCGCGATGCGCGTCCTCAGCGCGACGGCGCACGCCCACGGCTTCAACATCGGGATGAACCAGGGCCGGATCGCCGGCGCCGGCATCGCCGAGCACCTGCACCAGCACATCGTGCCGCGCTGGGCGCTCGACGCGAACTTCTTCCCGATCATCGCCCGCACCAAGCCGCTGCCGCGGCTGCTCGGCGAGGTCCGCGCGGAAATCGCCGCGGCCTGGCCCTCGCGGGTCGAGTAGGCCCGCAGGGCCGTACCGAGACCCCGCCCCTGGCCCAAGTAGAATCGATGGATCATGACTGAGAACGAGATCGGTACCAGCCGCGTCAAGCGGGGCCTCGCGGAGATGCTCAAGGGCGGCGTCATCATGGACGTCGTCACGGCCGAGCAGGCGCGCATCGCGGAGGACGCCGGCGCGGTCGCGGTCATGGCGCTCGAGCGCGTCCCCGCGGACATCCGGGCGCAGGGCGGCGTCGCGCGGATGAGCGACCCCGACCTCATCGACGACATCATCGCCTCGGTCTCGATCCCCGTCATGGCGAAGGCCCGCATCGGCCACTTCGTCGAGGCGCAGGTGCTCCAGTCGCTCGGCGTCGACTACATCGACGAGTCCGAGGTGCTCTCGCCCGCCGACTACGTCAACCACATCGACAAGTGGCCCTTCACGGTCCCGTTCGTGTGCGGCGCGACGAACCTCGGCGAGGCGCTGCGCCGCATCACGGAGGGCGCGGCGATGATCCGCTCGAAGGGCGAGGCCGGCACGGGCGACGTCTCCGAGGCGACGAAGCACATTCGCAAGATCCTCGGCGAGATCAACGAGCTCAAGTCGAAGACGAAGGACGAGCTCTACGTCGCGGCGAAGGAGCTGCAGGCGCCCTACGAGCTCGTCGCCGAGGTCGCGGCCACCGGCAAGCTGCCAGTCGTGCTCTTCGTCGCCGGCGGCGTCGCGACGCCCGCGGACGCGGCGATGATGATGCAGCTCGGCGCGGACGGCGTCTTCGTCGGCTCCGGCATCTTCAAGTCCGGCAACCCTGCGGCGCGCGCCGCCGCGATCGTCAAGGCGACGACGTTCCACGACGATCCCGCGACGATCGCGGAGGTCTCGCGCGGTCTCGGCGAGGCGATGGTCGGCATCAACGTCTCGGATCTCGCCGCGCCGCACCGGCTCGCCGAGCGGGGCTGGTGAGATCCCGCTCCCTGAGCGAGCGGAGCGAGTCGAAGGGTCGGTCGTGAAGGTCGGCGTCCTCGCCCTCCAGGGCGACGTCCGCGAGCATCTCGCGGTGCTGCGCGCCCTCGGCGCGGAGGCGATCCCCGTGCGCCGGCCGGCGGAGCTCGCCGCGGTCTCGGGCCTCGTCATCCCCGGCGGCGAGTCGAGCGTCATGGACAAGCTCGCGAGGATCTTCGGGATGCAGCAGCCGCTGCGGGAGCGGATCGCCGCCGGCCTGCCGGTCTACGGCACCTGCGCGGGCCTCATCATGCTCGCCGACACGGTGCTCGACGCGATCGACGGGCAGGAGTCCCTCGGCGGGCTCGACGTCGAGGTGCGGCGCAACGCCTTCGGCTCGCAGCTGGAGTCCTTCGAGACCGATCTCGACATCCCGGCGCTCGGCGAGCCGCCCGTGCACGCCGTCTTCATCCGGGCGCCCGTCGTGGAGCGCATCGGAGCCCGCGCGAGCGTGCTCGCGGCGCTCGCCGACGGCCGGGTCGTCGCGGTCGAGCAGGGTGCGCTGCTCGGCACCTCGTTCCACCCCGAGATGAACGGCGAGACGCGCTTCCACGCGCGATTCCTCGATCACGCGAGGCGGTTCGCTGGGTAGCATCCCGGCATGAGCCGCTTCGAGGTTCCCGAGCCCGCCGGCGACGAGTACTCGCCGCGCCACGCCTACGACCGCGCGATCGCCCTCGCGGGCGAGCGGATCCGGATCGAACGCGATTCGCTCGGCGAGCTCGCGGTGCCCTCGGATGCGTACTGGGGCATCCACACGGCCCGCGCGCTCATCAACTTCCCGATCACCCGCCGGGCGATCTACAACTACCCGGACCTCGTCGTCGCGTTCGCCGCCGTCAAGCTCGCCGCGGCGCGCGCGAACGCGCGGCTCGGCCAGCTCGACCCGGTCAAGGCGCAGGCGATCGAGCAGGCCTGCAGCGAGATCATGGCGGGCGCGCTGCACGCCGAGTTCCGCGTCGGGACGATCCAGGGCGGTGCCGGCACCTCGACGAACATGAACGCGAACGAGGTGATCGCGAACCGGGCGCTGGAGATCCTCGGACACGCGAAGGGCGACTACGCGCACCTGCACCCCATCGACGACGTCAACCGCAGCCAGTCCACGAACGACACCTACCCGACCTCGATCAAGTTCGCGATGGGCCTCGGCCTCACCCGGCTCATCGGCGAGTACGAGGCGCTCGCCGCCGCGTTCCGCGCGAAGGGTCAGGAGTTCGCGGACGTGCTCAAGATCGGCCGCACGCAGCTGCAGGACGCGGTGCCGATGACGGTCGGGCAGGAGTTCGCGGGCTGGGCGCACACCCTCGACGACGACCGCGTCGCGCTCGGGGCGGTCAAGCCGCTGCTCGCCGAGACGAATCTCGGCGCGACCGCGATCGGGACCGGCATCACCGCCGACCCGCGCTACGCGTCCGCGATCCGGGAGGAGCTCGACCGGCTCTCGCCCGTGCCGGTGACGACCGCGCCGGACCTCATCGAGGCGACGAGCGACACCGGCTCGTTCATGACGCTCTCCGGCGTCCTCAAGCGCGCCGCCGTCAAGCTCTCCAAGATCTGCAACGACCTGCGGCTGCTGTCCAGCGGGCCGCAGGCGGGACTCGGCGAGCTGCACCTGCCCGCCCGGCAGGCCGGCTCCTCGATCATGCCCGGGAAGGTCAACCCCGTCATCCCCGAGGTCGTCAACCAGGTCGCGTTCTGCGTCATCGGCGCCGATGCGACCGTGACCGCCGCCGCGGAGGCCGGGCAGCTGCAGCTCAACGCCTTCGAGCCCGTCATCGCGAACTCGCTGCTGCAGAGCCTCGCCTGGATGGCGAACGCCTGCTTCACGCTGCGCGTCAACTGCGTCGAGGGCATCGGGATCGACCGCCCGCGGCTGCGCGCCCAGGTCGACGCGAGCGTCGGCGTCGTCACCGCGCTGACGCCGTACATCGGCTACCAGCTCGCGGCGGAGCTCGCGCACGAGGCGCTCGAGCGCGGGACGTCGATCCGCGAGCAGGTGCTCTCCCGAGGTCTGCTCGACGCGGAGCTCCTCGACAAGGTCATCTCGCCCGAGCGGCTGAGCGGGCTGCAGCCGATGACGGTGCCGATCACCCTCCCGTACGAGATCTAGACTCTCCCGGGTGACCGCAGCGCCCGGGAGGATGACCGTACTGGGCCTCATCCTCGCGGCGTTCACGATGTCGCTCATCATGCGATCGACGTTCGTCTCGATCGCCCCGGTGAGCGACGTGCTCGGCGCCGACCTCGCGCTCGACCCCACGGGGATGGGCCTGCTCATGGCGATCCCCGTCCTCTGCTTCGGACTGTTCAGCCCCGTCGCGAGCCTCATCATCGCGCGCGGCGGCGCGAACTTCGCGATGACCGCGATGTTCCTCGGCGTCGCGCTCGGCATCATCGTGCGCTCGGCGGGCGGCACCGCGGCCGCGTTCCTCGGCACCGTGATCATCGGCGCCGCGATCACGGTCGGCAACGTCGTGCTGCCGGTGCTCGTGCGCCGAGACGCGCCCGCGAAGCACGCGGGCATCGCGACCGGCGTGTTCATCGCCGGCGCGAACGTCGGCAGCCTCGTCTCGACCGTCACGACGGTGCCGCTCGTCGACGCGATCGGCTGGCAGCTCGCCCTCGGCTCGTGGGTGCTCGTCGTCGTCGCCTCGCTCGCCGCGTGGGTCGCGATCATCCGCCCGCGTCACGCCTTCCGCTGGGCGCCTGAGCCGGGCCAGACACCCGAGTCGGTGCTCGAGACGCCGCCGCTCGAGTCCGCGCTCGCGCCGGCCGAGCGGGAGCGGACCTGGGGGAGTTTCACCGCGATCGCGCTCCTCGTCGGCTTCGGCGCGCAGACGTTCTCCTACTACGGGGTGACGGCGTGGCTGCCCGCGCTCCTCGTCGACCGGCTCGGCATCGACGCGACCGAGGCGGGCGGCGGCGCCGGGATCTTCCAGATCTGCGCGATCGTCGGCAGCCTCGGCGCGCCGCTCGTCGCCGCGCGCTTCGGCTCGACGACCGCCGTCGCGGGGATCTGGCTCTGCTGGCTCGCCGTGCCGCTCGGCCTGCTCTTCGCCCCGGAGGGCTGGGCGGCGTGGACGGTGCTCGGCGGGATCGCCCAGGGCGGCGGCATCACGATCGTGCTGACCCTCGTCACGGAGGTCGCACGCAGTCACGGGCACGTCCGGCGGCTGTCCGCCTTCGTGCAGGGCGGCGGCTACGCGATCGGAGCGACCGGCAGCATCGTCCTCGGTGCGGCGTTCTCCGCCTCGGGAGGCTGGACGATCCCGCTCGTCATCGTCCTCGGCTCGACGACGGCGTACGGCGTGCTCGTCGGGGCCGCCGCGCTGCGGGCCGGCCGCGCGAGGGCGGCGCGCGCACCCCGTTAGAATCGACCACCATGTCAGGTCATTCCAAGTGGGCGACGACCAAGCACAAGAAGGCCGTCATCGACGCGCGCCGTGCCAAGTCCTTCGCGAAGCTCATCAAGAACATCGAGGTCGCCGCGAAGCTCGGGGGACCGGACCTCGGCGGCAACCCGACGCTGTTCGACGCCGTGCAGAAGGCGAAGAAGACCTCCGTCCCCAACGACAACATCGATCGCGCGATCAAGCGCGGCGCCGGCATCGGCGGCGAGGCGGTCGAGTACACCTCGATCATGTACGAGGCGTACGGCCCGAGCGGGGTCGCGCTCATGGTCGAGTGCCTCACCGACAACAAGAACCGCGCCGCGGCCGACGTGCGCACCGCCCTGTCGCGCAACGGCGGGACGCTCGCCGATCCCGGTTCTGTCGCCTACAACTTCAGCCGCAAGGGCGTCATCTCGATCGAGGCGACCGACGCGGTCGACGAGGACGCGATCCTCGAGGCCGTCATGGACGCCGGCGTCGAGGACGTCAAGAACCACGGCGTCGGCTTCGAGGTCATCACCGACCCGTCGCAGCTCGTGACCGCCCGGCAGGCGCTCCAGGCAGCCGGCATCGACTACGACTCGGCCGAGATCGAGTTCGTGGCGAACCTCCAGATCGAGGTCGACCTAGAGACGGCGAAGAAGGTCGAGCGCCTCATCGACGCGCTCGACGATCTCGACGACGTGCAGAACGTCTTCTCCAACGAGGACATCCCCGCCGACGTCCGGGCGCAGCTCGACGAGGAGTAGTCGGCTCCCGGCATGCGCGTCCTCGGCATCGACCCGGGTCTGACCCGCTGCGGCTTCGGCGTCGTGGACGTCGCGGCCGACCGGTCGGCGAGCCTCGTCGCGGTCGGCGTCATCCGCACGGACCCCGCCGAACCGGTCGAGCAGCGCCTCGTCGCGATCCGCGCGAGCATCGACGGGCTCATCGATGAGCACGCGCCCGCGGCGGTCGCGGTCGAGCGCGTCTTCTCCCAGCACAACGTGCGCACCGTCATGGGCACGGCGCAGGCCGCGGGGATCGCGATGGAGCGGGCGGCGGCCCGCGGGATCCCCGTCGGCCACCACACCCCGAGCGAGGTCAAGGCGGCCGTCACCGGCTACGGGAGCGCCGAGAAGCGGCAGGTCCAGGCGATGGTGCAGCGCATCCTCGGCCTCGACCGCACGCCGAGCCCCGCCGATGCCGCGGACGCACTCGCGCTGGCGCTCTGCCACGCGTGGCGGGGGAGCGGCGTCGCCCCGTCCGGTCCGGACGACGCGCTCACGCCGGCGCAGGCCGCGTGGCGCGAGGCCGAGCGAGCCGCGAGATCCACACCGCGCCGAGCGCCGTGAGGCCGATCACCGCGGCGATCAGCACGATGTAGAGCGCGACCGACCAGTACCCGGTCGGCGCGAGGCCCGGATCGAGGAACGGGTACGGATACCAGTGGTCGCGGCCAAGGACCGCGTCGGGGGTCAGCGGCCCGCGGATGAGCGTGTATCCCGCCCAGACGATCGGGAAGGCGACGACGATCCAGGCCGTGGACCAGGCGAGCGGCCGCCGTCCGGGCGCGAGGAGCCAGTCGAGGAGCATCCAGACGGGACCGACGACGTGCAGGATCTCGTTCGACCAGGGCAGCGTCGAGCCCTGGGGGAGCTCGATGCCGCGCAGCAGCAGGTTGTACACGATGCCGGTCGTGACCATGTAGGTCACGACGCACAGCCGCAGCACGAGGAACCAGCGCGGGTCCTCGCCCCGACGCACTAGCAGGATGACGGCGCCGGCGACGAGCACGCCGACCGCGAGCAGGTTCGACTCGATCGTGAAGAAGCTGAAGAAGTTGACGAGCTGGATCGTCGGGTCGACGATGCCGACGACGTCGCGCCAGTAGGCGAGGCTCGTGCCGAGCTGACCGATGATCGCCGCGACGATCGCGGCGGCGACCAGCAGGCGCGCGGCGGCGAACGCGATGCGCATCCAACTCCTCTCGGTCGCGCGGACGGGCCGCGGCGGCGCGCGCGTGTCGTTCGAACATAGCTACGAACGTCGCATACGCTGGGTCCATGATCTCATCTCTGCGCGGCACCGTCATCGCCGCCACGGCGGGGTCGTCGGGTGCGCAGAACGCGATCCTGGAGGTCGCCGGGATCGGCTACGCCGTCGCGGTCACCCCGCAGCACGCGCTCGCGCTGCGCGTCGGCTCGGAGGCCCTCGTCCACACGGCGCTGATCGTCCGGGAGGACGAGCTGAGCCTCTACGGCTTCGCCTCGCGCGACGAGCTCGAGGTCTTCGACCTGCTGCGCGGAGTCACGGGCGTCGGACCGAAGTCCGCCCTCGGCGTCCTCGCCGCGATGCCGCCCGACCGGATCGCCGCGGCCGTCGCGGCGGAGGACGACGCCGCGTTCCGGAAGGTCTCCGGCATCGGCCCGAAGACGGCGAAGCTCATCGTGCTGAGCCTCGCGGGCAAGCTCATGGCGTTCTCCGCCTCCGAGCCGCCGCCGGCGCGGACGCAGGGCGCGCGCGGGGGCGCCCTCGCGGCGCTCACCTCGCTCGGCTTCCCGGAGCGGCGCGCGGAGGAGGCGCTCGACGAGGCCCTCGCCGACGCCCCCGACGCGGACGTGTCCGCGCTCGTCCGGCTCGCGCTCGCCGCGCTCGGCCCCGCGGGGGTGCGATGAGCGCCCAGGACGCGTCCGGCGAGGACCGGCTGGTGTCGGCGGCGGAGAGCGGGGAGGACCTCGCCTTCGAGGGCGCCCTGAGGCCCAGGAGCCTCGCGGAATTCGTCGGCCAGACGAAGGTGCGCGGCCAGCTCCAGCTGCTCATGGACGCGGCCCGGATGCAGGAGCGCACGCCCGAGCACATCCTGCTCGCGGGGCCCCCCGGGCTCGGCAAGACGACGCTCGCGATGATCGTCGCGCACGAGACCGGTCGTCCGCTTCGCATGTCGAGCGGTCCCGCGATCCAGCACGCGGGCGACCTCGCGGCACTGCTGTCGAGCCTCGTGCCCGGCGAGGTCCTCTTCATCGACGAGATCCACCGGATGGCGCGATCCGCCGAGGAGATGCTCTACCTCGCGATGGAGGACTTCCGGATCGACATCATGGTCGGCAAGGGAGCCGGGGCGACCTCGATCCCGCTCGACCTCGCGCCGTTCACCCTCGTCGGCGCGACGACCCGATCCGGTCTGCTGCCGAACCCGCTGCGCGACCGCTTCGGCTTCACGGCGCACCTCGAGTTCTACGACGACGAGGAGCTCGCCCTCGTGCTGCGCCGGGCCGCCGATCTGCTCGGCCTCCAGATCGAGGCGCCCGCGCTCGCCGAGATCGCGGGGCGCAGCCGCGGCACGCCCCGGATCGCGAACCGCCTGCTGCGCCGCGTGCGCGACTACGCGCTCGTCAACCGCCACGTGCCGGCCGCCGACGTCGTCGACGGCGCCCTCGAGCTGTACGACGTCGACGCGCTCGGCCTCGACCGGCTCGATCGCGCCGTGCTCGCGGTCGTCGTCGAGCGCTTCGCGGGCGGACCCGTCGGTCTCGGCACGCTCGCGGTGTCGGTCGGCGAGGAGGCGGAGACGATCGAGAGCGTCGTCGAGCCGTTCCTCGTGCGCATCGGGCTGCTCGCCCGGACCCCGCGCGGCCGCATCGCGACCGCCGCGGCGTACCGTCATCTCGGCGCGGACGCGCCCGCGGGCGGATCGGCGGCTCCCCAGGAAGCACTGTTCGACGATGGACTATGATCGCTGAGGCCCGACCTGCGGGCGAAGGCATCGAAAGGCCCCCAATGACGTTCCTCCGACGCGGTGTCGCCGCGCTCGTCCTCGCCGGCACGGCCATCGCCCTCACGGCCTGCTCCGCGGTCGCCCCGACGACGCAGGAGTCGACGACCGGCGACACCACCGCCCCCGCCGCGGACGGCGGCCTGTTCGGCGGCAACTTCCTGACCATCGCGATGGTCGTGCTGCTCGTCGTCCTCGTGTTCTTCATGTGGCGCAGCTCCCGCAAGCGCAAGACCGAGGCACAGAAGCTTCAGTCGGCGATGGTGCCGGGTGTCGAGGTCATGACCTCCTTCGGCCTCTTCGGCACGCTCATCTCGGTCGACGAGGTCGCGAGCACCGCCGAGCTCGAGGTGAGCCCCGGAAACGTCGTCAAGGTCCACCGCCAGACGCTCGTCAAGGTCGTCGACCCGACGGCGGGTCCCACGGGCGGGGAGCCGCGCTCCGTGGAGGAGGCGATGGAGATCGCAGAACGCGAGCAGAAGGCCCGCGAGGGCCTCTCCGACGCCGAGATCGAGCGCGAGGTCGCCGAGATGACCGGTGAGGGCCTCGACGAGCCCCGCTTCGGCGAGCGCATCAAGAACGACGACGCGGCCGAGGGCGGCGAGGGCTCCGAGGGCGAAGCGCCGAAGAAGTCCTGATGGCCCGAAGCGCCCCCGTGCGCGCCGCGACCCGCTCGCTGGTCTGGCTCGCAGTCATCACTGCACTCCTCTTCGCCGTGCTCGGCGGCGGCGTGCTCTGGTCGAACGCGACCTGGACGCCGAAGCTCGCGCTCGACCTGCAGGGCGGCACGCAGCTGATCCTCGCGCCGAAGCTCGCGGAGGGCCAGACGGTCACGCAGGAGCAGCTCGACCAGGCGGTCGCGATCATCCGGCAGCGCGTCGACTCCGCGGGCGTCTCCGAGGCCGAGGTGACCTCGCAGGGCGGCTCGAACATCGTCGTCGCTATCCCCGGCACGCCGAGCGACGACACGCTCGCCCGCGTGCAGGCCGCCGCCAAGCTCGACTTCCGTCCCGTGCTGTGCGTCATCGGCGCGACGAACGAGTGCGCCCTGCCCGACGAGGTCGCCGCCGAGGTGCAGGCCGCCGTGCCGGACCCGCTGCCGGAGGACACGACGCAGCCGATCGAGCCGACGACGCCGCTGTCGGACCAGCCGATCAACCCGACGGCGCCCGGCGACGCCGACTACAACCCGAGCGACGTGAGCCAGTGGGTCTCCGCCCAGCTCTACTGGGACTTCCTCAACTTCGACTGCTCGCCGCTCAACGACCCCGAGACGGCCCTCGCGCCGACCGACGAGCCGTTCCTGTCCTGCGACGCCGAGACGGGCGAGAAGTTCATCCTCGGCCCCGTCGAGGTCTCGGGCGAGCGCATCGCCGACGCGAACGCGGGCCTCAAGCAGGGTCAGAACGGCATGACGACCAACGAGTGGGCCGTCAACATCGTCTTCGACGCCGAGGGCACCGAGGAGTTCGCGACGATCTCGCAGCGGCTCGTCGGATTCCCGCAGGGCTCCGCGCAGAACCGCTTCGCGATGGTGCTCGACGGCTGGGTCATCTCGGCGCCGTCGATGAACGCGCAGATCACCGACGGTCGGGCGCAGATCTCCGGCAACTTCACGCAGGAGTCGGCGAAGACGCTCGCCGATCAGCTCAAGAACGGCTCGCTGCCGATCAGCTTCGTGCTGCAGTCGAGCGAGGCGCTGTCGGCGACGCTCGGCTCCGAGCAGCTGTCGATCGGCCTCATCGCGGGCCTCATCGGCCTCGTGCTGGTGCTCGTCTACTCGCTGTTTCAGTACCGGCTGCTCGGCCTCGTCACGATCGCGTCGCTCGTCATCATGGGCGTGCTCACCTATGTCGTCATCGCGATCATGTCCTGGCGGCAGGGCTACAGCCTCTCGCTCGCCGGCATCGCGGGCCTCATCGTCGCGATCGGCTTCACCGCCGACTCCTTCATCGTCTACTTCGAGCGCATCCGCGACGAGCTGCGCGACGGCCGCACGCTACCGGGCGCCGTCGAGGCCGGATGGAAGCGCGCGCTGCGCACGATCCTCAGCGCGAAGTTCATCAACCTGCTCTCCGCCGTCGTGCTCTACGTGCTCGCGGTCGGCAACGTCCGCGGCTTCGCGTTCACGCTCGGACTCACGACGATCATCGACGTGCTCATCGTACTGCTCTTCACGCACCCGGTACTGCAGCTCATGGCGCAGAACCGCTTCTTCGCCGGCGGGCACCCGTGGAGCGGCCTCGACCCGCAGGCGCTCGGCGCCGTCTACCGCGGCCGCGCGGAGTTCCGCTTCAACGCGGAGAAGCGCCGCTCCGGCGCGAGCAAGGAAGCCGTGAAGCGCCAGACCATCGCCGAGCGGAAGGCTGCCGCGCTCGCGGGCGCGAGCGACAAGGGGGACGAGGACTGATGGCCGGTGCATCGCGTCTCACGCGTTTCGGAAACGACCTCTACACCGGGGCGCGATCGTTCGACTTCGTCAGCAAGCGCCGCTGGTGGTACGGCATCGCGCTCGTCATGCTCATCATCGCGATCGTCGTGCCGATCATGCGCGGCGGGCTCACGAACGCGTTCGTGTTCGGCATCGAGTTCACCGGCGGCTCCCAGTTCAAGGTCTCCTCGGTGCAGGACACCTCGCAGCGCCTCGCCGAGGACGCCGTGCACGGGGTCGTACCGGACGCCGCGGCGCACGTCACGGTCGTCGGGGCCGACGTCAAGTCGATCCAGGTGCAGACCGAGCGCGTCTCCCAGGAGGAGACCGACGCGATCCGCGCGGCCCTCGCGGAGGCGTACGGCGTGCCCGTCACCGACGTCTCGGCGACCTTCATCAGCGGCAGCTGGGGGGCCGACGTCTCGCGGCAGGGCATCATCGCGCTCATCGTCTTCGTCGCGCTCGCCGCGATATTCATGGCGATCTACTTCCGCACCTGGAAGATGTCGGTCGCGGCGATCGTCACGCTGCTGCACGACCTCGTCATCACGATCGGCGTCTACGGGGTGTTCGGCTTCGAGATCACGCCGTCCGCCGTGATCGGCTTCCTCACCATCCTCGGCTACTCGCTCTATGACACCGTCGTCGTCTTCGACAAGGTGCGCGAGAACACGAAGGAGGACGCGGCCGACACGGTGCGGACCTTCCCCGAGTCGGTCAACCTCGCCGTCAACCAGACGCTCGTGCGCTCCATCAACACGGGCGTCGTCGCGGTCCTCCCCGTCGGCGCGATCCTGTGGATCGGGGCGCTCTTCCTCGGCGCGGGGACGCTGCGCGACATCGCGCTCGCCCTGTTCATCGGCATCATCGTCGGCACGTACTCGACGATCTTCCTCGGCGCGCCGTTCTACTCGCAGTTGCGCGAGGGGGAGCCGAAGATCCGCAAGCACACCGAGCGGGTGCTTGCGCTGCGAGCGAAGGCGAAGCCGGTCGAGGCGGACGCGACCGTAGACTAGGTCTCCTGGCTCTGACCTCGCGGGAGGCGACATGACGGAGACCGCGAACGCGTCGCTGCTGTCCCGCCTGCCGCGCATCTTCTCCCGCGCGCCGCAGCACACCGCCGCGGTCGAGCGGCTGCTGAAGACCATCAAGCAGCACCATCCGAGGGGCGACATCGCGCTCGTCGAGCGCGCCTACCGGCGCGCCCGCGAGGCGCACGAGGGTCAGCTGCGCCGCAGCGGCGAGCCCTACATCACCCACCCCGTCGCGGTCACGCAGATCCTCGCCGACCTCGGGCTCGGGCCGAAGACGCTCGCCGCCGCCCTGCTGCACGACACGGTCGAGGACACCGACTACTCGCTCGAGCGGCTGCGCGCCGACTTCGGCGACGAGATCGCGATGCTCGTCGACGGCGTCACGAAGCTCGACAAGGTCAAGTACGGCGACTCGGCGCAGGCCGAGACGGTGCGCAAGATGATCGTCGCCATGTCCAAGGACATCCGCGTCCTCGTCATCAAGCTCGCCGACCGGCTGCACAACGCGCGCACCTGGGGCTTCGTCCCCGCCGAGTCGGCGACGCGGAAGGCGAAGGAGACGCTCGAGATCTACGCGCCGCTCGCGTACCGCCTCGGGATGCAGACCGTCAAGGTGGAGCTGGAGGACCTGTCGTTCTCCGTCCTCCAGCCCAAGCTCTACGTCGAGATCGAGAACCTGGTCCGCCAGCGCGACCCCCAGCGCGAGGAGTTCATCGCCAAGGTCGTCGAGACGATCAAGGACGACCTGCGCGCCGAGCGCATCAAGTGCGAGATCCAGGGCCGGCCGAAGCAGTACTACTCGATCTACCAGAAGATGGTCGTGCGCGGACGGGAGTTCGACGAGATCTACGACCTCACCGGCATCCGCGTGCTCGTGCCCACGATCCGCGACTGCTACGCGGTGCTCGGCGCGGTCCACGCGAGGTGGAATCCCGTGCCGGGACGGTTCAAGGACTACATCGCGACCCCCAAGTTCAACCTCTACCAGTCGCTGCACACCACCGTCATCGGTCCCGACGGCCGGGCGGTCGAGATCCAGATCCGCACGCACGAGATGCACGAGCGCGCCGAGTACGGCGTCGCCGCGCACTGGATGTACAAGGAGCGGATGGCCGGCGGCAAGGGCACGACCCCCGAGCGGCCGTTCGACTCGGAGATGGCCTGGATCGCGCGCCTGACCGACTGGTCGGAGGACACGAGCGACCCGAGCGAGTGGCTCGAGGGCCTGCGCTTCGAGATCGGCGCGAAGGACGTCTACGTCTTCACCCCGCAGGGCAAGGTCATCGGCCTCCCGACGGGCGCGACGCCGGTCGACTTCGCCTACGCCGTGCACACCGAGGTCGGCCACCGCACGATGGGGGCGAAGGTCAACGGCCGGCTCGTGCCGCTCAATTCGAAGCTCGTCTCGGGCGACACGATCGAGGTCCTCACCTCGAAGAACCCCGAGGCCGGTCCCAGTCAGGACTGGCTCAACTTCGTCGCCTCGACGCGGGCGCGCAACAAGATCCGCACCTGGTTCACGAAGGAGCGCCGCGAGGAGGCGGTCGAGCAGGGCAAGGAGGCGCTCGCCCAGGCGATGCGCAAGCGCAATCTGCCGCTCCAGCGCCTCACGACGCAGGACTCGCTGCTCGCGGTCGCCGGCCAGCTCAACCTCACGACCGTCTCGGGGCTGTACGCCGCGATCGGCGAGGGGCACACCTCGGCGCAGTCCGTCGTCGAGAAGCTCATCGCGGGCGTCACCGACGCGGTCGAGCACGACGACGCGGAGACGATCGCCACGACGGCCCGGCCGCGCAGCGCCACGGCGGGCAACGGCGTCCTCGTGCGCGGCGACACCGACGTGCTTGTCAAGCTCGCGAAGTGCTGCACGCCGGTGCCGGGCGACGAGATCGTCGGATTCATCACGCGCGGCGCGGGCGTCTCGGTGCACCGCGCCGACTGCAACAACGTCGTGACGCTGCGGCAAGAGCCCGAGCGCATGATCGACGTGTCCTGGGAGCCGCAGGGCAAGGGGGTCTTCCTCGTCCAGATCCAGGTCGAGGCGCTCGACCGGGCGGGGCTCCTGTCCGACATCACGCGCGTGCTCAGCGAGCACCACGTCAACATCCTCTCCGCGAACGTGTCGACGTCCAACGAGCGCATCGCGTTCAGCCGCTACCTCTTCGAGATGGGCGACGCGACCCACCTCGACCGCGTGCTGAACGCCGTGCGCCGCATCGACGCCGTCTTCGACGTCTACCGTGTGACGAGCAGCTGAAGCCGGGCGATCGCGCGGTCGCGGCCGCGCAGGCGGCGCACCTCCATTAGCTGCCCGATCACCGCCCCGACGTCCGTCCCCGCACGGGCGATGAGTTCGCACAGCACCCCGTCGTCGACGGAGCCCTGCGCACAGGCGAGGTCGATCGCGGTCCGGCGCGGCGTCGTGACGGCGACCCCGCCGGGGCGGGCGAGGTCCTCCGCGGGCACGCGGGCCAAGCGGGATCGCACGCCTGGCTCGGGCACCCCGTTGCCGTGCGCGGCGACCGCGACGGCCGTGACGATGACGGTCCGCGGCTCCGGCAGCGTCGGCGCCGCGCCCCACACCCACGCCGCTGTGCGGTCGGCGAGGATGCGTCCGCCCGCGGCGAGTCCGCGCAGCGACAGGGCGCGCGATGCCGCATCGGACGGCAGGTCGACGGGCGCGTAGCCGTCGCCGACGCGCCACAGCTCGCCGTCGAGCGCGGCGGCGCGCAGCACCGGGCCGGGGAGGTCGCGGACATCGAGCACCGGCGGCAGATAGAACGTCATCGCGCCAGCTTCGCAGGCCGCCGGACACCCTGCGCCGGGCGAGCGGGCAACTGTGGACAACTCCCGTCCGGGAGCGGCTGTCAGTCCTTGCGGACGGTCGCGAGCCAGGCCTGCTGCGTCTCGAGGGCCTTCGTCGCCGCGTCGATCGCCGCGCTGTCGCCCGCCTGCTGCGCCGCGGCGAGCTCGTCGCGCAGCTTCGCGATCGACTCCTCGAGCTGCCCCGCGAAGCCCTCCGAGCGCTCCACGCGCGACGGGTCGGTGCGGTGCCAGTGCTCCTCGTCGAGCTTGCGGACGTGGTTCTCGACCTTCCGCAGCCGGTCCTCGACGGGCTTGACCTGGTCGCGGGGCACGCGACCGGCCTTCTCCCAGCGACGCTGGACGTCGGTCAGCAGCTCGCGCGCCTGGCGCCGGTCGGTGATCCGCAGGATCGCCTCCGCCTCGCCGAGCAGCGCGAGCTTCGTCTCGAGGTTCGCGGAGTACTCGGAGTCCTCGCGCTGGACCTTCTCCGCCTTCGCGGCGTAGAGCACGTCTCCTGCGGCCTTGAACCGCTCCCAGAGCTGGTCGTCGGCCGAGCGCTTGCCCGCGCGGCCGGCGCGCTTCCACTCGTCGACGAGGGCGCGGTACGCGGGGATGCCGTCGGAGCCCTTCGGCGCGAGCGCCTCGGCCCGCCCGATGAGGGCCTCCTTCGCGGCGCGGGCGTCCTTGTGCGCCGAGTCGAGCTGGTGGAAGTACGAGCGGCGTGCGGCGTCGAGCGTCGAGCGGGCGGTGCTGAACCGCTTCCAGAGCGCGTCGCTCGTGCCCTTCGGCAGGCGCGGACCGTTCGCCTGGTGCTCCTGCCAGCGCTTGAAGAGCGCGTCGAGCTCCGCCGTGACGCCGGTCCACTGCACCTTGCTCAGGTCGCGCGCGGCGATCGCCTCCGCGGCCTCCGCGATCGAGGTGCGCTCCGCGATCGCGGCCTCGACCTCGGCCTTGTGCGCCTCGGACTGCTCCTCGACCTTCTCCGCGATGACGCCGCCGAGCGCGTCGATGCGCGCGGTGAGCGACGCGAGGTCGCCGACCGCGTTCGCGTTCGCCACCGAATCCGCGAGGTGCCGCGCCGCCTTCGCGACGTCGGCGGCCGGTGCGCCCGCGCGGGCGCGCTGCTCGAGCAGCGAGACCTGGCCCTGAAGCTCCGTGAACTTGCGCACGAAGTAGGCGAGCGCCTCCTCGGCGGTCGCGTCCGGGTACTCGCCGACCTGGCGTTCTCCGTCGGCCAGGCGCACGAAGACCGCACCGGTCTCATCGACACGGCCCCAGGTCGCCGGTGCGGCGGTCTGGTCGTTCGCAGTCACAAAGCCCCCTCGCTCGAAGTTCGCCGGTCCAGCTTATGCGCCGCGTCCCCGCGGGCCGCGCGACGTTACTGGATCGTGAAGGCGGTGATCTGGACGGTCTGCGCCGGCGTGCCGTCCTCGCCGCCGCTCGCCGTCCCGAGCGACGTGACGTCCGCCACGAGGGCGTCGAGGCCGCTCGTCACGCGGCCGACGATCGTGTAGCCGCCGGCGGCGTCGCTCGGGATCTGCGAGTCCGCCGTGACGATGAAGAACTGGTGGCCCATCGACGCCCCGTCGCCGCCGATCCGCGCCATCGCGATCGTCCCGGCCGGATAGGCGTCATCCGACGGCGCGTTCTCGATCGGACCGAAGCGGTACGCGTCCTCTCCGGCGGTCGAGTCCGGCGTCGCAGTCCCGCACTGCAGCACCTGCATCGTCTCGTAGCTCGTCACCCGCGGGCAGTACCTGCCGAGGAACCAGCCGGTCTGCGCGGCCTGCACGAACATCGCGGTCGCCTGCGGGGCGAGCACGCCGTCGAGCTCGATCCCGAGCTCCACGCCGCCGACCGTCATCGAGCCCGTCCAGATCCGCGCCTCGGCGAGGTCCGGGCTCGGCACCTGAAGCACCTCCTCGGCGGACGGATCCGGCGTCGCCGTCGGCTCATCCGTCGGGGAGGTCGTCTCGGACGCCTCGGGCGTCGGGACCGGCTGACCCGGGCCCCACGCCGAGTAGGACCAGACGCCGAAGATCGCGAGCGCGATCACGAGCGCGCCGCCGCCGATGCCGATCCAGTTATCGCGCACGCGCCGGCCCGTCTGACGGGCATGCAGCGCCTGACGCGCCTCGTACTCGCGCATGATCCGGCGCTGCTCGCGTTCTGACGGGTCGGGTCGCTTGGCCACGAGCAGGGAGCCTACCGCGACGTAAGCTGACAGCATGGATGCCAGCGCCGGACTCCACGGCGGCGCGACACCGCTCGCCGTGCGGATGCGGCCCCGGACGCTCGACGAGATCGTCGGCCAGCGCCACCTGCTCGGCCCCGGATCGCCGCTGCGCGCGCTCGCCTCCGAGGGCTCCGGCGCGCGAGGCGCCGCCTCCGTCATCCTCTGGGGACCGCCGGGCACGGGCAAGACCACGATCGCGAAGGCCATCGCGGGCGAGTCGGGACGCAAGTTCGTCGAGCTCTCCGCCGTCACCGCGGGCGTCAAGGACGTGCGCGAGGTCATGGAGCAGGCGCTGTCGGCCCGCGACCTCTACGGGCTGACGACCGTGCTCTTCCTCGACGAGATCCACCGCTTCACGAAGGCGCAGCAGGACGCCCTCCTGCCGGGCGTCGAGAACGGCTGGATCATCCTCGTCGCCGCGACGACGGAGAACCCGTCGTTCTCCGTCATCTCGCCGCTACTGTCGCGCTCGCTCCTGCTCACCCTCGAGCCGCTCTCGGACGACGACCTCGGCGAGCTCATCGACCGGGCGGTCGCCGACCCCCGGGGACTCGCCGGCGCGGTCGACCTCGACCCAGAGGCGCGCGCCGCGATCATCCGGCTCGCCTCGGGAGACGCCCGCCGCGCCCTCACGGCGCTCGAGGCCGCTGCGGCCTCCGCGCAGGCCGAGGCCGATGCCGCGGACGCGGGGGAGGCGCCGCCGCTCGTCACCGCGGAGATCGTCGCCGCCGCCGTCGACCGCGCGCTGCTGCGCTACGACCGGCAGGGCGACGAGCACTACGACGTCATCTCCGCGTTCATCAAGTCGATCCGCGGCAGCGACGTCGACGCCGCCCTGCACTACCTCGCCCGGATGATCGAAGCGGGGGAGGACCCGCGGTTCATCGCGCGCCGCATCATCATCTCGGCGTCCGAGGACGTGGGGATGGCCGACCCGCAGGCGCTGCAGATCGCCGTCGCGGCCGCCGACGCGGTCCAGCTCATCGGGATGCCCGAGGGGCGGATCGTGCTCGCCGAGGCCGTCGTCTACCTCGCGACCGCGCCGAAGTCGAACCGCGCCTACCTCGGCGTCGAGCGCGCGATCGCCGACGTGCGCGCCGGGCGCATCGGCCGCGTCCCGAAGTATCTGCGCGACGCGCACTACCCGGGCGCGAAGCACCTCGGCCACGGCAAGGGCTACCAGTACGCGCATGACGCGCCGCACGGCATCGCGCCGCAGCAGCACCTGCCGGACGAGCTCGACGGCACCGAGTATTACGCGCCGTCCGCGAACGGTTTCGAGAGTCGCATCGCCGAGCGGCTCGAGCAGATCCGTAGAATCCTCGGCGACCGTCCGAAGAAGTCTGACCGGGGGAGCGAGAGATGACCGAGCAGCAGGATCAGCAGTGGCAGCCAGGCGGCAGGACGAGTTGGAAGGCCGCCGAGATCACGGGCGTCGTCTGCGCGCTCCTCGGCGGCGTCTTCGCGGCCCTGTCCGCGTTCGACGCCGTCACCGCGACCTTCCTCTGGTTCGCGGTCGTGCTCGCCGTGATCGGCATGGTCCTCAGCGGCGCCGCGATCTTCCTCGCGCCGCGCAGCACGACGACGTTCGTCGTCTACACCGGCTGGGGCCTCATCCTCGGCGCGGGCGTGCTGTTCTGGGTCGTCTCCGCGCTCATCGACCTCGCCGGGCTGTAGCCCGTCGTCGCGGGCGCCCTGCTACACTTGACCGGCTCGTTCCACGGCTCAGTCCACGACTGACCGCGCGGGCACCGAGCAGGAACCGCTCCCGGCACGTCGGCGTGTGACCGGAACGAGAGCCCTGCGAGGTACGCCAGCGAAGCCGGGATCCCCCGGCCGCGTCGAAATCACTGAATCGCGTTCTGCCGCGCGCAGAACGCGATGAGCACCGAATGGAGAACGCCCGCATGGGTGCATCGAAGTCCCAGGACCGCCGCAAGGTCCGCCTGTCCCGCGCGCTCGGCGTCGCCCTCACCCCGAAGGCCGCCCGCATCATGGAGGCGCGCCCCTACGCGCCCGGCCAGCACGGCCGCACCCGCCGCAAGACCGACAGCGACTTCGCCGTCCGCCTGCGCGAGAAGCAGCGCCTGCGCGAGCAGTACGGCATCCGCGAGAAGCAGCTGCGCATCCAGTACGAGGAGGCCAAGCGCACCGCCGGCCAGACCGGTGACAACATGGTCGAGCAGCTCGAGATGCGCCTCGACGCGCTCGTGCTGCGCGCCGGCTTCGCCCGCACCACCGCGCAGGCCCGCCAGCTCGTCGTGCACCGGCACATCCTCGTCGACGGCCAGCTCGTCGACCGTCCGTCCTTCCGCGTCAAGCCGGGCCAGCTCATCCACGTCAAGCAGCGCTCCGAGGGCATGGAGCCCTTCCAGGTCGCCGCGGCCGGCGGCCACGCCGACGTGCTGCCCCCCGTCCCGGGCTACCTCGACGTCGAGCTCGACAAGCTCCACGCCCGACTCGTGCGCCGCCCCAAGCGCGCCGAGGTCCCGGTCGTGTGCGACGTCCAGCTCGTCGTGGAGTACTACGCGGCCCGCTGAGGTCTGCAGCTCGGTATAGGGGACTCGGCACCGCCGGGTCCCCTTACGCTTGTGCCGAGCAAGGCACACTGCGATGAGCGGGGGAGTTCGATCGTGGAACAGCGTGTGTGGATCACGAGGAGCGGCGATCGCTGGCACCGCAGCCCCGACTGCCCCGGGCTTCTCGAGGGCCAGGCCAAGGCAGAGCGCGATGGCTTCACGACGGCGCCCCCATATTCGGTGGCGCCGTCCGGTGTCGGGCTTCGCGACCAGTGCAAGGTCTGTTGGAATATTCCCGTGCGGGCCGCCTTGCAGCGATCCGCCGGCAGGTCGAAACCCGTCGCCGACGAATGGGATGAGTTCGCGATTCAGGTGGCCGTGAACGCAGACTCCGACTATGAGCGGGTCTTCGTCGAACGAGTGCTGCGCAACGTGACAGCTCTTTCGCCGAGCGCGATCGATGTACAGCACGAAGTTGGTCTCCTCGATGGCCGGAGATTTCGGATCGACTTCGCCATCCGGCGGGGCACTGCGTTCAAGCTCGCGATCGAAGTAGATGGGCTGGAGAAGTCCCCGGGCACTCGCGAAACCGACCTCGAACGTCAGGCAAGGCGGTCGTCGCGAGATAACGAGTTGCAGAACCTCGGCTGGACCGTTCTCCACTTCACGAATCACCAGGTCACGACAGCTTCGTCGGAGTGCATCAACACCATCGAGCGGGCACTTGAGCGAGCCTCGACGCCTGCGCCGATTGTCCCATCACCCCAGCCGGCGAGGGTCATCGAGAAGCATGTGCCCGTCATCGTCGAACGTGTTCTTGAGCGCCACATACCCGTGCCCGCACCATCGAGCGTGATCGATGCCCAAGCCCAGCGATCTCATGCTCGACCGGCCTTTCGAGGCTGGATCATCACGATCATCGTCGCCGTGACTGTCGCGGCAATCGCGACGATCGCGTCAATTTCGATCTCTTCCCTCCAGTCTGGGAGTCGTGCACCACTGGCCAACGGGAATTGCCCGGAAGATGCGCCGATCAAAGGCAATATCGCGAGTTCGGGTGAGCGGATCTATCACCTTCCAGGATCGCGGTTCTACCGCGACACCTTCGCGGAGGCCTGTTTCATTGACTCCGACGCGGCCGAGCGCGACGGGTTCCGGGCTTCCCGGGCCGGGTAGGCCTGCCTCGTGACTGCGCATTCAGTGCGGGTGCCGAGCACGAGAACGTCGGGCGAGGAGATTTTCAGCGAAGTTCTACTCGTGCCGCGCCCCGTTCCTCGTCCCGTGCAGGTTCCCGGCTCCGTCCGCCGGTGCGAGCGACGTGAACTGTGCGATCCGGACGCCCAACCGGCGTCAATACCGCGAAAGCGGCGGCAGAATTGCACAGTTCGCAGTGCCTCAGCGGGCGCCCCCCCCCGTACCCGAACCCTCCGAGCGCCGCTACGCTTGGAGGGTTCGGTCTATCTACACCTAAGGGAATGACGATGAGCTTCTTCAAGGCACTCGGCTGGGTCACGCTCGGCACCGCGATCGGCTTCGTCGTTGCGCACCAGGTCTCGCGCACCGAGCGGGGGCAGCAGTTCTTCGCAGAGGTCGATCAGAAGGCCAAAGAGTTCGGCAACGCCGTCATCGAGGGCTACAAGGCCCGCGAGGAGGAGCTGCGCGCGGCCGTCGCGGAGGCCGAGGAGGTCATCGCGGACCTCGCGAAGCGCGCCAAGAAGTCCTGAGTCCTCAGGTCCTCGACACGCAGTGCGCACCGCCGACATCCGCGATCGCTGGCTGACCTTCTTCGGCGAGCGCGGCCATACCGTCGTGCCGTCGGCGTCGCTCGTCAGCGACGACCCGACGGTCATGTTCACGATCGCGGGCATGGTCCCGTTCATCCCGTACCTGACGGGACTCGTCCCCGCGCCCTTCCCGCGCGCCACGAGCGTCCAGAAGTGCATCCGGACGAACGACATCGAAGAGGTCGGCAAGACCGCCCGGCACGGCACGTTCTTCCAGATGAACGGGAACTTCTCGTTCGGCGACTACTTCAAGGAAGGCGCGATCGAGTACGCCTGGGAACTGCTCACCGCGTCTGAGCAGGCCGGCGGGCTCGGCTTCGCGGAGAAGGACCTCTGGGTCACCGTCTACGAGGACGACGACGAGGCGATCGGGCTGTGGAAGCGCATCGCGGGCCTGCCCGAGGAGCGCATCCAGCGGATGGGCAAAGCCGACAACTACTGGTCGACCGGGCACCCCGGCCCCGCCGGCCCCTGCTCGGAGATCTACTTCGACCGCGGCCCCGCCTACGGGCCCGAGGGCGGCCCCGCCGTCGACGACACGAGGTACACCGAGATCTGGAACCTCGTCTTCATGCAGTACCAGATCGACAACGTCCGCTCGAAGACGGACTTCGACATCCTCGGCGAGCTGCCGAAGAAGAACATCGACACCGGCATGGGCCTCGAGCGCGTCGCGTTCATCAAGCAGGGCGTCGAGAACATGTACGAGATCGACCAGGTCCGACCCGTGCTCGACCGTGCCGCGGAGCTCTCGGGACGTCGCTACGGCGCCGATCACGACGACGACGTGCGATTCCGGATCATCGCCGACCACATCCGCAGCGGGCTCATGCTCATGGCCGACGGCGTGACCCCGGGCAACGAAGGCGGCAGCTACATCCTGCGCCGGCTGCTGCGCCGCTCCATCCGCTCGATGCGCCTGCTCGGCGTCGAGGAGCCGACGTTCCGCGAGCTGTTCGCGGCCTCGCGCGACGCCATGAAGGCCGCCTACCCGGAAGTCGAGACGGAGTACCACCGGATCGAGCGGCTCGCGGTCGCGGAGGAGGAAGCGTTCCTCAAGTCGCTCGCCTCCGGCACGACCATCCTCGACACCGCGATCGCCCGGACGAAGTCGGCCGGCGCGGCGCAGCTGCCGAGCGACACCGCGTTCCAGCTCCACGACACGTACGGATTCCCGATCGACCTCACCGTCGAGATCGCCGAGGAGGCCGGACTGTCGATCGACCGGGCCGGCTTCGACGCGCTGATGGAACGCCAGCGCCAGGCCGCGAAGGCCGACGCGAAGGCGAAGAAGCGCCAGCTCGCCGACACCTCGGTGTACTCCGAGTTCCGCGCGAAGGGCGAGACGGCGTTCCTCGGCTACGACCAGCTCGCGGCCGAATCGAGCGTCCTCGGCATCATCCGCGACGGCCAGTCGGTCTCCTCGGCGAGCGCGGGGGAGACGATCGAGATCATCCTCGGCGAGACCTCGCTCTACGCCGAGTCCGGCGGGCAGGACGCCGACGGCGGCGTCATCGTCGGCCCCGGCTACGAGCTCGAGGTCATCGACGTGCAGAAGCCCGTGCCGGGCCTCATCGCGCACACCGCCCGCGTGCGCACCGGTGAGGTCGGCGTCGGCGACGCCGCGACGACGCTCGTCGACGAGGCGTACCGTCGGGGCGCGAACCGCGCCCACTCGGCGACGCATCTCGTGCATGCCGCACTGCGCCAGATCCTCGGCCACGACGCCCACCAGGCCGGCTCGTACAACAAGGCCGGGTATCTGCGGCTCGACTTCAGCTGGGCGCAGGCCGTCTCGCCCGAGACCCGCTCCGAGATCGAGGATGTCGCCAATCGCGCGATCGAGGACGACCTCGAGGTGTCGACCCGGATCCTGCCCATCGAGCAGGCCCGTGCGGAGGGGGCGATGGCGCTCTTCGGCGAGAAGTACGGCGACACCGTCCGCGTCGTGCGGATCGGCGACACCGACTGGTCGCTCGAGCTGTGCGCCGGCACCCACGTCGCGCGCTCCTCGGACATCGGTCTCATCGACCTCATCGGGGAGTCCTCCGTCGGCTCCTCGGCGAGGCGCGTCGAGGCGCTCGTCGGCTCGGACGCGCTCGCCGCCTTCAAGGCGGAGCGGGAGGTCGTGAGCCGGCTCACGAGCGAGCTCAAGACCCCACGCGACCAGCTCGTCGAGCGCGTCGCATCCCTGTCCGAGCAGCTGAGGGCCGCGGAGAAGCGCATCGCCCAGTTCGAGTCGCGCGCGCTCGCCGAGCGCGTCCCCGCCCTCGTCGACGCGGCCGCTCCCGTCGGCGCCTTCGCGCTCGTCGCGCAGGACGTCGGCGCCGTCGGCTCCGCGGACGACCTGCGCGCCCTCGCGACGAGCGTGCGGGAGCGCCTCGCCGCGCAGTCCGCGGTCGTCGCGATCGCCGGCACCGCCGACGGCAAGCCCGCCGTCATCGTCGCGACGACGCCGTCGGCGCGGGACGCGGGGGCCAAGGCGGGCGCGCTCGCCAAGGCCGCGGCCGCCGCGCTCGGCGGAGGAGGCGGCGGCAAGGACGATCTCGCGCAGGGCGGCGGATCCGACCCCGCCGCGATCCCGGCGGCGATCGAGGCCGTCGCGGCGGCGCTGCGAAGCGCATGAGGCACGGCGTCCGGATCGGCGTCGACGTCGGCACGGTCCGGATCGGCGTCGCGCGGAGCGATCCGCACGGGATCCTCGCCTCGCCGTTCGAGACCGTCCCGCGCGGCGACGGCGATCTCGTGCGGATCGTCCAGATCGCGCGAGAGTCCGAGGCGATCGACGTCTACGTCGGCCGGCCCGCCGCGCTCTCCGGGCGGGTGACGGCCTCGACCGAGGACGCGATCGCGTTCGCCGTCGCGCTCGAGGGCCTGCTGCCCGGTGCCGTGCGGCTCGTCGACGAGCGCCTGACGACCGTTTCGGCCCACGAACGGCTCCGGTCCTCGGGAAAGGACGCCCGCCGCGCGCGCGCCGTGGTCGACCAGGCAGCCGCCGCTATCATGCTGGAACACGCGCTCGAGTCGGAGCGGCGCACCGGCCACCGCCCGGGTGCGGACCCGTCCGACGAGCATCAGGCTTGAGATCAGGAGACGCATGGAGAAGGACGGGGGGCTCGACGATCTGTTCGGCGCGCTCGGCGACGCAGAGTCCCGCGAGCCGGCCGCGGAATCCGAGGAAGCGAACGAGTCCGCCGCCGCGGCCACGAGCCCGAGCGACGCGTCCGCGGCGCTCAACGCGGCGTTCATCGAGGCCGCGACCGCTCCCGTCGAGCCGCTGATCCCGGCGACCCCCGCTACGGAGCCCGAGCCGGCGTCAGAGGCCGGCGAGCCCGGCGAGGCTGTCGGGGCCCCTGAGGCTGCCGACGCGGACTCGCACCCGGCGCTCCTGCCTGCCACGACCCGTCGAGAGCTACGGGAACGCCAGCGGGCGGGGGAGACCGGCGCGATCGGCGTGGCCGGAATGGCGGCCACGATGCCGTCCGCAGCCGCGGAGGAGGCCGCCGAGGCGGTCGAGTCAGCGCCCGTCGGCGGCGAGCCTGTCATCGAGCAGCCGATCATCGACGAGCCGATGACCGAGGCACCGGCCGTCGAGGAGTCGATCGTCCAGGAGCCCGTCGTCGCGGCACCCGTCGCCGACGAGCTCGTCGCCGAGGAGCCGATCGCGACCGATCCGGAGGGCTTCGTCCCGTTCATCCCGGCCGAGCCGCACGAGCCCCACGAGCCCGCCGCAGACGCCCAGGCGCCCGCAGACGACGCCGCACCCGCCGACCCGGAGCCCGCGGATGCGGCCGACATCGCGTTCTCCGAATCCTCGTACTCGGACGCCGACCTCGCGGCCCTCTCGACCGCACCGACCACGGCGGGCGAGCAGAGCGCCGCGGGCGGCGAGCGCGAACCGCTGCTCGTCTCCTCGGCCCCGCGGCAGCAGGCGGGCCGCGGATTCCCGATCCGTCTCGAGCCGCCCGTCGGCGGCGGACCCCGCAAGCAGCCGTGGTGGCTGTTCTGGGCGGTCCCGCTCATGATCATCGTGCTGCTGATCGGCTACGTCGGCGTCTACCTCTTCACCCACATCAAGGAGCCGGGGTGGAACATCCTCGGCTTCCAGGTGCCCACGGCGGTCGAGGAGAAGGTCCGCGAGCTGCTCGGCTGGGAGATCCCGAACGACTACGAGGGCACCGGCAACGGCGTCGAGGTCGTCGTCACGATCCTGCCGGGCGACTTCGGCGACGACGTCGCGATCACCCTCCAGCGCGCCGGGGTCACGAAGACCTTCGACGCGTTCCACGACCTGCTGCTCGAGCTCGCGGAGCAGGGCGAAGAGCCCTCGTTCCTGCCGGGCAACTACCGGCTCGAGGAGGAGATGAGCGCGCAGTCGGCGCTCGACGCCCTGCTCGACCCGGCGAACCGGATCCAGAACCGCGTCATCATCCCCGAGGGCTCCAACCTCCCCGACACGCTCGCGATCCTCGCGGGACAGACGGGGCTCCCGCTCGAGGACTTCACCGCGGCTGCGGCCGATCTCAGCCTCTACGGGCTGCCCGGGGACGCCGTGAGCCTCGAGGGCTACCTGTTCCCGGCCTCGTACGACCTCGACGGCACCGAGACGGCGGTCGCGCTGCTGCAGCGGCTCGTCAATGAGACGTTCACCCGTCTCGACGCGCTCGGCGTCGCGCCGGAGAACCGCAACAGCTTCCTGACGCTCGCGTCGATCGTGCAGAAGGAGTCGGGGCCGAACCCCGAGGACCCGCCGAAGATCGCGCGGGTGTTCCAGAACCGCATCGACCAGGGCATCATGCTCGAGTCGGACGCGACGACGACCTACGGCACGTGCGTCTGGGGCCCGACGCAGGGCCGCGAGGCGCCGGACACCTGCGGCACGGTGTGGCTCAACCAGGCCGACATCGACGACACCACGAACCCGTACAACACGCGCGCGCTGCCGGGGCTGCCCCCGGGCCCGATCGCGATGCCCGGGCAGGCGGCCCTCGAGGCCGTCGCCCACCCCGCGGACGGGCCGTGGCTGTTCTTCGTCGCGGTGAACCTCGCGACGGGCGAGACGGTGTTCAGCACGACGGTCGAGGAGCACGAGGCCGCGGTCGATCAGCTCTACGCGTGGTGCGAGGCGAGCGACGAGAACGCCTCGTACTGCGCCTGATGCGGCGATGAAGGTCGAGGAGCCCGGCCGGACCCGACTCGCGGTCCTCGGGAGCCCCATCGCGCACTCGCGCTCGCCGCAGCTTCACGCGGCCGCCTACCGCGAGCTGGGGCTCACGTGGGAGTACGGGCGGCACGAGGTGCCGGAGGGCGGGCTCGCGGCCTTCGTCGGCGAGCTCGACGCGACGTGGCGAGGACTGTCGATCACGATGCCGCTCAAGCCGGAGGCGCTGCGGCTGTGCGCGAGCGTCTCGGACGTCGCGGAGGAGACCGGCGCGGTCAACACGATCCTGCTCGGCGGGGCGGACGGACCGATCGGGTACAACACCGACGTCTACGGCATCATGCGAGCGCTGCGCGACGCGGGCATCGCCGACCCAGAGCGGGTGCTCATCCTCGGCGCGGGCGCGACCGCGCGGTCCGTCGTATCCGCGGTGCGCCGCCTCGGTGCCGAGGCGGTCGTCGCCGCCGCCCGGCGTCCCGCCGCTGCGGGGGCCCTGGCCGACTACGCGCGCGGCCTCGGGCTCGCGGCGAGCAAGGCGGATCTCGCCGCGCCGCTCGCGGGTAGCGCCGACCTCGTCGTCAACACGATCCCCGGCGGGGCCGCCGCGGAGCTCGAGCTCGACGAGGCCCTCACGGTGCGCGCGCTCTTCGAGATCGCCTACGACCCCTGGCCGAGCCCGCTCGTCGCGCGCTGGTCCGGTCCCGTCGTCTCGGGGCTCGACATGCTGCTCCACCAGGCGGTCGCACAGGTGAGGACCTTCGTCACGGGGGATCCGCACGTGACGCTCGCCGAGGAGCCGGCGATCCTCGCCGCCATGCGAACCGCCCTCTCCCAGCCGTGAAAGACTTGAGCCATGCTGCGCTGGTTCACCGCGGGGGAGTCGCACGGCCCCGAGCTCATCGCGATCGTCGAGGGACTGCCGGCGGGCGTCCCGGTCCTGCCTGAGGACATCCAGGCCGACCTGCAGCGGCGCAAGCTCGGCTACGGACGCGGTGCACGCCAGGCCTTCGAGCAGGACGAGCTGACGATCAGCGCGGGCATCCGCTTCGGCCGGACCACCGGCGCGCCGATCGCGCTGCGCGTCGGCAACACGGAGTGGCCGCGCTGGGTCGACGTCATGAGCCCCGTGCCCGTCGACCCGGCGACGCTGCCGAAGGGCCGCGGCGCGCCCCTCACCCGGCCGAGGCCCGGCCACGCAGATCTCGTCGGCATGCAGAAGTACGACTTCCCGGAGGCGCGCAACGTCCTCGAGCGCGCCTCGGCACGGGAGACCGCCGCACGCGTCGCGCTCGGCGCGCTCGCGCGGGCCTTCCTCGCGGAGCTCGGCATCGAGCTCGTGAGCCACACGCTGTCGATCGAGACGGTCCGAGTCCCGGACGACTACGACTACCCGGCTCCCGGCGACGTCGCGCGCCTCGACGCCGACCCGCTGCGCTGCACCGACCCGGCGACCTCGGAGGCGATGGTCGCCCGCATCGATCGCGCGCACGACGACGGCGACACCCTCGGCGGGGTCGTCGAGGTGCTCGCCTACGGGCTGCCCCCGGGGCTCGGCTCCTACGTGCACTGGGACCGCAAGATCGATTCGCAGCTAGCCGCGGCGCTCATGAGCATCCAGGCGATCAAGGGCGTCGAGGTCGGCGACGGCTTCGAGACGAGCAGGCGACCCGGCTCGGCGGCCCACGACGAGATGGTGCGCACCGAGGGCGGCATCCAGCGGCTCAGCGACCGCGCGGGCGGCACCGAGGGCGGCATGACGACCGGCACCGTGCTGCGGGTGCGCGCCGCCATGAAGCCGATCTCGACGGTCCCGCACGCGCTGCGCACGATCGACGTCGCGACGGGAGAGGCCGCCCAGGCGCACCACCAGCGCTCGGACGTCTGCGCCGTCCCGGCCGCCGGCGTCGTCGCGGAGGCGATGGTCGCGCTCGTGCTCGCGAACTCGGTGCTCGAGAAGTTCGGCGGCGACTCGGTGGCGGAGACCCGTCGGAACCTTGAGGCCTACCTCGCCGCGATCCCCGCCGAGCTGCGCACCTCCGGCGCCGAGGCCCCGTGAGCGCGACGGCGGTCCTCATCGGGGCGCCGGGTGCCGGCAAGACCCGCACCGGCAAGCGAGTCGCCCGTGCGCTCGGCATCCCGCACATCGACACGGACAAGCGCTTCGTCGCCGAGCACGGCTCGATCGCGGACTTCTTCGCCGAGCACGGCGAGCCCGAGTTCCGCCGCATCGAGCGGGAGCTCGTCGCCGAGGCGCTTCAGGAGGACGCGATCGTCTCGCTCGGCGGCGGCGCGGTGCTCGATCCGGGGACCCAGGAGCTGCTCGCCGGACACACCGTCGTGCAGCTCACGAGCTCGCTCGAGGCGATCCGCGAGCGGATCGACCGCGAGCCGGGCGAGGCCGCGAAGCGCCCCCTGCTCGCGAACGGCGGCATCGAGGCGTGGTCGCGGCTCGTCGAGGCGCGCAGACCGGTGTACGACCGGCTCGCGACGGTCACGATCGATACGAGCCATCGGACCTTCGAGTCCGTCGCGGAGGAGGTCGTCGAATGGCTGCGGAACCGATGAACGGGGGGACCGAGGCGACCACGATCCACGTCGCCGGGACCCCGGGCTACGACGTCACGGTCGGCCGGGACGTGCTCGGCCTGGTATCCGACGCGCTCGGGCCGAAGGTCGCGAAGGTCCTCATCGTCCACGCGGCGACGCTCGGGGCGCGCGCCGAGGAGCTCCGGACCCGGCTCCTGGATGCCGGCCTTCAGGCGCTCATCCTCGAGGTGCCGGATGCCGAGCAGGCGAAGCGGGTCGAGGTCGCGGCGTTCTGCTGGGAGGTCATGGGGCAGAGCGACTTCGCCCGCACCGATGCCGTCGTCGGCCTCGGCGGGGGCGCGGTCACGGACCTCGCGGGGTTCGTCGCCGCGACCTGGCTCCGGGGCGTCCCGGTGGTGCAGATCCCGACGACCGTGCTCGGCATGGTCGATGCCGCGGTCGGCGGCAAGACGGGCATCAACACGGCGGAGGGCAAGAACCTCGTCGGGGCCTTCTGGGCGCCGCGCGCCGTCATCGCGGATCTCGCACTGCTCGACACGCTCCCGCGCAACGAGCTGCTCACCGGCTACGCGGAGGTCGTCAAGGCCGGGTTCATCCAGGACCCCCGCATCCTCGAACTCGTCGAGAGCAATGTCGACGCGGCGACCGATCCGTCAAGGCCCGAGTTCCGCGAGGCGATCGAGCGCGCGATCGCCGTGAAAGCCCGCGTCGTCGGCGAGGACTTCACCGAGCAGGGCCTGCGCGAGATCCTCAACTACGGGCACACCCTCGGGCACGCGATCGAGCACGCCGAGCGCTACACCTGGCGCCACGGCGCGGCGATCTCGATCGGCATGGTCTTCGCCGCCGAGCTGTCGCGACTGACGAGGGGGCTCTCCGAGGAGGCCGTCGCCCGTCACCGTGCGATCCTCGAGTCGCTGTCGCTGCCGACCACCTACCCTGAGGACCGCTGGGGCCACCTGCTCCAGACGATGCAGCGCGACAAGAAGGCGCGCGCCGGCATGCTGCGCTTCATCTGCCTCGACGACATCGGGCGCCCCGTCACCGTCGAGGGCCCCGACGACGCGCTCCTCTTCGCGGCCTACCAGGAGATCGCCGAGTAGCGCGCCGGGCCGCGGCATCCCGGCCGATCGTGTGCACCAATCGCCCATATCTCATCGCCTGAGCTCATCTCCCGACCTCATTTCCTGAGCTCATCGCCCGCCCGCCGATCATCCGCTGCGGAGGAACGCGCTCGGCGGCTGAGTCTCGTGGAACGCTCCGCTCGGCGCCTGCCAGGTGAGGAGTGCACCGGCATCCTGCGCGACCCGCCAGCTCGTCTGGTGCTTGAGGGTGTGATGGCCGCGACACAGGTGCGCGAGGTTGTCGGCACGCGTCTCACCCCCGTACTGCCAGTCGACGGTGTGGTCGATGTCGCACCCCCTGACCGGCCGCCCGCAGCCGGGGAACCGGCAGTGCTCGTCCCGTAGCTGGAGCCATAGCCGCAGACTCGCGGGGACCTGGTACCGCTCACGGCTGAGATCCAGTCGCGCACCCGTGTGCGGATCGACGAGGAGGCGGAAGAACGTCGTCGCCTGGCCCGCGAGCGCTCGGGCCGTCGCCGGATCGATCGGGACGATGCCGTCGAGCATGGCCGGCTCGACCGGATCAGGCAGCCCATCAGTGCGAGGGAGCAGCGTCTGCACGGGCACCGTCACGACGACGGTCGGGCGGATGCCTGCGAAACGGCGGACGTCGCGGCCGGTGCTCGTGGACGTGCTGCCCGGCTCGCCGCTCGCGATGCGTCCCCGGTCAGCCCTGCCGCAGTCGGCCCCGCCGTGGTCAGCCCTACCGCTGGCAGTGCTGGCGGCATCCGCGTCGCCGATGCGGGCGTCGTCTCCGAGGAGGAGGTCCACGAGCAGGTCGACGCGCCGCTGCTCGAGCGTCCTGGGATCGACGATCCGCTCCTCGGCATCGAAGTCGCGAGCCGCGCGTGCGATGCCGTCCAGCCGATGGACGACCGCGTGCGCCTCGACTGCGGGGAGGTAGGCGTGCAGCCAGGACATGCCGTCCTGGACGTCTTCGAGCCAGACGTGCCGCTCCGAGCGAGCCGACGCGTGCCGCACCTCGGCGGCGACCGGATGGACCCGCTCACGGAGCGTCTCGAGCCGTCCTCGCAAGCGCGACGACGGCACTCGCCTGGCGAGGTCAATCGCACCCGCCTCGAATCGCGAGAGCGCTTCCCGAGCCGCCTCGAGCACTTCAGGCCCGGGAGCTCCGTGCTCGCCGCGCAGCCGACTCGCGAGCGCCATCGCCTCGAGCGCGATCGTCCGTGCGGCCGGCCACGCGACGGCCCCCGTCTCGACGGCCGCGAGCACGCGCGGGACGTCCTGGATGAGCGTCTCCGCCTCCGAAACGCAGCGGTCCGCGGCGCGCTCGCCGACTACGAGCGCGAGCGCGATCTCGGCCCGTGCCGAGCGACGGGCGAACTCCTCGCGCTGCGACGCGCTCGACGCGTGCGGTGCGATCTCCGCGACCCCCGCCGCAGCGACGACCGCGACGAGCTCCCGTGCACGCCTCGCGTGCAGCGCGTCGATCTCGCGCTGCGTCGACGAGACGGCGGCGAGCGCGGCCGAGAGCGTCTGCGCGAGGGTATCGACTGCCACGGCTTCGATCACCGCGGTATCGATCGCCACGGTGTCGATCGCGGACGCATCTCGAACCGCCGCTTCGATGGTGCTCGTGCCTGTCATGCATCCAGCCAAGCGAGGACCACCGACGCCGCCGCCATTTCGCGACCGTTTCCGTGGATGGATCGCGTCCTGCGTGAGATGTGGGGGACGACGTGGCGCGCGATAGCGTTCTCTCGTGACCCAGCGAATCCTCGTCCTCAACGGTCCCAACCTCGGCCGCCTCGGCAGCCGCGAGCCCGACGTGTACGGGAGCCAGGACCTCGAGGCGCTGACCCGCCTGCTGCGCGACCTCGCGGGCGACCGCGCCGACATCGAGGTGCGCCAGACCGACGACGAGGCCGAGCTCATCCACTGGCTGCACGAGGCCGTCGATGCGCGGACCCCCGTGATCCTCAACCCGGCGGCGTTCACGCACTACAGCTACGCGCTGCGCGACGCGGCCGCCCTCGTCACCAAGGCGGGCATCGCGCTCATCGAGGTGCACATCTCCAACCCGCACGCGCGCGAGACCTTCCGGCACACCTCCGTCATCAGCGGCGTCGCGACGGGCGTCATCGCGGGCTTCGGCTTCGGCTCGTACGGGCTCGCCGTCGAGGCCGTGCTCGCAGGCTAGACTCGACCGGGTTTTTTGACGGAACGGAAGCGGACACATGGCGACGACGAACGACATCAAGAAGGGCTCGGTCCTCGAGATCGACGGCGGCCTCTGGAACGTCACGGACTTCCAGCACGTCAAGCCGGGCAAGGGCGGCGCGTTCGTGCGCACGACCCTCAAGAACGTCGTGACCGGCAAGGTCGTCGACCGCACGTTCAACGCTGGGACGAAGATCGACTTCGCGACCGTCGACCGCCGCGACTTCCAGTACCTCTACCAGGACGGCGACGGCTACGTCTTCATGGACCTCGCCGACTACGACCAGATCACGGTCCCCGCGTCCGTCGTCGGCGACGCCGCGAACTTCCTGCTCGAGAACCAGACCATCCTCATCGCCGTCAACGAGGGCAACCCCCTCTACGTCGAGCTGCCCGCCTCCGTCGTGCTCCTCGTCACGCACACCGACCCGGGCCTCCAGGGCGACCGCTCCTCGGCGGGCACCAAGCCCGCGACGCTCGAGACCGGCTACGAGATCCAGGTGCCGCTCTACCTCGAGTCGAACACCAAGGTCAAGGTCGACACCCGCGACGGGTCGTTCCTCGGCCGCGTGAACGACTAGCGCGCGATGAGCGCGAGGACCAAGGCTCGCAAGCGCGCGCTCGACCTGCTCTACTCCGCCGACCTGCGCGGGATCGACCTGCCGACGGCGCTCGCCGACGAGGATGTGCGCGTCGCGGGCGAAGCCGACCGCCGGACCTCCTGGGAGTACGCCGCCGAGATCGTGCAGGGCGTGATCGACCGCCGCGAGGAGATCGACGAGCTCATCACGACCTATGCCCGCGACTGGCCGCTCGACCGGATGCCGGTCGTCGACCGTGCGCTCCTGCGGCTCGCGACCTGGGAGATCGCGTTCAATCCGGAGGTGCCGGCGGCCGTCGCGATCAGCGAGGCCGTCGAACAGGCCCAAGCGCTGTCGACCGACGACTCGGCCCGCTTCGTCAACGGCGTGCTCGGCCGGATTGCCGCGTCGATCGGCTGATCGCGCGGGCCGCTAGCATTTCAACGTGCCCCGAAGAGCTTCCGCGCTGAGCGCGTTCACTGTCGTGGCGCTGGCCCTCGGCGGCTGCGCCGCGGCCCCCACGCCGGTCGACTACCTCAAGGGCGAATGGACCTGCGCGCTCTCCACCGAGACGGGATCGGAGACGGTGTCGGACGCCTCGTTCGACGGGGAGATCTTCCGGCTGCTCGGGTCCGACTACGACGTGTTCATCGCCGCCGACTCCCTCGCGGCGAACGGGTTCACCATCGCGCTGCCGGCGGCCGCGAGCGACGGTCAGCACCTGATCGAGGTCGACTCCGCCTACGGCTCGGGGACCTACGCCGTGACGAAGCAGGGCGATGCGCTGCGCATCGTCGTCCCGGTCGAGCTCGCATCGAACGAGACGACGCTCGACTGCACGAAGGTGCACTGAGCGCTCGCGCGGCTATACTCGGAGGGCAAGGAGACGACCTTTAACACCGTCCTGTGAGGCGGAGAAGGGAGTCGAGATGGCTGCGCGAATCCTGTTGCAGGCAACCGACATCCAGCGTGCGCTCACCCGCATCGCTCACGAGATCGTCGAGTCGAACCACGGTTCGGCGGGTCTCGTCATCCTCGGCATCCCGACCCGCGGAGTGTTCCTCGCGCGGCGCATCGGCGAGGTGCTCGAGGAGATCGAACCGGGCAGCGTCGAGGTCGGATCGCTCGACGTCACGATGTACCGCGACGATCTCACGAAGCACCCGACCAGGCTCTCGAACCCGACGCAGATCCCGCCCGGCGGCATCGACGGCAAGGTCGTCGTGCTCGTTGACGACGTGCTCATGAGCGGACGGACCATCCGCGCGGCGCTCGACGCGATCGCGGCGATCGGCCGGCCGAAGGCCGTGCGGCTCGCCGTCCTCATCGACCGCGGCCACCGCGAGTTGCCGATCCGCGCCGACTACGTCGGCAAGAACGTGCCGTCCGCCGCCACCGAGCGCATCAGCGTGCGGCTCCAGGAGATCGACGCGTACGAAGAGGTGACGATCGCGTGAGGCATCTGCTCTCCACGGCAGAACTCACGAGCGAGCAGGCGCTGACGGTCCTCGACACCGCGGAGGACATGGCCGACGTCTCGAGCCGCGAGATCAAGAAGCTCCCGACCCTCAGGGGCCGGACCGTCGTCAACCTGTTCTTCGAGGACTCCACCCGGACCCGGATCAGCTTCGAGGTCGCGGCGAAGCGCCTCTCCGCCGACGTCATCAACTTCTCCGCGAAGGGGTCGAGCCTCAGCAAGGGCGAGAGCCTCAAGGACACCGCCCAGACGCTGCAGGCGATGGGCGCCGACGCCGTCGTGATCCGCCATCCGGCCTCGGGCGCGCCGCACACGCTCGCGCACGCCGGCTGGATCGACGCGGGCGTCGTCAACGCGGGCGACGGCACGCACGAGCACCCGACGCAGGCGCTCCTGGACGCGTTCACGATCCGGCGCCGCCTGCACGGGGCCGCGAGCCGCGGCCGCGACCTCGACGGCATCGCCGTGACGATCGTCGGCGACATCCTGCACAGCCGCGTCGCCCGCTCGAACGTCTGGCTGCTCGCGCTCCTGGGCGCGCGGGTGCGACTCATCGCCCCCGCGACCCTGCTGCCCGTCGGAATCGCCGACTGGCCGGTCGAGACGGGCTTCGACCTCGACGCCGCGGTCGCCGAGGGCCCCGACGTGCTCATGATGCTGCGCGTCCAGGGCGAGCGGATGCACGACGCGTTCTTCCCGGGAGAACGCGAGTACTCCCGCGAGTGGGGACTGACCGACGAGCGGCTCGCGCGGCTGCCCGCGACTACGATGGTCATGCATCCGGGCCCGATGAACCGCGGCCTCGAGATCTCCGCGGCGGCAGCCGACTCGCCCGCGTCGACCGTGCTCGACCAGGTCGCGAACGGGGTCTCGGTGCGCATGTCCGCGCTCTACCACCTGCTCGCGGGGGAGGACTCATGACCACCGCCATCACGGGCGCGACGCTCCCCGACGGCACCCGCGCCGACCTCGCGATCGCGGACGGAGTCTTCGTCGAGCCGGGCGGCGGCGCCACCCGGACGATCGACGCGAGCGGGCTCATCGCGCTGCCCGGCCTCGTCGACCTCCACACGCACCTGCGCGAGCCGGGCTTCGAGCAGTCCGAGACGGTGCTCACCGGCACGCGCGCCGCGGCAGCGGGCGGATACACCGCGGTCTTCGCCATGGCGAACACGCAGCCCGTCCAGGACACCGCCGGCGTCGTCGAGCAGGTCGAGGCGCTCGGGCGTCGCGCGGGATACGCGACCGTGCGGCCGATCGGCGCCGTCACGGTCGGGCTCAAGGGGGAGCGGCTCGCCGAGATCGGCGCGATGGCCGCCTCCCGCGCCCGCGTCACCGTCTTCTCCGACGACGGCATGTGCGTGCACGACCCGCTGCTCATGCGCCGCGCCCTCGAGTACGTCTCGACCTTCGGCGGCGTCGTCGCGCAGCACGCGCAGGACCCGCGGCTCACGGAGGGCGCGCAGCTCAACGAGGGCGTCGTCTCCGCGCGCCTCGGACTCGCCGGCTGGCCCGCCGTCGCCGAGGAGTCGATCATCGCGCGCGACGTGCTGCTCGCCGAGCACGTCGGCGCCAGGCTCCACGTCTGCCACGTCAGCACCGCGGGCGCGGTCGAGGTCATCCGCTGGGCGAAGGCGCGCGGCATCCGCGTGACCGCCGAGGCGACGCCGCACCACCTGCTCCTGACGGATGAGCTCGCGGCCGGGTACGACGCGCGCTTCAAGGTGAACCCGCCGCTGCGCACCGCCGAGGACGTCGAGGCGCTGCGCGCCGGCCTCGCGGACGGCACGATCGACATCGTCGCGACCGACCACGCGCCCCACCCCGCTGAGGCGAAGGAGTGCGCCTGGGCGGAGGCGGCGAACGGCATGGTGGGGCTCGAGAGCGCGCTGTCCGTCGTCCACGCCGCGATGGTCGACACCGGGCTGCTGGGCTGGGCGGACGTCGCGCGGGTGATGTCGCGCACGCCGGCGCGGATCGGCGGCCTGCGCGGCTACGGCGACGCCTTCGCGGCGGGGGCGCCCGCCCACCTCGCGCTCTACGACCCGGCCGCGCGGATGACGTTCTCCACCGCCTCGCTGCACGGCAGATCCGCGAACTCGCCGTATCTTGGCCGCGACCTGCCCGGCCGAGTCGTCCACGTGTTCCACGCCGGCGTCCCGACGGTCGCCGACGGCGAGCTGCGTCCCGTCGACGAGGTCGCGGCGGCGGCCCTCGAACGAAACGGGAGCGAGTCGATAGGAGGCTCGGCATGAACGAGGTCCAGTTCTGGTCCGCGATGAGCGTCGTCGTGATCGTCGTCCCCGCCGCGATCCTCATGATCTGGGGCTGGCGACGCCGGGTGCGCCGGCAGCAGAACGCCATCGCCGCGCTCCCCGAGGCCCCCGCGGTGCTTCAGGGCGCTGTCGGGCGCCGAGGCAAGTACGTCGCGACGACCATCGCCGGCGACCCCTACGACCGGATCGCGGTGCGGGGGCTCGCGTTCCGCGGCGCGGCGGAGGTCGCGGTGAGCGCCGAGGGCATCCTCGTCGCGCGCGGCGGCGAGCCCGATGTCTGGATCGCCGCGAACCGCGTCGTCGGCGTCGACCGGGCCACCTGGACGATCGATCGCGTCGTGGAGGGCAGCGGCCTGCATCTCGTGCGCTGGCGCCTCGGCGACCGCGAGGTCGACACCTATCTGCGGCTCGACGAGCCGGGACTCCTCGACGGCGACCTGAACGCGGCCGGGCTGCCGCTTCACCGCCTCGAGTTCCCGCCGTCGCGCACCGAGCAGCGCCGCGCGGCCAGACGCGCGCGCCGGGAAGCGAGGACAGCATGACACCCGAACCCGCGGTCCTCGTCCTCGAGGACGGGACCAGATTCGAGGGCGATGCCTACGGTGCCGTCGGCCGCACGCTCGGCGAGGTCGTCTTCGCGACCGGCATGACCGGCTACCAGGAGACGCTGACCGACCCGTCCTACGCGGGCCAGATCGTCGTGATGACGGCACCGCACATCGGCAACACCGGCGTCAACCGCGAGGATCTCGAGTCCGGCAGGATCTGGGTCGAGGGCTACGTCGTGCGCGACCCCAGCCGCGTCGTGTCGAACTGGCGGGCGACGGCATCCCTCGACGACGAGCTCGCCGACAGCGGCATCGTCGGGATCTCCGGCATCGACACCCGTGCCGTCACCCGTCACCTGCGCGACGCGGGTGCGATGCGAGGCGCGATCTTCTCCGGGCCGGACGCCTCGCTCGCACCCGAGGCGCAGCTCGAGGCGGTGCTCGCGAGCGCGCCGATGAGCGGGCAGAACCTCGGCGAGCGTGTCTCGACACCGGCGCCGGCGGTCACCCCCGCCCGCGGCGAGAGGATCGGCAACCTCGCGATCATCGACCTCGGCGTCAAGCAGGCGACCGTCGACAACATGGCGGCGCGCGGCTTCGAGGTGCACGTGCTGCCGATGTCCTCGACCTTCGCCGACATCATGGCGACCGAGCCGGTCGCCGTCTTCTACTCGAACGGTCCCGGCGACCCCGCCGCCTCCGATGCCGAGGTCGCGGTGCTCAAGGAGGTGCTCGACGCCCGCCTGCCGTTCTTCGGCATCTGCTTCGGCAACCAGCTCTTCGGACGCGCACTCGGGCTCGGCACCTACAAGCTGCCGTTCGGCCACCGCGGGATCAACCAGCCGGTGCTCGACCGGGCCACCGGACGCGTCGAGATCACGGCGCACAACCACGGCTTCGCGGTCGACGCGCCGCTCGAGGGCGCGATCGACTCGCCCGCCGGCTACGGCCGGGTCGAGGTGAGCCACGTCGGCCTCAACGACCAGGTCGTCGAGGGCCTGCGCGCGCTCGACATCCCGGCGTTCTCCGTCCAGTACCACCCGGAGGCCGCCGCGGGTCCGCACGACGCCAACTACCTCTTCGACCGCTTCGCGGACATGGTGAAGGAGCATCTTGCCTAAGCGCGACGACATCCAGTCCGTCCTCGTCATCGGCTCCGGCCCGATCGTCATCGGCCAGGCCGCCGAGTTCGACTACTCGGGCACCCAGGCCTGCCGCGTGCTGCGCGAGGAGGGCGTGCGCGTCATCCTCATCAACTCGAACCCCGCGACGATCATGACCGATCCGGGCTTCGCGGACGCGACCTACGTCGAGCCGATCACCCCCGAGGTCATCGAGGCGATCATCGTCAAGGAGCGCCCCGACGCGATCCTGCCGACGCTCGGCGGCCAGACGGCGCTCAACGCGGCGATCGCGCTGCACGACGCCGGCATCCTCGACAAGCACGGCGTCGAGCTCATCGGCGCGCGGGTCGACGCGATCCGCAAGGGCGAGGACCGGCAGCTCTTCAAGGACCTCGTGATCGAGGCCGGCGCGGACGTCGCGCGCTCCTTCGTCGTCCACGACATGACCGAGGCGCGCGCCGCGATGGCCGACCTCGGGCTCCCGCTCGTCGTGCGCCCCTCCTTCACGATGGGCGGCCTCGGCTCGGGCTTCGCCTACACGGAGGAGGAGTTCGACCGCATGGTCGCCGACGGCCTCCACCAGTCGCCGACGACCGAGGTCCTCCTCGAGGAGTCGATCCTCGGCTGGAAGGAGTACGAGCTCGAGCTCATGCGCGACCGCGCCGACAACTGCGTCGTCGTCTGCTCGATCGAGAACGTCGACCCCGTCGGCGTCCACACGGGCGACTCGATCACCGTCGCGCCCGCGCTGACGCTCACCGATCGCGAATACCAGCACCTGCGCGACATCTCGATCGACATCATCCGCGCGGTCGGCGTCGACACGGGCGGATGCAACATCCAGTTCGCCGTCCACCCCGAGACGGGCCGGGTCATCGTCATCGAGATGAACCCGCGCGTCTCGCGCTCCTCCGCGCTCGCCTCCAAGGCGACGGGGTTCCCCATCGCGAAGATCGCCGCGAAGCTCGCGATCGGCTACCGGCTCGACGAGATCCCGAACGACATCACCCGGGTCACGCCCGCGAGCTTCGAGCCGACGCTCGACTACATCGTCGTCAAGGCGCCGCGCTTCGCCTTCGAGAAATTCCCCGCCGCCGACGCGACGCTGACGACGACCATGAAGTCCGTCGGCGAGGCGATGGCGATCGGGCGCAACTACGCGACCGCGCTGCAGAAGGCGCTGCGCTCGCTCGAGAAGCGCGGCAGCTCCTTCCACTGGCTGGGGGAGCCCGGCGACGCGGCGGCGCTCACCGCGCTCGCCGCGGTCCCGACCGACGGCCGGATCGTCACCGTGCAGCAGGCGCTGCGGGCCGGGGCGAGCGTCGACGAGTTGTATGCCGCTACCGGCATCGACCCCTGGTTCCTCGACCAGATCGTGCTCATCAACGAGGTCGCCGACGAGATCCGGAGCGCGAGCGAGCTCGACGCGCGCCTCCTGCGCCGGGCGAAGAACCACGGCTTCTCGGACGCCCAGATCGCGCAGCTGCGGGACACGACCGAGGCGGAGGCGCGCGCCCGGCGCTGGGAGCTCGACATCCGTCCCGTCTACAAGACCGTCGACACCTGCGCGGGGGAGTTCCCGGCGCTCACGCCGTACCACTACTCCTCCTACGACCGCGAGACCGAGGTCGCGCCGTCGGACCGGCAGAAGGTCGTCATCCTCGGCTCCGGCCCGAACCGGATCGGTCAGGGGATCGAGTTCGACTACTCCTGCGTGCACGCGAGCTTCGCGCTCGCCGACGCCGGATACGAGACGATCATGATCAACTGCAACCCCGAGACCGTCTCGACGGACTACGACACCTCCGACCGGCTCTACTTCGAGCCGCTCACCCTCGAGGACGTGCTCGAGATCATCCACGCGGAGTCTCAGTCCGGCGAGCTCGTCGGCGTCATCGTGCAGCTCGGCGGGCAGACCGCGCTCGGGCTCGCGCAGGGGCTCAAGGCCGCCGGGGTGCCGATCCTCGGGACGAGCCCCGACGCGATCGACCTCGCCGAGGACCGCGGAGCGTTCTCCCGGATCCTTGAGGCGGCCGCGCTCCAGTCGCCGAAGAACGGCACCGCGACGAGCCTCGCATCCGCGATCGAAGTCGCCGAGGCGATCGGCTACCCCGTCCTCGTCCGGCCGAGCTACGTGCTCGGCGGCCGCGGCATGGAGATCGTCTACGACACGGCGCAGCTCACCGACTACTTCGACCGCGTGCGCGAGCAGGCGATCATCGGGGCCGGTGCGCCGCTGCTCATCGACCGCTTCCTTGACGACGCGGTCGAGATCGACATCGACGCCCTCTACGACGGCGAGCAGCTGTATGTCGGCGGCGTCATGGAGCACATCGAGATGGCCGGGATCCACTCCGGCGACTCGGCCTGCACGCTGCCGCCGACCACCCTCGGGCACGACGTGCTCGAGCGCGTCCGCGCCGCGACCCTCGCCATCGCGCAGGGCGTCGGGGTGCGGGGGCTTATCAACGTGCAGTTCGCGATCGCGCAGGACTCGCTCTACGTGCTCGAGGCGAACCCCCGGGCGAGCCGCACCGTGCCGTTCGTCTCCAAGGCGCTCGGCATCCAGCTCGCGAAGGCGGCGTCCCTCGTCATGGCGGGCCGCTCGATCCGCTCGCTCGTCGAGTCGGGCATGCTCCCGGAGCGCGACGGCACGCACGTCCCGCTCGACGCGCCCGTCGCCGTCAAGGAGGCGGTCCTGCCGTTCAAGCGGTTCAGGACGCCGGAGGGCAAGGTCGTCGACTCGCTGCTCGGGCCCGAGATGCGTTCGACCGGCGAGGTCATGGGCATCGACGAGAACTTCCCGAAGGCGTTCGCGAAGTCGCAGGACGCCGCCTACGGCGGGCTGCCCGACGGCGGCACGGCGTTCGTCTCCGTCGCCGACCACGACAAGCGCGCCATCGTGCTGCCCGCGCTGCGCCTGTCCAAGCTCGGCTTCACGCTGCTCGCCACCCAGGGCACCGCCGAGGTGCTCGCGCGCAACGGCATCGCCGCCGAGATCGTCCGCAAGCACTCCGAGGGACGCGCCGACGAGTCGATCACGACGATCGTGGACCTCATCAACCGCGGCGACGTCGACGTCGTCGTGAACACCCCGTCCGGCAGCGCCGCGCGCGCCGACGGGGCCGAGATCCGCACGGCGACCGTCGCGAACGACAAGGCGCTCTTCACCACGATGTCGGCGCTGTCGGCTGCGGTCGCGTCGATCGAGCTGACGCGCGACGGGGTCACCGTGACCTCGCTCCAGGAGTATCAGGCGCGGCGCGACGCGCAGCGGACGTCCGCGTGAGCACGGAGGGCGCACTCGCGGCAACCGTCGCGGACGTCCTGCGCGACGGGGCGGCGCTGTGCCTCGGCATCGACCCGCACCCGGCGCTGCTCGCGGCGTGGGGGCTCGCGGACTCCGCCGACGGACTGCGCGAGTTCGGACTGCGCGCCGCCGAATCCGCACGCGACTCGGCGACGCCCGTCGTCAAGCCGCAGATCGCGTTCTACGAGCGTCACGGCTCGGCCGGCCTCGCGGCCCTCGAGGACGTCATGGCCGCGGCCCGCGCCGCCGGCCTCTGGGTGCTCGCCGACGCGAAGCGCGGCGACATCGGCTCGACCATGACCGGTTACGCCGACGCGTGGCTGCGCGCCGGCGCCGCGCTCGAGGCCGACGCGCTGACGGTGTCGCCCTACCTCGGCCTCGGCTCGCTGCAGCCCGCGGTCGACGCGGCGATCGGCGCGGGCAAGTCGCTCTTCGTCCTCGCCGCGACCTCGAACCCGGAGGCGGCGGGCGTGCAGAACGCGATCGCCCCGGACGGCGCGTCGGTGGCTGGTGGCATACTGCAAGGCGTGGACGCGCTGAACGCCGAGCTCGCCGGCGACGGGATCGGACGGATCGGACGAATCGGACGGATAGGACCCATCGGAGTCGTGATCGGCGCGACCGTCCAGCCGGAGGCGATGGGCCTCGCGCTCGGCGAGGCACCGCGCACCCCGATCCTCGCGCCGGGCTATGGCGCTCAGGGAGCACGGCTCTCCGACATCCGCGCGACGTTCGGCGACGCGACCGGCCGGGTCATCGCGAACGTCTCGCGCGAGGCGCTCGCCGCCGGCCCCGAGCGGCTGACCGCGCGGCTGCGCGAGCTCGCGCAGGAGCTCGCCGCCGGAGTCGCGGCGTGACCCCCCGGATCGCGCCGCCGCCGGACACCGACCGCACGGCGGCATCGCGGGCCGCCGTCGCGGCGCGGCGCGCGAGAGCCGCCGTGAAGCAGGCGATCGAGTCGGGGGAGCGCTCCGCGCTCGACGTCGCCGAGGCCGCCTGGCGGGATGCCGCGAGCCCCGAGGCGACGCTGCGGATCACCGACCTCCTGACGAGCATCCCCGGGATCGGCCGGGTGCGCGCGCAGCGCTTCCTTGCGGACCTCGACATCTCCGAGCGCAAGCGCGTCGGCGGACTCGGGGCGCGGCAGCGGCCGCGGCTGCGCGGCTTCCTCCGCGGGCGCCAGCCCCGCGCCGGCAACGCCCTGCACGTGCTGAGCGGCCCGACCGCGGTCGGCAAGAGCACGCTGTCGGCGTTCATCCGCGAGACGTACCCGCAGGTCTACTTCAGCGTGTCCGCGACGACCCGCGCGCCGCGGCCCGGAGAGATCGACGGCGTCCACTACCACTTCGTCACGGACGCCGAGTTCGACCGTCTCGTCGCAGCCGACGAGCTCCTCGAATGGGCTCGCGTGCACAACGCGCACCGCTACGGCACGCCGCGCGGACCCGTCTTCGACGCGATCGCCGCCGGCAAGCGCGTGCTGCTCGAGATCGACATCGCCGGCGCGAGACAGGTGCGCGCGCAGGTGCCCGAGGCGCTGCTCGTCTTCCTCGCCCCGCCGACCTGGGAGGACCTCGTGCAGCGGCTCACCGGACGCGGCACCGAGACGCCCGAGGAGCAGCAGCGCCGACTCGCGACCGCGCGCGTCGAGCTCGCCTCCCAGGGAGAGTTCGATACCGTCGTCGTCAACCGCGACGTCGTCACCGCGGCGCGCGAGGTCGTAGAATTGATGGGCGTGCCGCGCGGCACGCGAGACTTCTAGGCGCGCAGGCAGCGCGAACAGCAGCGCATCAGGGTAAGGATCCCACCATGGCAGACAAGCACGTCGGCATCATCGACCCGCCGATCGACGAGCTCCTCACGCGAGTCGACTCCAAGTATCAGCTCGTCATCTTCGCGTCGAAGCGGGCGCGTCAGATCAACAGCTACTACTCCGACCTGCAGGCCGGCAGCATGTTCGACAACGTCGGACCGCTCGTCGACTCGTCGATCGACGACAAGCCGCTGTCCGTCGCGCTCCACGAGATCAACGAGGACAAGCTCGAGCTCAAGCGCGCCGCCGAGTAGGCGCGACGAGCGCCGACCCATGTCGCAGCAACGCCTGAACGTCGTCGTCGGCGTCTCCGGCGGGATCGCCGCGTACAAGGCGGTCTCGGTCGTCCGCGAGCTCGTGCTCGCGGGACACGACGTGCACGTCGTCGCGACCGAGAACGCGCTGCGCTTCGTCGGCCGACCCACGCTCGAGGCGATCAGCCGCAACCCAGTCCACACCGAGCTGTTCGACGGCGTCGCCGAAGTCCGGCACGTCGCGATCGGCCAGGCCGCCGACGTCATCGTCGTCGCGCCCGCGACGGCGAACACGATCGCGAAGCTCGCCGCCGGCATGGCCGACGACCTGCTCGGCAACACGATCCTCGCGAGCACCGCGCCCGTCGTCATCGCACCCGCGATGCACACCGAGATGTGGCAGCATCCCGCGACCGTCGCCAACGTCGCGCTGCTGCGCGAGCGCGGCGTCATCGTCGTCGGACCCGAGTCGGGCCGCCTCACCGGCCAGGACACCGGCCCCGGCAGGATGAGCGAACCCGACGACATCGCCGCCGCGGTCATCGCCGCCGCCGGACCGCGCGACCTCGCGGGCCTGCGCGTCGTCGTCTCCGCCGGCGGCACCCGCGAGCCGATCGACCCCGTCCGGTTCATCGGCAACCGGTCGAGCGGGCGCCAGGGCGTCGAGATCGCCGCCGCCGCCCGCGACCGAGGCGCCGAGGTCGTGCTCGTCGCCGCTCACCTCGACGTCCCGCCCCCCACAGGCATCGCGGTCGTCGAGACCGGCACCTCCGAGGAGCTGCGCGTCGCGATGCTCACCGAGGCCGCGCGCGCCGACATCGTCGTCATGGCCGCCGCCGTCGCCGACTACCGGCCCCAGCGGGTCTCGGGCGCCAAGATCAAGAAGGAGTCGCAGGGCGACGAGCTCCCGCTCGTCCTCGTGCGAAACCCCGACATCCTCCTCGAGCTCACCCAGGCGCGCCGCCCCGGTCAGACCTTCGTCGGCTTCGCCGCGGAGACCGAGACCGACCCCGAGGCGCTGCTCGGACTCGCCCGGGCGAAGGCCGCGCGCAAGGGCGTCGACCTCCTCGTCGTCAACCGGGTCGGCTGGGAGGAGGGGTTCGGGGCCGAGACGCCGAATCGCGTTCTCATGATCGACGCGAATGGGTCGGAATGTGGCGAGGCGAGCGGATCGAAGTCGGCCGTCGCCAGTAAGGTTCTCGACGTCGTCCGAAACGTAAGGAAGCAAACGAGTGAGTGATCTCAGGCTGTTCACCTCGGAGTCCGTCACCGAGGGGCACCCCGACAAGATGTGCGATCAGATCTCCGACGCGATCCTCGACGACATGCTGCGGCAGGACCCGGGGGCGCGGGTCGCGGTCGAGACGATGGTCACGACCGGACTCGTCCATGTCGCCGGCGAGGTGACGACGAGCGGCTACTCCGACATCAACCGCATCGTCCGGGACACGATCCTCGGCATCGGCTACAACTCGTCCGACGTCTGGTTCGACGGCCGCGCCTGCGGCGTCGAGATCTCCATCGGCGGCCAGTCGCCCGACATCGCGCAGGGCGTCGACGACGCGCACGAGACCCGCGAGCAGGGCTCCGGCGACGACCTCGACAGGCAGGGCGCGGGCGACCAGGGCATCATGTTCGGCTACGCGACGAACGAGACGCCGACCCTCATGCCGCTGCCGATCTGGCTCGCGCACCGCCTCTCCGAGCGGCTCTCGCAGGTGCGCCGCGGCGGCGAGCTCGACTTCCTGCGCCCCGACGGCAAGACCCAGGTGACGATCGGCTACGACGGGACCACCCCGAGGACGATCGAGACCGTCGTGCTGTCCACCCAGCACGCGCCGCGCGACCTCGCGGTCATCCGCGACGCCGTCGAGCGCGTCGTCATCCGCCCCGTCCTCGAGACCGTCGACCTGCCCTCCGCCGACGCCGACGTGCTCATCAACCCGACCGGGATCTTCGAGATCGGCGGACCGCACGGCGACGCCGGCCTCACCGGCCGCAAGATCATCGTCGACACCTACGGCGGGGCGAGCCGCCACGGCGGCGGCGCCTTCTCCGGCAAGGACCCCTCGAAGGTCGACCGCTCCGCGGCGTACGCGATGCGCTGGGCCGCGAAGAACGTCGTCGCGGCGGGCCTCGCGGACCGCGTCGAGCTCCAGGTCGCCTACGCGATCGGCAAGGCGTCGCCCGTCGGCCTCTACGTCGAGGCCTTCGGGACCGAGCAGGTGCCGCTGCCGACGATCACGAAGGCCGTGCGCGAGGTCTTCGACCTGCGTCCCGCGGCGATCGTCCGCGACCTGCAGCTCACCGATCGGGACGTCGTCTCCTACCAGCGCACCGCTGCCTTCGGCCACTTCGGCCGCGAGGAGCCCGGCTTCACCTGGGAGCTCACGAACCGCGTCGACGAGCTGCGCTCCGCCGCCGGCATCGCCTGAGCCCGCTGCCGCGCCGTCGGACGTGCGCGGGATGATGGTCCCGTGAGCCAGCGGATCGCCCGAGTCGTCCTCGACTCGCCGCTGCCCCAGCTCGACCGGCTGTTCGACTACGCGATCCCCGAGCCGCTCGACGCGACGATCGGGCCCGGCGTGCGGGTGCGCGTGCCGGTGCGCGCCGCGGGACGGGTCATGGACGGCTGGGTGGTCGAGATCGCCGCCGAGTCCGAGTTCGAGGGGCGGCTCGCCGACGTCGAGGCCGTCGTCTCCCCGGTGCCGGTGCTCTCGAGCGAGGTCTGGACGCTCGCGCGGCGCGTCGCGGACCGGGCCGTCGGGGTCGCCGCCGACGTGCTCCGACTCGCGATCCCCAAGCGCCAGGCCCGCGTCGAGCAGGCCTGGCTGCAGCGGGCGCCCGAGCCCCTTCGACTCGCTCCGCTCGCTCAGGGACCCGCCTCCGCCCCGCCGCTCGAACCCGCCGTGCCGCTCGCCTCCGCCGCGTCCTCGCCCCATGACCGCGCCACGGATTCGCGGATCCCTGAGCGAGCCGGAGGCGAGTCGAAGGGCGCGCCCCCCGCCCTCACCCCCTACCCGCCCCACCTGCTCGAGGCCGTGACGGCCGGCGCCCGCCTCGTCGTGCAAGCCGTCCCGGAGCCCGGCGCCTGGACGATGACGCTCGCGGAGCTCGTCGCGCCGGTCCTCGCGGCCGGGCGCACGGCGATCGTCGCGGCGCCCGACGGCGTGGCGCTCGACCGGATCGAGCATGCGATGCGGGAGGCGCTCGGCGACGACCGCGTCGTGCGGGTCGACGCCGATCAGCCCGCGGCCGCGCGGTACCGGGCGTTCCTCACGGCGGGCTCGCGCACCGGGATCGTCGTCGTCGGGACCCGCTCCGTCGTCTACGCGCCCGCGCACCACCTCGGTCTCATCGCCCTGTGGGACGACGGGGACCCCGCCTACCAGGAGCCGCTGGCCCCCGGAGTCCACGCCCGGGACGCCGCCCTGATCCGGCAGGAGCTGAGCGGCTGCGCACTCGTCCTGCTCGCGCACAGCCCGAGCGCCGAGGCGCAGCGACTCGTCGAGCTCGGCTGGTGCGAGCGCATCGCGTTCTCATCCCGCCCACTGCCGAAGGTCATCCCCACTGCGCTCCAGACGGGCGGCGACCGGATCGCGACGCAGGCCCGCATCCCCTCGAGCGCCTGGCGCGCCGCCGCCGACGCGGTGCAGGCGGGGCCGGTCCTCGTCCAGGTCGCCCGCCCCGGCAGCGACTCGCCGAGCGGCAGCACGCGCACCGCGAGCGAGCTAGGCAAGGCGTTCCCGAGGGCGAGGATCGTCGTCTCGCACGGCGGTGCCCGGATCGCCGAGCTCGGGCCCGAGCCGGCCCTCGTGATCGCGACCCGCGGCGCCGAGCCGCAGGTCTCGAGCGGGTATCGCGCGGTGCTGCTCCTCGACGGCGAGCGGATGCTCGCGCGGGAGTCGATGCGCGTCGCCGAGGATGCGCTGCGCACCTGGTCGAACGCCATCGCCCTCGCGGCCCCCGGCGCACCCGTCTACCTCGTCGGGGTCGGCGGCGCGATCGCGACCGCCCTCGGGCAGTGGCGTCAGGCCGACCTCATCTCGGCCGAGCTCGCGGAGCGCCAGGCCCTCCGCCTGCCGCCCGCGGTGCGCACCGCGACGCTCGTCGGCACCACCGCGGCGGTCGAGGCGGCGATCGAGGCGGCCGGCGTCGACGGTGCCGACGTCATCGGGCCGACTCCGGACGACGAGGGTCTCGTGCGCACCGTCATCCGCTTCGACTACCGGCGCGGCAGCGAGATCGCCGAGGCGCTGCGCACCGAGGTGCTGCGTCACGCGAGCGGCCGGCGCTCGGCCGCGAAACAGCATCCGCCGCGAGCCGTGGGCCTGCGGGTCCGGATGGACGATCCGGAGCCTTTCGTCGGAGAGCGTCCGCAGAGCGGCCGGCGAGCCGGGAGAATGGACGGGTGAGTCTCCGCATCGCGTTCGCCGGGAGCCCCTCGGTCGCGGTGCCGGCCCTCGACGCGCTCATCGCGTCCCGGCACGAAGTCGTCTCGGTCCTCAGCCGCCAGGACTCGCCCGTCGGCCGGCGTCGCACCCTGACGCCGACCCCCGTCGCCGCCCGCGCCGCTGAAGCCGGGCTCACGACCATCAAGTCGGACCGCCTCGACGCGGCCACGAGCGACAGGGTCCTCGCCGGACGCCCGGACCTCGGCGTCATCGTCGCCTACGGCGGACTTGTCCGCGAGCCGCTGCTGTCCGGGCCGCGGCTCGGCTGGATCAACCTCCACTTCTCGCTGCTGCCTCGCTGGCGCGGCGCCGCCCCCGTCCAGCACGCGATCCTCGCGGGGGACTCGGAGACGGGCGTGACGGTGTTCCAGCTCGTCCCCGAGCTCGACGCCGGCCCCGTCTACGCGCGGGTCGCCGAGCCGATCGGCCGCTTCCAGACCTCCGGCGCGCTGCTGACCCGCCTCGCCGAGCTCGGCGCGGGCGTGCTCGCCGGCGTCGTCGACGCGCTCGACGACGGGACGGCGCTCGTCGAGCCGCAGCACGGCGAGCCGAGCTACGCGGGCAAGCTCTCCGTCGTCGACGGGACGATCGACTGGTCGCTTCCCGCCGAGACGATCGACCGGCGGATCCGGGCGGTCAGTCCCGAACCCGGGGCGTCGACGACGCTCGACGGCCAACGGTTCAAGATCCTGCAGGCGGCGCCCGCGCGCGAGGCGACGGCGCTTCTCCCGGGGCAGGTGGACCTCGTCGAGCGCCGCGTGCTCGTCGGCACCGGCGAGGGCGCCATCGAGCTCGAGCGCGTGACCCCCTTCGGAAAGGCGCCGATGCCTGCGGCGGACTGGTATCGCGGTCGACCGCGAGACGCCGGGACGGTGCTCGGTGGCTGAGGGGCGACGGGCGACGCCGCGATCCGTCGCGCTCGACGTGCTCCGGGCGGTCGCCGACTCCGACGCGTACGCGAACCTCCTGCTGCCGGCCCGGATCGCCGCCGCCGGCCTCGACGAGCGCGACGCCGGCCTCGCGACGGAGCTGACGTACGGGACGCTGCGCCGGCGGGGCCTCTATGACGTCGTCATCGAGCTGGCGGCGAGCCGCCGCGCCGGCGCGATCGACGCGAGCTCGCTCGACATCCTCCGGCTCGGCACCCACCAGCTGCTTGCGATGCGGATCCCCGCGCACGCGGCCGTCGGCGAGACGGTGGGGCTCGTGCGGAAGGAGTCGGCGAAGGGCTTCGTGAACGGCGTGCTGCGGGCGATCGCGCGCACGGCGCCCGAGGAGTGGGTCGAGCGCGCGGTCGCGACCGCCCGGACGGGGGAGGAGGCTCTCGCGATCGAGCACTCGCACCCGCTCTGGGTGGTGCGCGCGCTGCGTCAGGCCCTCGTCGCCGAGGGACGGGAGGCGGAGCTGCCGCAGGCGCTCGCCGCCGACAACGTCGCGCCCGCCGTCTCGCTCGTCGCGCTGCCGGGCCGCTCCGAGGTCTCCGAGCTCGTCGAGCTCGGCGCGAGGGCCGCCACGCACTCGCCGCTCGGCGCGCTGCTGCCGGGCGGCGACCCGCAGCGCCTCCCACCCGTCGCCGCCGGCCGTGCGCGGGTGCAGGACGAGGGCTCGCAGCTCGCCGCGCTTGCCTTGTCTCGCGCGCGGCCGATCGTCGCGGGGGAGCGCTGGCTCGACCTGTGCGCGGGTCCCGGCGGGAAGGCGGCGCTGCTCGCCGCCGAGGCCGCCGAGGGCGGCGCCGAGCTGACCGCGAACGAGATCGTCCCCGCGCGGGTCGGGCTCGTGCGCAAGGCCCTCGCGCCGTTCGGCGACGCGGTGCGGATCGTCGAGTCCGACGGGACGACGTTCGGGGAGCGCGAGCCGGGCGCGTTCGATCGCGTTCTGCTCGACGCGCCGTGCACGGGGCTCGGCGCGCTGCGCCGCCGCCCGGAGGCGCGCTGGCGCAAGCAGCCCGGCGACGTGCCGGGCCTCGGCGAGCTGCAGTCGAGGCTGCTCGAATCCGCCATCGCCGCGGTCCGCCCCGGCGGGCTGATCGCCTACGTCACCTGCTCCCCGCACCCCGCGGAGACCCGTGCGGTCGTCTCTGCCGCGCTGCGGAAGCATCCGGGACTGCGCGCGCTCGACACCCGCGAGGTCGTCCAGTCGGTCGCGCTGGAGCCCCTCGACCTCGCGGCGCTCGAGGGCGGTGCGGGCACGCACGCGCAGCTGTGGCCGCACCGGCACGGCACCGACGCGATGTTCATCCAGCTGCTCACCCTCGAGGGCTGAGCCGCAGGCCGTCCGGCGCTGGCCAGGGCAGCACGATGCGTTCGACCGCGCCGCCGACCGCAGAGGCCGCGCCGAACTCGTCGCCGATCACGACGATGCGCTCCTCGGTGAGCTCCGCGATCCGCACCGGTCGCCCGTCGAGCTCCCAGCGCTCCGCGAGCCACCCGAGCCCGTGCGCCTCGAGTGCCGCCTCCGCCACGAGCCAGTCGACGGCGGCCGAGACCTCGCGGCCGAACCGGTCGATCGCGATCCACAGCTCGCCGTCCGCCCGGATCCAGCCGAGCACCTCACCGTCGTCGCGCCGATGCGGCGTCCAGTCGGCGGGGATCATCCCGCAACCCTAGTTCCAGCCGGTGATAGTGGGGTTCCGGTCGGTGAGGCGGGTTCCAGCCGGCGGATTAGGTTCCAGTCGGTGAGATGGGTTGCAGCCGGTGGAGCCGGTTCCTGCTGGTGAAGTGGACGCAGATGGTCTAAACGACGCCCGGCCGACGGCCATCTGCGTCCATTTCGCGCCGGCACGCCGGTAGCGTGGTCGGGTGGCCGTCCGCATCAACCCGTCGATCCTCGCCGCCGACTTCGCCCGCATGGCGGAGGAGCTCGCCCGGATCGCGAACGCCGACCTCGTCCACGTCGACGTCATGGACAACCACTTCGTGCCGAACCTCACGTTCGGCCCCCAGATGGTCGGCCGGATCGCGGCGACGAGCCCCATCCCACTCGACGTGCACCTCATGATCGACGATCCCGCCCGCTGGGCGCCCGGCTACGCGGCGCTGGGGGCGCAGTCGGTCACGTTCCACGTCGAGGCCGCCGAGCGCGCCGGCAACGACGTCGTCGAGGTCGCCAGGTCGCTGCGTGCCGCCGGCTCGCGCGCCGGTCTCGCGATCAAGCCCGGCACCCCGGTCGAGCCCTACCTCGACCTGCTGCCCGAGCTCGACCAGCTCCTCGTCATGACGGTCGAGCCGGGCTTCGGCGGCCAGTCCTTCATCGCGGACGTCATGCCGAAGGTCGCCGCGGCCCGCGCGGCGGTCGCCGGCGGCGACCTCGACGTCTGGATCCAGGTCGACGGCGGCGTCACGCGCGACACGATCGCGATCGCGGCGGACGCGGGCGCCGACACCTTCGTCGCCGGCTCCGCGGTCTTCCGCGCGAGCGATCCGGCGCTCGAGATCGACGCACTGCGCGAGATCGCGGGCCGCCACGCGCACTAGCGGGATGCAGAACGCGATCGTCCGGCGACTGCGCGCCTCCGGCTCGGTCTTCGCCGAGGACGAGGCCGCGGTGCTGATCGCCGCGGCCTGCGACGACCCGGCGCTCGAGGGCCTCGTGCGCCGCCGCGAGGGCGGCGAGCCGCTCGAGCACATCGTCGGCCGGGTCGACTTCGGCGGGCTGCGGCTCGCGGTCGGTCCGGGCGTCTTCGTGCCGCGCCAGCGCTCGCTGCGGCTCGCCCGCGCGGCGGCGCGCGCGGCCTCCGCCGCTTCCGACCCCGTCGTGCTCGAGGCCTATGCCGGCGTCGCGGCGATCGCCGCCTCGATCGCGGAGACCCTGCCGACCGCCGAGCTGCACGTCGCGGACATCGACCCCCGGGCGCTGCGCTGGGCCCGTGCGAACCTGCCGTCCAGCGCCGGCACGCACCGTTCCGACGGGCTCTCGGGGCTCCCCGCGGTGCTGCGCGGCCGCCTGACCCTCATCGTCGCGGTCCCACCGTACGTCCCCGACGCCGAGCTCGAACTCATCCCGGGCGATCGGCGCGCTCACGAGCCGGAGCGCGCGCTGCTCGGCGGCGCCGACGGCCTCGACCAGGTGCGCCGGCTCATCGCCGAGGCGGCCGACCTGCTCGCGCCGGGCGGTCGCGTTCTCCTCGAGATCAATCGCCGGCAGGGCCCCGCCGCCTCTGCCGCGGCCCGGCGCGCCGGCTACCGCGCCTCGTACCGCACCGCGCCCGACGGCCACACGGCGATCCTCGATCTGCGGGCGTGAGCGCGTCCCGTTTCCTCCTAGGCTTGAGGACCATGAGCGACAAGACCAAGCCCGAGATCGACTTCATCGAGGGCCCCGCGCCCGCCGAGCTCGTCATCACCGACCTCGAGGTCGGCGACGGCGCGGAGGCGAAGCCCGGCGACCGCGTCGAGGTGCACTACCTCGGCGTCGACTTCGAGTCCGGCGACGAGTTCGACTCGTCGTGGAGCCGCGGCCAGTCGATCGAGTTCCCGCTCGCGGGTCTCATCGCCGGCTGGCAGGAGGGCATCCCGGGTATGAAGGTCGGCGGCCGCCGTCAGCTCGTCATCCCGCCGGAGCTCGCCTACGGCCCCGCGGGCGCCGGTCACCGGCTCAGCGGCCGCACCCTGATCTTCGTGATCGACCTCCTCGGCGTCGCCTGAGCGACGTCCACGGCGCTCGTGCACGCCGTTTGCCCCGCTGCACGCCGTTTGAACGGCATGCACGGGTGCAAATGCCGTGCAGGGGTGCAAACACCGTGCAGGCGCGCGGAGGGCATGCGCGAGCCAAACGCCGTGCGGGAGCGCAAACGGCATGCATGAGCGAGTCCGATAGCCTGGGAGGGTGAAGACCTTCGACGCGCTCTACGCGGAGCTCGCGCAGAAGGCCGCCGCGCGCCCGGAGGGCTCCGGCACGGTCGCGCTGCTCGACGCGGGGGTGCACTCCATCGGCAAGAAGATCGTCGAGGAGGCTGCCGAGGTCTGGATGGCCGCCGAGCACGAGACGAAGGACGACGCGGCCCTCGAGATCTCGCAGCTGCTGTACCACCTGCAGGTGCTCATGCTCGCGAAGGGGATCGAGCCGGAGGACGTCTGGCGACATCTGTGATCGCCGACGCCCACCATCCGATCGATCACAGAAGGCAGCGAACATGCTGAGAATCGCCGTGCCCAACAAGGGCTCGCTCTCCGAGACCGCCGTGGCGATGCTCCACGAGGCGGGCTACGCCCAGCGCCGCGACCCGCGCGCGCTCAACGTCCTCGACGAGCGCAACGAGGTCGAGTTCTTCTACCTGCGCCCGCGCGACATCGCCACCTACGTCGGCTCGGGCGCGCTCGACGTCGGCATCACGGGCCGCGACCTGCTCCTCGACGCCCGCAGCGCCGCGAGCGAGGTCGCCGCGCTCGACTTCGGCCACTCGACGTTCCGGTTCGCGGGGCCGCCCGGCGCGTTCTCGGACCTCGGCGACCTCGCCGGCAAGCGGGTCGCGACGAGCTATGTCGACCTCGTCGGCGACTTCCTCGCGCGGGCCGGCGTGCAGGTCCAGATGGTCGGCCTCGACGGGGCCGTCGAGTCGAGCGTCAAGCTCGGCGTCGCGGATGCCGTCGCCGACGTCGTGAGCACCGGCAGCACGCTGCGCGCGCAGGGCCTGGAGATCTTCGGGCCCGTCATCCTCGAGTCGGAGGCCGTGCTCATCTCCGCGAAGCCGGAGCTGCCCGGGATCTCGACGCTCCTGCACCGCATCCGGGGCGTCCTCGTGGCGCGCCAGTACGTGCTCGTCGACTACGACGTCGAGAAGTCGAAGCTCGATGCGGCGACGAGGATCACGCCCGGCATCGAGTCGCCGACGGTCTCGCCGCTCCACGACCCCGACTGGGTCGCGGTGCGGGCGATGGTCCCGCGCGCCGACACGAACCACGTCATGGACGAGCTCTACGCCGTCGGCGCCCGCGCGATCCTCGTGACCGCGATCCACGCCGCGAGGATCTAGCGCGGTGGCAGGGGCGGCGAGAGGCAGAACGCGATGACGCTCGCGATCCGGGTCATCCCGTGCCTCGACGTGTCGGCGGGGCGCGTCGTCAAGGGCGTCAACTTCGAGAACCTGCGCGACGCGGGCGATCCCGTCGAGCTCGCGAAGCGCTACGGCGCGGAGGGTGCCGACGAGCTGACGTTCCTCGACGTGTCGGCGACGGTCGACGAGCGGGCGACGATGTACGACGTCGTGCGCCAGACGGCGGAGCAGGTCTTCATCCCGCTGACGGTCGGCGGCGGCGTGCGCACTGTGGACGACGTCGCCCGGCTCCAGGGCCACGGCGCCGACAAGGTCGGCGTCAACTCGGCGGCGATCGCCCGGCCCGAGCTCGTCGGGGAGATCGCGGACCGCTTCGGCGCGCAGGTGCTCGTGCTCTCCCTCGACGTCAAGCGCTCGCCGCGCACGCCCTCGGGCTTCGTCGTGACGACGCACGGCGGCAGGCGCGAGACGGATCTCGACGCGCTCGCCTGGGCCGCGGAGGCCGTCGAGCGGGGCGCGGGGGAACTGCTCGTCAACTCGATCGACGCCGACGGGACGAAGCAGGGCTTCGACCTGGAGCTCATCGGGGCGATGCGCGCGATCAGCCGGGTGCCGGTCATCGCGAGCGGGGGCGCGGGCGAGGTGCGGCACTTCCCGCCGGCCGTCGCGGCCGGTGCCGACGCGGTGCTAGCGGCGAGCGTCTTCCACGACGGGATCCTCACGATCGCCGAGGTCAAGGCCGAGCTGGCCGCGGCGGGTGCGATCGTCCGGCCCCTGCACGGGCCGCCGAGCGAGCGGAGCGAGTCGGAGTGAGCGAATGCGATGACGTCGAGTCGGTGCTGGACCGCGCCGTCTTCAAGGACGATGGCCTGCTGCCCGCGATCATCCAGGCTGAGGGCACGGGCGAGGTGCTCATGCTCGGCTACATGGACCGCGAGGCGCTGCGCCGCACCCTCACCGAGGGCCGGGTCACGTACTGGAGCCGCAGCCGCCGGGAGTACTGGCGCAAGGGCGACACGAGCGGGCACGTGCAGTACGTCCGGGGCGCGGCGCTGGACTGCGATGGCGACACGATCCTCGTGACGGTCGAGCAGGTCGGCCCCGCCTGTCACACGGGGGCCCGCTCCTGCTTCGAGGTCGACCCGCTCGACCCCGTCATCGGTACGAGTCGGCGAGGATAGTCGGGTGCCTACGACCTCCCGCGCCGATTTCGACGCCGCCGTCGCGGCGGGCCACCGCGTGATCCCGGTGCTGCGCGAGCGCTTCGCCGACGCGGAGACGCCGGTCGGCATCTACCGCAAGTTCGCCGCGGGCCGGCCGGGCACCTTCCTGCTCGAGTCGGCGGAGCAGGGCGGCATCTGGTCGCGCTGGTCGTTCGTCGGCGTCGGCGGGTTCGGGGTGCTCACACAGGATGAGAACGCGAGCGTCTGGCTCCCCGGATCGACCGCGGGTCTCGACGCCGGGCGCGCCCTGGGCGGCGCCGCGGGCCTCCCGCCGCTGGAGGCGCTCGATGCGCTCTACCGGCGCTGGTCGACGCCGCGCGTCGAGGGGCATCCGCCACTGACGGGGGGCCTCGTCGGCTTCATCGGCTGGGATGCGGTGCGTCAGCTCGAGCACCTGCCGAACCGTCCGCCGGTCGACCACGCGGTCCCGGGGCAGGCGTTCGTGTTCGTGAGCGAGCTCGTCGTCCTCGATCACCGGTTCGGCACGGTGACGCTCATCGCGAGCGTGCTCGCCGACGATGAGGGTCTCGACTCCGACCCGCGACGGGTCGACGCGCTCTGGGCGGACGCGCAGGCGCGGCTGGACCGGCTCGAGGCCGATCTCGGCAGGCCCACCGCTCCCGACGTCGCCGCGATCGACCTCGCGACCCCGCCCGCCGCCCGCCCCCGCGGCTCGCAGGCGGAGTACGAGGCCGCCGTCGTGCGCTCGAAGGAGTTCGTGCGCGACGGCGACGTGTTCCAGGTCGTCATCTCGCAGCGCTTCGACGCCGACTGCGAGGCGGACCCGCTCGACGTGTATCGCGTTCTGCGCGCCCTGAACCCGTCCCCGTACATGTACCTGCTCTCGCTCGCCGACCCGGCGGGGGAGCCGTACGCGATCGTCGGCTCGAGCCCGGAGGCCCTCGTCAAGGTCTCGAGCGGGCACATCACGATGCACCCCATCGCAGGCTCGCGACCCCGCGGCGAGACGCCGGAGGCCGATGCGGCGCTCGCCGACGAGCTGCTCGCCGACCCGAAGGAGCGCGCCGAGCACCTCATGCTCGTCGACCTCGCGCGCAACGACGTGTCGAAGGAGGCGGTGCCCGGCAGCGTCGAGGTCACCGAGTTCATGGTCATCGAGCGCTTCAGCCACATCATGCACATCGTCAGCACGGTCGAGGGCGCCATGCGCGACGGCGCGACGCCGATCGACGTGTTCCGTGCGACGTTCCCCGCGGGCACGCTGAGCGGCGCGCCGAAGCCGCGGGCGCTGGAGATCATCGACGAGCTCGAGCCGGCCGCCCGGGGCGTGTACGGCGGCGTCGTCGGCTACTTCGACCTCGCGGGCGACGCGGACCTCGCGATCGCGATCCGCACGGCGGTCATCCGGGACGGCGTCGCGACGGTGCAGGCGGGTGCCGGCCTCGTCGCCGACTCGGACCCTGCGACCGAGCACCAGGAGACGGTCAACAAGTCCGCCGCGCCGCTGCGGGCGATCGCGATCGCGAACGCGCTGCGCCGGTAGCGCGCGGGTAGGCTCCGAGTCCATGGACCTCTGGTTCGTCATCGCGGCGCCGATCGTCGTCGCCGTGTTCCTCGGCTGGTACCTGTGGGCGGCCGCGAAGCGCCGGCGCACCGCGAAGCGCACGGGCTCGGACGATCCGCGCGACACGTGGGACGCGCTCAGCGCCGGGGAGGATCCGACGAGCGATTCCGGGGACCGGTAGGATCTTGGTCATGACCGACCAAGCACACGACCCGGGGCACGGCAACTCGCCGGCCGCATGGACCGCCGTGACCATCATGCTCATCGCGTTCGTGATCGGGACCTTCGCGTTCTGGTTCGCGGCCGAGGGGCTCGGCACGCAGTGGCTCGTCTGGGCCTCGGCCGGTCTGCTGGTCGTCGGGGCGCTCGTCGGCTGGATCATGAAGGCGGCGGGGTACGGCGTCGGCGGCGCCAAGGTCAAGTCGAAGCACTGACACGATGACCGACGACCTGCTGGCGGGGCTCCTCGCCGGTGCGATCGAGGACGCCGCAGAACGTGAGTCGCGCATTCCCCTGCGGAGGATCGAGAGCCTCGCGCTCGACACAGCGCCCGCGCTCGATGCGCTCGCGTCCCTCGCTCCGCGCGACGAGATCCACGTCATCGCGGAGATCAAGCGCGCGAGTCCGAGCCGCGGGGCTCTCGCGAGCATTCCCGAGCCCGCCGTGCTCGCCCGCGAGTACGCGGACGGAGGTGCGAGCGCGATCAGCGTGCTCACCGAGGGGCGGCGCTTCGGCGGCTCGCTCGACGATCTGCGCGCGGTCCGCGACGCGGTCGCCGTGCCGCTGCTGCGCAAGGACTTCATCGGCAACGAGTACCAGGTGCTCGAGGCGCGCGCGGCGGGCGCCGACCTCGTGCTGCTCATCGTCTCGTCGCTCGACCAGGCGACGCTCGAGCGGCTGCACGTCTTCATCGGCGAGCTGGGCATGACGGCGCTCGTGGAGGCGCACGACGCGGACGAGCTGTCCCGCGCCGCCGACGTCGGCGCCCGGCTGGTCGGCGTCAACGCCCGCGACCTCAAGACCTTCGAGCTCGACCGGGACCTGTTCGGTCGGCTCGTCGACGCGTTCCCGCCGGACGCGATCCGCGTCGCGGAGTCGGCTGTGAAGACCCCGGAAGATGTCGCGCGCTACCGGGCGGCGGGTGCGGACGCGGTCCTCGTCGGCGAGGCGCTCGTGACGGGCGGGGATCCCGCCGGCGCCGTCAGATCCTTCCTGGAGGCATGAGCATGGCATCCGAGACCAGAGGACTCAGGGATGAGCGGGGGCCGTTCTTCGGCGAGTACGGCGGGCGGTTCATGCCGGAGTCGCTCATCGCGGCGATCGACGAGCTGACCGAGGCGTACGAGGCGATGCGGGTCGATCCCGAGGCGCAGGCGGAGCTCTCGCGACTCCACGCGACCTACACGGGCCGGCCCTCCATCATCACCGAGGTGCCGCGCTTCGCGGAGCACGCGGGGGGCGCGCGCATCATCCTCAAGCGCGAGGATCTCAACCACACGGGCTCGCACAAGATCAACAACGTGCTCGGCCAGGCGCTGCTGACGCAGCGGCTCGGCAAGACCCGGGTGATCGCGGAGACCGGTGCGGGGCAGCACGGGGTCGCGACCGCGACGGCCGCCGCGCTCTTCGGCTTCGAGTGCACGATCTACATGGGCGAGGTCGACACGCAGCGCCAGGCGCTCAACGTCGCCCGGATGCGCCTGCTCGGCGCGGAGGTCGTCCCCGTGACGACGGGTAGCCGCACCCTCAAGGACGCGATCAACGAGGCCTACCGCGACTGGGTCGCGAGCGTCGAGACGACGAACTACATCTTCGGCACCGCGGCCGGCCCCCACCCGTTCCCCGCGATGGTCCGCGACTTCCAGAAGATCATCGGCGAGGAGGCGCGCGAGCAGGTGCTCCAGCTGACGGGCTCACTGCCCGACGCCGTCGTCGCCTGCGTCGGGGGCGGATCGAACGCGATCGGCATCTTCGACGCGTTCCTCGACGACCCGCAGGTGCGGCTCATCGGCTACGAGGCGGCCGGCGACGGCGTCGACACGCCGAAGCACGCCGCGTCGATCGAGCGCGGCCGGCCGGGTGTCCTGCACGGCGCGCGGACCTACGTGCTCCAGGACGAGGACGGTCAGACGATCGAGTCGCACTCGATCAGCGCGGGCCTCGACTATCCGGGCGTCGGACCGGAGCACGCCTGGCTCGCCGACATCGGGCGCGCGGAGTACCTCCCGGCGACCGACGCGGAGGCGATGGAGGCGCTGCGGCTGCTGTCGCGCACCGAGGGCATCATCCCCGCGATCGAGTCGGCGCACGCGCTCGCCGGTGCGATCCGGCTCGGCCGGGAGCTCGGCCCCGAGGCCGTCATCCTGGTGAGCCTCTCGGGTCGCGGCGACAAGGACATGACGACCGCGGGGCAGTGGTTCGGGCTGTTCGACGAGGGGGCAGTGGGATGAGTGCTGCGATGAGCGCCGACAAGCAGCTCGTCGGCTATCTGCCGGTCGGCTTCCCCGACCTGCCGGCGAGCATCGACTCCGCGCTCGCGCTGCTCGACAACGGCGTGACCGCGATCGAGTTCGGCATCCCGTACTCCGACCCCGTGATGGACGGCCCCGTCATCCAGGAGGCGGCGAACGAGGCCCTCGAGGCCGGTTTCCGGCTGCCGCAGGTCTTCGAGGCGATCGCGGCGGTCCGTGCGCGCTCCGATGCCCCGCTCTACGTCATGACCTATTGGAACCCCATCCTGCAGTACGGGGTCGACCGCTTCGCGGACGACTTCGCGGCCGCGGGCGGCACGGGGCTCATCACCCCCGACATCACGCCCGATGCGGCCGCCGACTGGATCGCGGCGAGCGAGCGGACGGGGCTCGAGCGCGTCTTCCTCGCCGCCCCGACGTCGACCGACGAGCGCCTCAGGATGATCGCCGAGGCGACGCGCGGCTGGGTCTACGCCGTCAGCACGATGGGCGTCACGGGCGCCCGCGAGGACCTCGACTCGAAGGCGCGCGCCCTCGTCCCGCGGATCCGCGCCGCGGGCGCCGAGCGCGTCCACGTCGGCATCGGGATCTCCACCGCCGCCCAGGTCGCGGAGGTCTGGGAGTACGCGGACGGCGCGATCGTCGGCTCGGCGATCGTCCGCGCGATTCAGCGCGAGGGTGTCGCGGGCGCCGCGAGGATCGCGGCGGAGCTCAGCCCTCGCTGAGCGCCGCCGCGCTCGAGTCCACCGGACTCAGTGCAGATTGACTCAGTGCAGGTTGACTCAGTGCAGGTTGATCGCGCTGAGCATCGTCGCGATGAGCCACGCGGCCCAGATGATCGTCGCGATGACGATCGCGATGTAGACGACGATCCCGGTCCACAGCGGCGCGAGCCCCCGTCCGGTCCGCCGCCGCACGACGACCGAGCGCCCGATGAGATAGACGAGCGTTCCCGCGCCGGCGAAGGCGAAGAAGCCCCACGCCCAGTGGAACGGCTTCGGCACGCCGCGCCGGCGCAGCTCCCGCCAGTCGAGCCAGCCGAGGAGCACTCCGACGCCCATCAGGAGGTAGCCGAGCAGGGTGACCCACAGCATCGGTCCGAGGATCGTCACGTATGCGCCGATGACGTTCTGCACCGCCGCGGTCGTCGGCGCCTGGCCGGTCACGTCGATGAGGGAGAACATCTTCGCGTAGACGTCGCCGACGCCGAGCAGGAGCGGGATCGAGGCGATCATCTCGACGACCGGCAGGACGACGAACAGCCAGATCCACACGGTGCCGGGCTGCGTGCCCTCGGGCGCGCGGAGCACGGGCGGCGGCGCGGGGTAGTAGCCCTGCGGCGACGGGTAGGGAGGTTGCGAAGCGGTCATGCCGTCAGCATAGGCACTCGCTCGCCCCGCTAGACTCGCCCGGTGGTCCCGCTGAGCATCGTTCCTGCGAGTATCCCCAGCCCGCCGGTGGAATGGCAGGTCCCGATCAGTATCCCGATCGGGCAGTGGCTGCCGTTCCTCGGCACCAGCACGGTCATCAGCATCCACATGTACGCGCTGTGCATCCTCGTCGGCATCATCGTCGCGATCTGGATGACCGAGGTGCGGCTGCGCCGGCGCGGCGTCGAGCCCTGGGCGATCATCGACGTCGTCATCTGGGCGGTGCCGCTCGGCATCATCGGGGCCCGCGTCTGGCACGTGCTGACCCACCCGACCGACTTCTTCTACCCGGGCGCCGACCCGTGGGCGGTCATCCGTATCTGGGACGGCGGGGGCGCGATCTTCGGCTCGATCGTCTTCGGCGCGCTCGGCGTGTGGATCGGCTGCCGCATCTCCGGCCTGCGCTTCCTCACCGTGGCGGACGCGATCGCGCCGGGCCTGCTGCTCGCGCAGGCGTGCGGCCGGATCGGCAACTGGTTCAACCACGAGATCTTCGGTCTGCCGACGACCCTCCCGTGGGGCCTGGAGATCGAGTCGACGAACCCCGCGTTCCCGGTGGGACTGCCCGAGGGCACGCTCTTCCACCCGACGTTCCTCTACGAGATGATCTGGAACGTCATCGGGGCGGCCCTGCTGCTCTTCCTGGGCTCCCGCCTCCACCTGCAGTGGGGCAAGGTCTTCGCCCTCTACCTGATCTGGTACGGCATCGGACGCGCGTGGCTCGAGGCGATCCGCCTCGACCCGAGCGAGATCCTCCTCGGCCTGCGGATCAACGACTGGGGGGCGATCGCGGCGATCGCGTTCGGCCTCGCCATCTGGATCGTGCAGTCCGTCCGGCACCCCGGACGAGAGGCGAGCCCGTATCGGCCGGGTCGTGAATGGCAGCCGAAAGGCTCTGCGGTAGACTCCGACGACACGTATTCGGATGCCGACTTCGCGCCCACCACCGCGAAGTAGACAGGTCAGGTTAGGACGACTCGCCACAAGCGGGGGCGCGATCGCGGCTTGAGGGCGTCCACCACCACCTTCCATGGGTCAGCGCCGCCCCATCCCCAGCCACATTCGTGAGGACGGTTTCCATGGGGCCCACCCCGTCTCCCTACCGGCGATTCTCCGCCGTGCCCGAAACGACGGGCCTGTACGACCCGCGCTTCGAAAAGGACGCGTGCGGGCTCGCGATGGTCGCGACGCTGCGCGGCACCGCCGGGCACGACATCATCGAGACCGCGCTCGACGCGCTGCGCCACCTCGAGCACCGCGGGGCGATCGGCTCCGACGCGGGCACGGGTGACGGCGCGGGCATCATCACGCAGATTCCCGACGCGTTCCTGCGGGCGGTCGCCGGCTTCGAGCTGCCCGCGGTCGGACGCTACGCGGTCGGCCTCGCCTTCCTGCCGACGGACGGCGCAGAACGCGATGCGGTCAAGTCCGGAATCGCCCGCCTCGCCGCCGAGGAGGACCTTGAGGTGCTCGGCTGGCGCGAGGTGCCGACGACCCCCGACTCGCTCGGGAAGCTCGCGCGCGACGCCATGCCGGCCTTCGAGCAGCTCTTCGTCGCATCGACCCGGCCGGGCGACAAGGGGCTTTCGGCGGGGGGCATCGAGCTCGAGCGGCAGGCGTTCCGGCTGCGCAAGCGCGCCGAGCATGCGCTCGAGGTCTACTTCCCCTCGCTGTCCGCGCGCACGCTCGTCTACAAGGGCATGGTCACGACGCTCCAGCTCGAGCCGTTCTACCCCGACCTGTCCGACGAGCGCTTCGCGTCCAAGCTCGCCCTCGTGCACTCGCGCTACTCGACGAACACCTTCCCGTCTTGGCCGCTCGCCCAGCCCTTCCGGATGCTCGCGCACAACGGCGAGATCAACACCGTGCAGGGCAACCGGAACTGGATGCGCGCGCGCCAGTCGCAGCTCGAGTCCGAGGTGCTCGGCGACCTCGCCCAGCTGTATCCCATCAACGCGGGCGGCGCCTCCGACTCGGCGAGCCTCGACGAGGTCATCGAGCTGCTCGTGCTCGCGGGACGCTCGCTCCCGCACGCGATGATGATGTGCGTCCCCGAGGCGTACGAGAACCGCTCCGACGTCGACCCCGCCCGCCGGGCGTTCTACGAGTACCACTCGATGCTCATGGAGCCGTGGGACGGGCCCGCCGCGCTCGTCTTCACCGACGGCACGCTCGTCGGGGGCACGCTCGACCGCAACGGGCTGCGACCCAGCCGGTACCTCGTGACCGACGAGGGTCTCGTCGTGCTCGCGAGCGAGATCGGCGTGCATGCGGTCGACCCGTCGAAGGTCGTGCGCAAGGGCCGCCTGCGCCCGGGACGCATGTTCCTCGTCGACACGGCCGCCGGCCGCATCATCGAGGACGACGAGATCAAGTCCGAGCTCGCGAACGCCGCGCCCTACCAGGAGTGGCTCGCGAATGAGCGGATCGCGCTCGCCGACCTGCCCGAGCGGGAGCACATCGTCCACACGCCGCTGTCGGTCGCCCGCCGCCAGCGCACCTTCGGCTACACGGAGGAGGAGGTGCGCATCCTCATCACGCCGATGGCGCGCAACGGCGCCGAGCCGATCGGCGCGATGGGCTCCGACACGCCGATCGCGGTGCTCTCGGACCGCCCGCGCACGCTCTTCGACTACTTCACGCAGCAGTTCGCGCAGGTCACGAACCCGCCGCTCGACTCGATCCGCGAAGAGGTGGTCACCTCGATGCGCTCCGGGCTCGGTCCCGAGCGCAACCTGCTCGGCGAGACCGCCGCGCATGCGAGGCAGGTCTCGCTGACGTTCCCCGTCATCGACAACGACGAGCTCGCGAAGATCCAGCACATCGACGGCCGCACCGGCACCCGCGCGGTCACGATCAAGGGCCTCTACGACGTCCTCGAGGGCGCCAAGGAGGTCGCCAAGCGACTGCGGGAGATGTGCGCCGAGGCGGACGCCGCGATCGAGCGCGGGGCCGAGTTCATCGTGCTCTCCGACCGCGACTCCGACAAGGACTACGCGCCGATCCCGTCGCTGCTCATGCTCTCGGCGGTGCACCACCACCTCATCCGCTCGGGGACGCGGATGCGCGCGGGACTCATCGTCGAGGCGGGCGACGTGCGCGAGGTCCACCACGTCGCGCTGCTCATCGGCTACGGCGCCTCCGCGGTCAACCCGTACCTCGCGATGGAGACCGCCGAGGACCTCGTGCGGCGCGGCATGATCGACGGCATCTCGCCCGAGAAGGCCGTCGCGAATCTCATCAAGGCGCTCGGCAAGGGCGTCCTCAAGATCATGTCGAAGATGGGCATCTCGACGGTGTCCTCCTACGCCGGCGCGCAGTGCTTCGAGGCGGTCGGCCTCTCCCAGGAGCTCGTCGACGAGTACTTCACGGGCACGCGCTCGATCCTCGGGGGCGTCGGGCTCGACGTCATCGCGAAGGAGAACGCGGACCGGCACGAGCGCGCCTACCCGCGCGACGCGGCCGTGCTCGCGCACGAGCGGCTCGAGATCGGCGGCGAGTACCAGTGGCGGCGCAGCGGTCCGCCCCACCTGTTCAACCCGGACACGGTGTTCCGCCTGCAGCACTCGACCCGCGAGCGCCGCTACGACATCTTCCGCGACTACACGAAGCTCGTCGACGAGCAGGCCGAGCGGCTCATGACGCTGCGCGGACTGTTCAAGATCCGCAAGGGGGAGCGGCCCCCGGTGCCGATCGACGAGGTCGAGCCGATCTCGGAGATCATCAAGCGGTTCAACACCGGTGCGATGAGCTACGGCTCGATCTCGCGCGAGGCGCATGAGACGCTCGCCGTCGCCATGAACCGCCTCGGCGGCCGGTCGAACACGGGGGAGGGCGGCGAGGACGTCGACCGGCTCCTGGACCCCGAGCGCCGCAGCGCGATCAAGCAGGTCGCGTCGGGCCGCTTCGGCGTGACCTCGATGTATCTGACGCACGCGACCGACATCCAGATCAAGATGGCGCAGGGCGCGAAGCCCGGCGAGGGCGGGCAGCTGCCCGCGAGCAAGGTTTACCCCTGGGTCGCGCGCACCCGCCACGGCACCGCGGGCGTCGGCCTCATCTCCCCGCCGCCCCACCACGACATCTACTCGATCGAGGACCTCAAGCAGCTCATCTTCGACGTCAAGCGGGCGAACCCGTCCGCGCGCGTCCACGTCAAGCTCGTGAGCCAGTCCGGCATCGGCGCGGTCGCGGCGGGCGTGGCCAAGGCGAAGGCCGACGTCATCCTCGTGTCCGGCCACGACGGCGGCACGGGCGCGTCCCCGCTCAACTCGCTCAAGCACGCCGGCACGCCGTGGGAGATCGGCCTCGCCGAGGCGCAGCAGACCCTCATGGTCAACGGCATGCGCGACCGCGTCGTCGTCCAGGTCGACGGCCAGATGAAGACCGGGCGCGACGTCATCATCGCGGCGCTCCTCGGCGCCGAGGAGTACGGCTTCGCGACCGCGCCGCTCGTCGTCTCCGGCTGCATCCTGATGCGGGTCTGCCACCTCGACACCTGCCCCGTCGGTGTCGCGACGCAGAACCCGGAGCTGCGCGCCCGCTACACGGGCAAGCCCGAGTTCGTCGAGACCTTCTTCGAGTACCTCGCGCAGGAGGTGCGCGAGATCCTCTCCGAGCTCGGCCTGCGCACCCTCGACGAGGCGATCGGCCGCGCCGACCTGCTCGACGTCGACCGCGCGATCGAGCACTGGAAGGCCGACGGCCTCGACCTCGGACCCGTGTTCGCCGGCGGACGCTTCGACGCGGACGAGCCGCGCCGCAATCGCACCACCCAGGACCACGAGATCGACGAGCACTTCGACGTGCAGCTCCTGCACCACGCCGCGCCCGCGCTGCAGCGCCGCGAGCCCGTCACGATCGACCTGCCGATCCAGAACACCGAGCGCGCGGTCGGCACCATGCTCGGCCACGAAGTCACCGTCCGCCACGGCGAGCACGGGCTGCCGACCGGCACCATCACGGTCAACCTGCGCGGCGTCGCCGGCCAGTCGCTCGGCGCGTTCCTGCCGTCCGGCATCACGCTGCGGCTCGAGGGCGACGCGAACGACTACGTCGGCAAGGGCCTCTCGGGCGGCGAGATCGTCATCCGGCCCGACCGGCTCAGCGTCTACCCCGCGGAGAAGAACGTCATCGCGGGCAACGTCATCGGCTACGGCGCGACGAGCGGCAGCATGTTCATCCGCGGCCTCGTCGGCGAGCGCTTCCTCGTGCGCAACTCCGGTGCGACCGCCGTCGTGGAAGGCGTCGGCGACCACGCGCTCGAGTACATGACCGGCGGGCTCGCCGTCATCCTCGGCGGCGTCGGTCGCAACCTCGGCGCCGGCATGTCCGGCGGCGTCGCCTACGTCAACGGGCTCAAGCGCGAGCGGGTCAACCAGGACTCGCTCGCGACCGGCGAGCTCGAGCTGCTGCCCCTCAGCGGCGCGGACGCCGAGATCCTGCGCGACGTCATCGAGCGTCACCGCGAGGAGACCGACTCCGCGGTCGCCCAGCGCCTCCTGGAGGACTGGGACGCGACGCTCGAGCGGTTCGTCAAGGTGCTCCCGCGCGACTACGCGGCGGTGCTCCAGACCCGCCAGCAGGCCATCGACGAGGGGCTCGACCCCGACGGCGAGATCGCATGGAGCCGGATCATGGAGGTGACAGGTGGCTGACCCGAAGGGCTTCCTGAAGACGCGCGAGCGCGAGCTCACCCCGCGCCGCCCGATACCGCTGCGCCTCATGGACTGGCGCGAGGTCTACGAGGCCGCCGACCAGACCGTCGTGCGCCGCCAGGCCGGACGCTGCATGGACTGCGGCGTCGCGTTCTGCCACCAGGGCTGCCCGCTCGGCAACCTCATCCCCGAGTGGAACGACCTCACCTGGCGCGGCGAGGGCATGCAGGCCGTCGAGCGGCTCCACCTGACGAACAACTTCCCCGAGTTCACCGGCATCCTGTGCCCCGCGCCGTGCGAGGCCGCGTGCGTGCTCGGCATCAACCAGCCCCCCGTCACGATCAAGCAGGTCGAGGCGAACATCATCGAGCAGGCGTGGCAGAACGGCTGGGTCCAGCCCCACCCGCCGCAGCGCCTGACCGGCAAGACCGTCGCCGTCGTGGGCTCCGGCCCCGCCGGGCTCGCGGCCGCGCAGCAGCTCACCCGCGCGGGCCACACCGTCGCCGTCTACGAGCGCGACGACCGGATCGGCGGCCTGCTGCGCTACGGCATCCCCGACTTCAAGATGGAGAAGCGCCACCTCGAGCTGCGCCTCGCGCAGATGCAGGCGGAGGGGACGCGATTCCGTGCGGGCGTCGAGATCGGCGTCGACATCGGCTGGGCCGAGCTGCGCGAGCGCTACGACGCCGTCCTCGTCGCGACGGGCGCGACCCTGCCGCGGGATCTGCCGATCCCGGGCCGCGACCTCCTCGGCGTGCACTTCGCGATGGACTACCTCGTCGAGTCCAACCGCGCCGTCGCCGGCGACCAGGTCCCCGGCCAGATCACGGCCGACGGCAAGCACGTCATCGTCATCGGCGGCGGCGACACGGGCGCCGACTGCATCGGCACCGCGCACCGCCAGGGCGCGCTGTCCGTCACGAACCTCGCGATCGGCAAGCAGCCGCCGTCCGAGCGGCCGCAGAGCGAGCCGTGGCCCATGATGCCCCACGTCTTCGAGATCTCGAGCGCGCACGAGGAGGGCGGCGAGCGCGTCTACCTCGCGTCGACCGTCGAGTTCATCGGGAACGCCGCCGGCGAGGTCGTGAGCCTGCGCGTCGCGGAGACCGAGTACATCGACGGCCGCCGCGTGCCGAAGTCGGGCACCGAGCGGGAGATCCCCGCCGACCTCGTGCTCATCGCGATGGGCTTCACCGGCCCCGAGACGGCGGCGATCGAGGAGCAGTTCCCGCTGCCGGTGTCCCAGCGCGGCACGCTCGAGCGCGACGACGACTACGAGACGAGCCACTCCGGGGTCTTCGTCGCGGGGGACGCGGGTCGCGGGCAGTCGCTCATCGTGTGGGCGATCGCCGAGGGCCGGGCCGCCGCCGCGTCGATCGACCGCTTCCTCGAGGGCGAGACCGAGCTCCCGTCGCCGGTCAGGGCCTCGGACCGGGCCATCGCCGTCTGAGCCGTCCGCGCGCGGACGGAATCTAGAGACTCCCACCACCACCACTGAGCGGAGAATCATGCGTCGAGCGAAGATTGTGGCGACCCTCGGGCCGGCCACGAGCAGTTACGACAACATCAGGGCGATCCTCGAGGCCGGCGTCGACGTCGCGCGGATGAATCTCAGCCACGGCACCTACGCCGTGCACGAGGAGGTCTACCGCAACCTGCGGCGCGCCGCGGCCGACGTCGGGCGCAACATCGGCGTCCTCGTCGACCTGCAGGGGCCGAAGATCCGGCTCGGCCGGTTCGTCGCCGGGCCGCACGAGCTCGCGGTCGGCGACGTGTTCACGATCACCACGGAGGACGTCGAGGGCACGAAGGAGCTCGTCGGGACGACCTTCAAGGGCCTGCCGCAGGACGTCGCCCCGGGCGACTTCCTGCTCATCGACGACGGCCGGGTCAAGGTCCAGGTCGAGTCGACGGACGGCGTCCGGGTCGTCACGAGGGTCGTCGTCGGCGGGTTCGTCTCCAACAACAAGGGCATCAACCTGCCCGGCGTCGCCGTCAACGTGCCGGCGCTGTCCGAGAAGGACGAGGCGGACCTGCGCTGGGGGCTGAAGCTCGGCGCCGACTTCATCGCGCTGTCCTTCGTGCGCGACGCCGCCGACGTCGGCCGGGTGCACGAGATCATGGCGGAGGAGGGGATCCGCGTCCCCGTCATCGCGAAGATCGAGAAGCCGCAGGCCGTCGAGGCGATCGACGGCATCATCGACGCATTCGACGCGATCATGGTCGCCCGCGGCGATCTCGGGGTCGAGCTCCCGCTCGAGGCGGTGCCGATCGTGCAGAAGGACATCGTCATGAAGGCCCGGCGGATGGCGAAGCCGGTCATCGTCGCGACGCAGATGCTCGAGTCGATGATCGAGAACCCGGTCCCGACGCGCGCGGAGACGAGCGACGTGGCGAACGCGATCCTCGACGGCGCGGATGCCGTCATGCTCTCGGGCGAGACAAGCGTCGGCGCGTATCCCGTCATCACGGTGCAGACGATGGCGCGGATCGTCGACTCGACGGAGGAGCGGGGGCTCGAGCGGATCCCGCCGCTCGGCACCAAGCCCCGCACGCAGGGCGGCGCGATCACGCTCGCCGCCGCGGAGGTCGCCGACTTCGTCGACGCGAAGTACGTCTGCGTCTTCACCGAGTCGGGGGACTCGGCCCGCCGGATGGCGCGGCTGCGCTTCCGCATCCCGATGCTCGCGTTCACCCCGCACGCGGCGATCGAGCGCCGCATGTCGCTCATCTGGGGCATCCAGCCGCACGTCGTGCCGCGCGTCGAGGACACCGACGCGATGGTCCACCAGGTCGACGAGTTCCTCACGGCCTCCGACCTCGTCGACAATGGCGACGCCGTCGTCGTGATCAGCGGCACACCGCCGGGGCGAGCCGGCTCGACGAACGACATCCGCGTGCACCACGTCGGCGAGACGATCGACGCGGCACCCCGCGTCTGGGACTCCGGCGCGCATGCCGACTGATCGCGGCCGGGTCGCCATCGCGGCCGCCCTCGCGGTCATCACGGCCCTCCCGCTCGCCGCCTGCGCGGCCGCCGCGCCCGAGCCGGCCGCGACCATCGCCGTCGACGTCTCCGACGGCAGCCCGACGGGCGACGCGATCGCGATTCCCGGCGGCCTCGCCGCAGGGGTCGAACGCGGCCTCGCCGCCCTCCCGGACATCGTCGCCGGCGTTCTGAAGCACTCCGGCGTCCCCGGCATGTCGGTCGCGGTCGTGCTCGGTGCGGACACCGTGTTCGCCGAGGGCTACGGAACGAAGGTCGCGGGGACCGACGATCCGGTCGACGCCGCGACGGTCTTCCAGATCGCATCGGTCTCGAAGTCGCTGACCGGCACGATCATCGCGAAGGCGGTGAGCGACGGCCTCGTCGACTGGGACACGCCCGTGCGCGAGCTCCTGCCGGACTTCGAGCTCGTCGACCCGTACGTCACGGAGCACGCGACGATCGCCGACTACATGACGCATCGCTCGGGCCTCTACACGGGCGCGGGCGACGACCTCGAGGCGCTCGGCTTCGACCGCGCGACGATCCTTCAGCGGCTCCGGCTGCTGCCGCTGGACGCCTTCCGCAGCAGCTACAACTACTCCAACTTCGGCATCACGGTGGCCGGCGAGGCGGTCGCCGCCGCGGCCGGCACGAGCTGGGAGGCGCTCGCCGACGAGACGCTCTTCGGGCCGCTCGGGATGACCTCGACGAGCGCCAGGTACGACGACTATCTCGCGCGCGAGGACCGGGCGACGATCAACGTGCTCGTCGACGGCGCCTTCGCGCCGCTGTACCAGCGCGACCCCGACCCCGAGGCACCGGCCGGCGGAGTGTCCTCGAGCGTGGTCGACCTCGCCGAGTGGATGAAGCTCGTCCTCGCGGGAGGAGAACGCGACGGCGCGGCGTTCATCGACGAGGACGCGCTCCTGCCGGCGATCTCGGGGCAGATCGTGAGCGGCTGGCCCTCGGCGCTCGGCGACCGCGGCGGCGAGTACGGCTACGGCTTCAACGTCGGCACGGCGCTGAACGGCCGGCCCACGGTGTCCCACTCGGGCGCCTTCCTCCTCGGCACCGGCACCAACTTCCGTCTGCTGCCGGGGCTCGGTCTCGGCATCGTGGCGCTCACCAACGGCTCGCCGGTGGGGGCCGCGGAGGCCGTCGTGTCGGCGTTCCTCGACGTCGTGCTGTACGGCGCCGAGACGCGACATTGGGCGCCCGCCTACCAGGCCGCCTTCGCGCACTACTTCGAGCCCGAGGGCGACCTCGTCGATGTCGCGCGGCCGGCCGACCCGGCGCCGCCCGCGGACCTGGCGTCGTACGCCGGCACCTATCGCAGCGACTACTTCGGCGAGCTGCGCGTCACGGTCGACGGCGACGGACTCCTGGGCCGGCTCGGCCCGACGGGCGGCTTCGAGATCCGCCTGGAGCCCTGGGACGGCGACGAGTTCGCGTTCGACGTGTCGGGGGAGGAGGCGCCGCCCGGGTCCCGTTCGAGCGCGGTCTTCGAGCGCAGCGGCGGCGACGCGACGGCGGTGACCCTCGGCTACTTCGACCGGTGGGGGCTCGGGACGTTCACCAGGTCCCCGTAATTCTGCGGGGTGCCCGCGACCGGCGGAGTGCTTGACTCAAGCCATGGACATCGGCCTGCACTTCATGAACTTCAGCGTCGAGGGCGGCGCGGCGGCGATCCCGGACGCGTTCGTCGAGGCGGCGATCGCGGCGGACGAGCACGGGCTCGACCGGCTCACGGTCATGGACCACTGGTTCCAGATGGAGCGCTTCGCGCCCGCGACCGAGCCGATGCTCGAGGCCTACACGGCGCTCGGCGTCGCGGCTGGCGTCACGCGGCGGATCCGGCTCGGCACGCTCGTCACGGGCGTCACCTACCGCTGGCCGGCGCTGCTCGTGAAGACCGCGACGACGCTCGACGTGCTCTCGCGCGGTCGCGCGTTCTTCGGCATCGGCGCCGCCTGGTACGAGCGCGAGCACCTGGGCCTCGGGGTGCCCTATCCGCCGATCGGCGAGCGCTTCGAGCGCCTCGAGGAGCTCATCGCGATCGCCCGGCAGATGTGGAGCGACGACGACGGGCCGTTCTCCGGTCCCTTCACGAGCCTCGCCGAGACGATCTGCCGCCCCGCACCGCCGCGCGGACGGATCCCGATCCTCATCGGCGGCGGGGGCGAGCGAAAGACGCTGCGCCTCGTCGCCCAGTACGCCGACGAGGCGAACCTCCTCGCCGACGACCCCGAGCTGCTTGCGCCCAAGATCGCGGTGCTGCGGGCGCACTGCGCCGATGTCGGGCGCGACCCCGACGAGATCCGCGTCACGATCCTCGCCGGCGGCGACCCGGTCGCCGACCCCATCGAGTTCGTCGAGCGCATGAAGCCGCTCGCCGATCTGGGGGCGACGCAGGTGCAGGTGCGCAATCCGACGAAGGACGTCGGCGCCTGGGTCGCGCGGCTCGGCGAGGAGATCGTCCCGCGGCTCGCCTCCCTTTAGACGGCTCGTGCCGGTGGTGGGGGTCGAACCCACACGCCCTCGCGGGCAACCGATTTTGAGTCGGTCGCGTCTGCCATTCCGCCACACCGGCCAGCCCCACCAGGCTAGTGCCAGCGCTCGGACTCGTGCCGTAGGGTGAATGCGTGAGCATCGAGGACACCGCGGGCGACCCGCCCCGCCGAGTGATTGTCGCGGAGGACGAGTCGCTGATCCGCATGGACATCGTCGAGATCCTCAGCGACAACGGCTTCGACGTCGTCGGCGAGGCCGGCGACGGGGAGGCTGCGGTCCAGCTCGCGACGGAGCTGCGTCCCGACCTCGTCGTGATGGACGTCAAGATGCCCAAGCTCGATGGCATCTCGGCGGCGGAGCGGCTGTCGAAGAACCACATCGCGCCCGTCGTGCTCCTCACCGCGTTCTCGCAGAAGGAGCTCGTCGAGCGGGCCTCCGAGGCCGGCGCGCTCGCCTACGTCGTCAAGCCGTTCACGCCGAACGACCTGCTGCCGGCGATCGAGATCGCGCTCGCGCGCTACCAGCAGATCATCGCGCTCGAGTCGGAGGTCGCCGACCTCGCCGAGCGCTTCGAGACGCGCAAGCTCGTCGACCGCGCGAAGGGCCTGCTCAACGAGAAGATGGGCCTGTCGGAGCCCGACGCGTTCCGCTGGATCCAGAAGGCCTCGATGGACCGCCGGCTGACGATGCACGAGGTCGCGCAGACGATCATCGAGCAGCTCGCCCCCAAGAAGTAGCGGCTCCGCTCGCTGGGCCCCTCCCGCCTGGGCCGGTCCTCGGACGAAGGCTGTTCCTCCGAGCGAAGGCATTGTGCGCGCAGAATCGCCTTGCCTCGCGCTTCAGCCTTCGTTCGCGTTCGCTCGGCCGGAGCGCGCAGCTCCCTCACGTAGTGCGAATGGGCGGGACTGTCCACAATCCGCGGATTCGGCAGAACGCGATCGCCCGATCCCGCCCAGCATGTCGGGATGGAGCCGAGCGAGTGGATCCGACGCCGCGGCGGGATCGCCCATCGCCGTGAGCTCGAGGCCGCGGGCTGGGGCGCTGCGCGGCTGCGCGGCCTCGCACCGCTCGGCCGGCAGTGGATCACCACGGGGGACGCGCTCGAGCCGCTGGTCGAGGCCGCCCGCCGACGCGCACGGCTCGCCTGCGTGTCCGCGGCGGCCCAGCTGGACCTCCAGCTGCTGCATGCGCCGACGCACCTCCACCTCCATGTCCCGCGGCAGGGGACGCAGCGCCCGGCGCCGGACCTGCGCCTGCACCGGTCTCGGGTGATCCAGCCGGTCGGCCCCTACGCCCTCGTCGAGTCGGTGCCCGACATGCTCGCGAACGTCGCGCGCTGCCTGCCGTTCGTTCAGGCGCTCATCGTGTGGGAGTCGGCCCTGCGCCGCGGGCACGCGAACCTTGCGGAGCTGCGCCGGATCGCCTGGCCGGGACCGGTGCAGCGCCGGCTCGCCCGCGCGGCGAGCGACCTCTCCGACTCGCTGCTCGAGACGATCCTCCTGCACCGGCTGCGGGAGCTCGGTGTGTCCTGCCGCCAGCAGGTGCGGCTGCGCGGCCGGCCGGTGGACCTCCTCGTCGGCGAGCGGCTCGTCATCCAGATCGACGGCCATCAGTTCCACCAGGCGGCGCAGCGCCGGTCCGACATCGCGTTCGATGCGCAGCTCGTGCTCGACGGCCTGCACGTGCTGCGCTTCGACTACCTCCAGGTCGTCCAGGACGAGGCGGCGCGGGTGGTGCTGCGCGCGATCGCGCAAGGCCTGCACCGCTGAGCGAAGGCGCTATCTCCGGACAAGGCTCTTTCCGGGCGCCGAGCGCCGCGATCCGCGCGAGTGCCGTCGTTCAGCGCGCCTCGCGGAGGTAGTTCGTCATGCGGACCGTGGAGAGGCGGCGGCCCGCGTCGTCCGTCATGACGATCTCGTGCGTGCACAGCGTGCGGCCGAGCACGAGCGCGGTGCAGGTCGCGGTGACCCAGCCCTCGGCGATGGAACGCGAGTGGGTCGCGTTGATCTCGATGCCGACGGGGAAGCGGTCGGGGCCGCCGTGGATCGCGCTCGAGAGGCTGCCGAGGGTCTCGCCGAGGACGACGTGCGCGCCGCCGTGCAGGATCCCGACGGTCTGGGTGTTGCCCTCGACGGGCATCCTGGCGACCGAGCGCTCCGCGGAGACCTCGAGCAGCTCGATGCCCATCTTCTCGACGAGCGGACCGCCCTTCGCGCTCTCGAGCCGCTCGCGCAGCGCCGGGTGGATGTCGTCGGGCAGCTTCATCGCGTCCTCGTCGGTGTCAGTGGTGCGGGCTAGGCTCGCTGCGTGGCAGCCACCGAGAAGCCTACGCTCCTGCTCATCGACGGCCATTCCCTGGCATTCCGGGCGTTCTTCGCCCTGCTGCCCGCCGGGCGCTTCGTCACGAGCGGAGGGCAGCACACCGAGGTCCCGTACGGGTTCATCACCTCGCTGCTGAAGTTCATCAAGGACGAGCGGCCGACGCACATCGCGGTCGCCTTCGACATCTCGCGCTACAGCTTCCGCACCCGCGAGTACGAGGCCTATAAGGACGGCCGCGGGGAGACCCCGCCGGAGTTCATCGGCCAGGTGCCGCTGCTCCAGGAGGCGCTCGACGCGATGCGCATCAAGTGGCTCGTCAAGGAGGACTACGAGGCCGACGACATCCTCGCGACGCTCGCGACGCGCGGCGCCGACGCCGGCTACGAGGTGCTCGTCGTATCGGGGGACCGGGACACCTTCCAGCTCGTCCGCGACGGCGTCACGGTGCTCTACCCCTCGACGCTCGGGGTCGGCGAGTTCAAGCGCTACGACGCGGCCGCGGTGCACGAGAAGTACAAGGTCTGGCCCGAGCAGTACCCTGAGCTCGCCGCGCTCGTCGGCGAGAAGGCCGACAACCTGCCCGGCATCACGAAGGTCGGGCCCGTCACCGCCGCGAAGTGGATCGCGCAGTGGGGGACGGTCGAGGAGATCCTCGCCCACGCCGAGGAGATCCCGGGGGTCGCGGGACAGAACCTGCGCGACGAGCGGGAGAACGCGATCCGCAACCGTCGGCTCAACGCGCTCGTGCGCGATCTCGAGCTCGAGTACGCGCTCGACGAGCTCACACCGGGACCGATCGACGAGGCGGCGCTGCGCGGCGTGTTCCGCAAGCTCGAGTTCAACACGCTGCTCGACCGGGTGCTGAAGTCGGGGCCCGTCGAGGCGGCGGAGGGCGGCGCCGTCGAGGACGCGACCGGCGGCCTGCCCGCGGAGCCGCCCGTGCGCACCCTCGTCGACGAGGAGCTCGCGAACTGGCTCTCGCCGCTGGCCGTGGCCGGCGGGCCGACGGCCGCGGTGCAGATCGCGACGGACAGCGGCTCGCTCGACGGGATCGGCGTCGCGACCGACGACGAGTCGGCCTGGGTGCCGTGGGGGCCGCACCGGCCCGACTACGCAGCGCTCGAGGCCTACCTCGCCGACCCCGATGCGGCCAAGGTCGCGTTCGCGGCGAAGCGGCAGTGGCACGCGCTCGCTGCGCTCGGGATCGCGCTGGAGGGCATCGAGGGCGACCCGACGATCGCCGCGTGGCTGCTCGAGCCCTGGGCGAAGGGCGGCACGCTCGCCGCGGCGGTGCAGCACGTGCTCGGGGAGCAGATCGCCGAGCCCGACCACAATCAGCTCGTGCCGGAGCACGAGCCGCTCAGCGCCGCGACGCAGGCCTGGTACGGGCTGAGGCTCGAGCGCGCCGCGGTCGAGCGCCTCGACGAGCGCTCACGGCTCGTCTACACCGACATCGAGGTGCCGCTCATCCCCGTGCTCGCTCGGATGGAGCACCAGGGCGTCGCGGTCGATCGCCCGCTGCTCGAGGGGCTGTCGTCACGCCTCCGGGGGGAGGCGGCGGAGATCGCCCGGCAGGCCTACGCGGAGATCGGCCGGGAGGTCAACCTCGGCAGCCCGAAGCAGCTCCAGGAGGTGCTGTTCGACCAGCTCGGCATGCCGAAGACCCGGGCGAACAAGACCGGCTACTCGACCGACGCCGAAGCCCTCGCCGACCTGCAGGAGTCGAACCCGCACCCCTTCCTCGACCTGCTGCTGCGCCATCGCGACGCGACGAAGCTCGCGCAGATGGTCGACACGCTCGTCGCCGCGATCGACCCGGACGGGCGCATCCACACGACCTACGAGCAGACCGGCGCGGCGAGCGGCCGGCTCAGCTCCAACGACCCGAACCTGCAGAACATCCCCGCGCGCACCGCGACGGGCCAGGAGATCCGCACCGCCTTCCGCCCCGGACCGGGCTTCGAGTCGCTCCTAACCGCCGACTACTCGCAGATCGAGATGCGGATCATGGCGCATCTGTCCGGCGACGAGGCGCTCATCGAGGCGTTCCGCTCGGGGGAGGACCTGCACCGCTTCGTCGGCGCCCGCATCTTCGGCATCGAGCCGGGAGAGGTCACCGCCGAGCAGCGGGTCAAGGTCAAGGCGATGTCGTACGGCCTCGCCTACGGGCTCTCCGCCTTCGGTCTCGCGCGCCAGCTGCGGATCGACCGCGCCGAGGCGCAGAACCTCATGAAGGACTACTTCGAGCGCTTCGGCGGCATCCGGGACTACCTGCGCAGCGTCGTCGCGCAGGCGAAGGTCGACGGCTACACGACGACGCTGTTCGGCCGGCGCCGGCCGTTCCCCGACTTCAACTCCTCGAACCGGGTGCTGCGCGACAACGCGGAGCGCGCGGCGCTCAACTCGCCGATCCAGGGCACTGCCGCGGACATCATCAAGCGGGCGATGATCGCGATCGACCAGGACATCGCCAAGGGCGGCCTCGACTCGCGGATGCTGCTCCAGGTGCACGACGAGCTCGTGTTCGAGGTCGCGCCGGGCGAGCTCGACGTGCTCCGCGACATCGTCACCACCCGGATGTCGACGGCGGCGCAGCTCAGCGTCCCGCTCGACGTCCAGGTCGGCGTCGGCCCCGACTGGGACGCCGCGGGCCACTGATCCGGACGGGATGGACAGAACGGACATGACGGACATGACGCAGCCCGCCGAGCGCACCCCGACTCCCATCGACTCTATCGCCGAGCGCTGGGTCGAGACCCTCATCGAGCTGAGCCCCGACGTCGCGGTCTGGATCGGCGCACCGAGTCCGAGGCTCGGCGAGTACGGCGACCTCTCGCCGGATGGGCATGAGCGCTGGGCTGAGGCGGCACGGCGCGTCCTGCGGGAGCTCGAGGGCGCGGAGCCGGTCGACGACACCGACCGGGTGACCCGCACCGACCTGTCGGCCGAGCTGCGCCTCGCGCTCGAGCTGCACGACGCGGGGGAGCACCTGCGCGACCTCAACGTCATCGCGAGCCCCGCCCAGGAGGTCCGCGAGGTCCTCGACCTCATGCCCACCGCGACCGCCGAGGACTGGCGGACGATCGCGGAGCGGCTCCGCAACCTCCCGGGCGCGCTCGGCGGGTATGCGCGGTCCTTGCGCGCGGGCGCAGGACGGGGGCTCGCGCCGGCGCGACGCCAGGTCGTCGAGGTCATCGCGCAGGCTGAGGAGCTCGCCGCCGCCGGCGGCTTCTTCGACGCCTTCGCCGGCGCGGCGGCGCCAGAGGGCGGTCTGCCTGAATCGCTCGCCGCCGACCTGCGGCGCGGCGCCGAGCAGTCCGCGGCCGCGTACGCCGAGCTCGCCGCATTCCTGCGCGAGGAGCTGCTTCCCGTCGCCCCCGAGGCCGACGGCGTCGGACGAGACCGCTACGCGCTGCACTCCCGACGCTTCCTCGGCGCGAGCATCGACCTCGACGAGACCTACGAGTGGGGACTTCAGGAGCTGCGCCGCATGGTCGAGGAGCAGACCGAGACCGCCGGTCGGATCCTCCCCGGCGCGAGCGTCGAGGAGGCGGTCGCGCACCTCGAGGCCGACCCCGCGAGGAAGCTCCACGGCACTGAGGCGCTGCGGCGCTGGATGCAGGAGACGAGCGACCGGGCCGTCGAGGAGCTGGCGCGCGCGCACTTCGACATCCCGGAGCCCGTCAAGCGCCTCGAGTGCATGATCGCGCCGACGCACAGCGGCGGGATCTACTACACGGGGCCGTCGGACGATTTCTCCCGGCCCGGGCGGATGTGGTGGAGCGTGCCCGAGGGCGTCGAGACCTTCGAGACCTGGCGCGAACTCACGACGGTCTACCACGAGGGCGTCCCGGGCCACCACCTCCAGATCGGCCAGGCCGTCCACAACCGCGGGCAGCTCAACACGTGGCGCCGCCAGCTCGCCGGCACCTCGGGCCATGCGGAAGGCTGGGCGCTCTACGCGGAGCGGCTCATGGCCGACCTCGGCTACCTCGACGACCCCGCCGACCGGCTCGGCATGCTCGACGGGCAGCGGATGCGCGCAGCCCGGGTCGTGCTCGACATCGGCGTGCATCTGGCGAAGCCGCGTCCCGACGGCGGCGGCGCCTGGGACGCCGACTACGCCCTCGCGTTCATGCGCGCGAACGTCAACATGGAGGACGCGTTCGTCCGCTTCGAGGTCAACCGCTACCTCGGCTGGCCCGGACAGGCGCCGTCGTACAAGATCGGGCAGCGCATCTGGGAGCAGCTGCGCGACGAATCGCGGGCGCGCGCGGGAGACGGCTTCGACCTGCGCGCCTGGCATCGCGCGGCGCTCGACATCGGCGGCGTGGGACTCGACACGCTGCGCTCCGCACTACGCTGACACCATGGCCGCATCTCGCCCGCTCGTCCGCTCCGCTGCCGCTGCCGGCGTTCTCGCGTTCGGTCTCGCGCTCGCCGCGTGCTCGGGACCCGCCTCGACCAGTCCGATCGTCGGCGCCTGCCCGACCGGCTTCGTCGACGCCGCGAACGCATCCGCGGCCGAGCAGGATCTCGGCGTGACCTTCGTCGAGTCGAGCGCCGCGAGCTTCGCGCCGCAGGAGGTGCTCGCCGCCGTGACGGCGACCTGCTTCCTCGGCTTCGAGGGCGACATCGGGGCCAACCACGCCAAGGGCACGTTCGTGTTCGCGACGGAGACCGTCGACGCGGCCGTCCTCGGGGCCACGGCGCTCGCCCTCGGCTACCAGGAGTCCGACACGAACGCCTGGTACCGGGCGGAGTCGGAGAACGCGACGGAGGCGGACGTCCTGACGCTGTCGACCCCGTCGGGCAACGGGATCCTCCTGGATCTCGCCGAGGTCTACCCCGAGGTGCAGCATGTCGTCGCCTCCTTCCGGGTCAACGCGAGCTGAGAGTCCCGCCCGTTGACCCCCATTCGGGGGTAGTATCCGGGCATGTCGAGCGTCAGCATCGGCAGCAGCCGATCGAGGTACGAGGACGAGCCGGATCGCGCGCTCATCGCGATGAGCCGCAGCGGCGACCCGGGCGCGTTCTCGACGCTGTGGCGGCGCCATCGACTCGCGGCGTTCGGCGCGGCGCGCCGCGCCTCTCAGACGGTCGACGCCGACGACCTCGTCTCCGAGGCGTATGCGGTCATCCTCGCGGCGCTTCGCCGCGGGGGCGGCCCGACCGGCGACGGCTTCCGGCCCTACCTGTGCGCGACGGTCCGCAACCTCGCGCGACGCTGGGGATCGGGCCGGCGGGAGCTGACGGTCGAGGAGGTCCCCGAGGACGCCGACGCGGACGAGGTGCTCGACGGCCAGCTCGACGCGCTCGACGAGCGGCTCGTGCGCGAGGCCTTCCTCGGCCTGCCCGGGCGCTGGCAGCGGGTGCTCTGGTACGCAGAGGTCGAGGGCCTCCGACCGGTGGACGTCGCTCGGCGCCTCGACATCACCCCGAACGCGGCGGCAGTGCTCGCATTCCGCGCCCGCGAGGGGCTGCGCCGCGCCTGGCTCCAGGCGCACGTCGCCGGTACCTCGCCCGCCGGCGAGTGCCGCTGGGTGCTCGAGCGAATCGGGGAGCACAGCCGCGATGGCCTGCGCAAGCGCGCCGCCGCCCGGGTCGACGCGCATCTCGCCGCGTGCCGCAGCTGCCGGGACATCGCCCTCGAGGTCGGACAGGTCAACGCACGGCTCGCGCGCATCCTGCTGCCCCTGCTCGCGGGCGGAGGCACGGCGGCGGCATGGCTCGCCGCACCCGCGGCGCCCGTCGCCGCGGCGGTCATCGCGGCCGCGGCCCTCACGATCGCGGTCGGCGCGGGCGCCGCCTCGCTCCCGATGCCGCTGGAGCCGAGCGACCCGAGGCCACCGGTGGAGCAGAGCGAGCCGCTCACGGGCCTCGAGCCGATCGTCCCGGCTCGACTCGTGGAGCCGCAGAACCTCCCGGATCAGCCGACTCTGTCGGCGGCCGTGGAACCCGGAGGCCCGCTCGTCGAGTGGGACGCGCCCCCTGTCGAGGTCCCTCTCCCGGCTCTCGAGCTGGGCCTCCCGCCGGCCGACCTCGGCATATCCGTCCAGCCCGGGCCGGATGCCGTCTCGATCGTCCTCCAGGTCCCCCTCGTCGGCGGGCACGAGATCACGGTCGAGCTGCGAGGTCACCCGCTCCCGTAGCCCGCGATGCTCGCGACGCGGGCGATCTCGCAAACCTGCGTAATCGATCGGCGCGATCGCGCTCTTCCGTGCATCGGGCCGAGTCCCGGCCCGGGCAGGGAGGCAGATCATGTTTCGTCAGCACGGCACCGCAGCCGGGATCGGCGTGTTCGGACTCGCGGGCGCCCTCATCATCGCTCCGGCGGCCGCGCAAGCCGCCGATCCGGGTCCCGGGACCTACGCCGAGGGCCGGTTCATCGCCGGCACCCTCGCCGGCTCGGATCTCGACCGCGTGCTCGCGCTCGATCCCGCGACCGCCGTCAACGACGGCAGCCGACCGGTCGCCGAGGAGCGCAATCCGTTCTCGGCCACCGCGCTCGACGCCGTGACCGTCGACCCGGGGACCGTCGAGGTCGAGGGGGCCGACGGGGCCGAAGCCGGAGTCATCGGCCAGTACGCGATCGCACGCGACGACGGCACCGCGTACGCGTCATCCGGACTCATCGGCGCGAACGGAGCGATCGCGGTCGGTCCGACCGGGGGCGCCGTCGCCGTGGTCGACCTCGCGACGCTGCTCGGGGACTCCCTCCCCGCGGGCCTGACCGGTCTGCGGCTCGAGGCCGCGGGGATCGCGGCCGAAGCGGAGATGGGCCCAGACGGCCATCGCGGCGACTATGCGCTCGCCGCCGCGCGGCTGGTCCTCGACGTGCCCGCGATCGCCGCGACCCGGGACCAGGCCGAGACGACCGTGACGCGACTGCAGGAATCGGTCCTCGACCTCGGGGGCGCCTCCGGGCCGCTCGCGGACGCCGTCGATCGCGTTCTCGCCGCGGCCGGGCTCGCGGGCCTCGCGGACGTCGACGTCTCGATCGACGCGGACCTCAACGGCGTGCTCGCAGCGCTCGGCGACACGGTGCTGCGCGACGACGCCCTCACGGTCGACCTCGCGGCGGGCACCGCGACGATCGACCTCGCCGAGCTCCCGGAGGGGGCCGGGTTGGCCGACCTCGAGCCGGGGACCGAGCTGATCGGCGACGGAGTCCTCGATGACGTCGTCGCCGGCGTGCAGCGCCTGCTCGGCGGGTGGCTCGACGAGGTGCGACTCCGGCTGCGGGCGGCGATCGACCATGCCGAGATCACGGTGGGCGCGCACGCGCACGTCCTCGACGAGGTGCGCACCGGCGACGTCGTCCGCACGGTCACGACGCCCGTCACCGAGATCGTCGACGCGCTCACGGGGCAGTCCCTCGGCACGCTGGATCCGGCCACCGGGGCCGTCACGAGCACGATCCCGTCGATCTCCTCCGAGGTGCTCGCGGAGCTGCTCCTCGGCACCGCCGCGACGAGCCCGCTGAGCGGGCTGCTCGGCCCGCTGCCGACGGTGACGACCCGGGTCACGACGACCGTGTCCACCGTGACCGAGCCGGCGTTCTCGACGCTCGAGACCGCCGCCGACGTCGTCGTCTCGGGCACGCTCGCGGGCCTGCGCGGCGGCACGGCGGCCGACGCGTCCGCGACCGCGATGCTGCTCGGGGTCCCGGTGCAGCTCGATGCGGCGCTCGTCGTCGACGGGCTCGGGAGGCGATCGGCGGCGCGCTCCCGGCATCCGGGCAGGCTCCGGCGACGGGAGCGAACGCGACGGAGGAGGTCTCCGGGATCGCCGGGATCGCCGACCTCGTGTCGCTGCGCACGAACGTCCAATCGGCAGGCGCCGACGGCTCGTTCACCCAGACCGCGCTGCGCGTCGAGGTGCTCGGCGACATCGCGACGATCGACCTCGCGAATGCGACGGTCGGTCCCGTCGCGGTGCCCAGCGGCACCGGCGGCGGAGACGACCCGGACCCGGGCCTGGCGGCCGGCGAGCTCGCGTTCACCGGCTTCGCGCTCGGCCTCATGGTCCTCGTCGGCGCGCTCTGCGTCGCCCTCGGCGCGGTCGCGCTGTGGCGCAGCAACGCGCTGACCGCGACGGTCGACGCGCGGGGCGCCGACTGAGAGGGGATTGGTCCTGTGCCGCGGGAAGCGCTACCCTTGAATGTCGCGTTTCCCGCGGCATGTCATCATTCGCCTCGCCCTGGCGTTCGTCGGCACCATTCGAACATGACCATCGGATGCCGGGGCCTGATTATGTCCATCGAAAGCACACCATCTCAATGACCATCACCACTCCTGCGGCTCCCAAGCAGATCGCCATCAACGACATCGGCTCTGCAGAGGACTTCCTCGCCGCAGTCGAGCAGACGCTCAAGTTCTTCAACGACGGCGACCTCATCGAGGGCACCGTCGTCAAGATCGACCGCGACGAGGTCCTCCTCGACGTCGGCTACAAGACCGAGGGTGTCATCCCCTCCCGCGAGCTGTCCATCAAGCACGACGTCGACCCGTCCGAGGTCGTCAAGGTCGGCGACTCCGTCGAGGCCCTCGTCCTCCAGAAGGAGGACAAGGAAGGCCGCCTCATCCTGTCGAAGAAGCGCGCGCAGTACGAGCGCGCGTGGGGCGACGTGGAGAAGATCAAGGAAGCCGACGGCGTCGTGACCGGCAAGGTCATCGAGGTCGTCAAGGGCGGCCTCATCGTCGACATCGGGCTGCGCGGCTTCCTGCCCGCATCCCTCATCGAGCTGCGTCGGGTCCGCGACCTCACGCCGTACCTCGACCAGGAGATCGAGGCGAAGATCCTCGAGCTCGACAAGAACCGCAACAACGTCGTCCTGAGCCGCCGCGCGCTGCTCGAGCAGACGCAGTCGGAGTCCCGCTCGACGTTCCTCGCGAACCTCAAGCCGGGCCAGGTCCGCAAGGGCGTCATCTCCTCGATCGTCAACTTCGGCGCGTTCGTCGACCTCGGCGGCGTCGACGGTCTCGTGCACGTCTCCGAGCTCTCGTGGAAGCACATCGAGCACGCCTCGGAGGTCGTCGAGGTCGGCCAGGAGGTCACCGTCGAGGTGCTCTCCGTCGAGCTCGACCGCGAGCGCGTGTCGCTGTCGCTCAAGGCGACGCAGGAGGACCCGTGGCAGGTCTTCGCGCGCACGCACGCGATCGGCCAGGTCGCGCCCGGCAAGGTCACCAAGCTCGTCCCGTTCGGCGCGTTCGTGCGCGTCGCAGACGGCATCGAGGGCCTCGTCCACATCTCCGAGCTCTCCGGCCAGCACGTCGAGCTCGCCGAGCAGGTCGTGTCGGTCGGCGACGAGGTCTTCGTCAAGGTCATCGACATCGACCTCGAGCGCCGTCGCATCTCCCTCTCGCTCAAGCAGGCGAACGAGGGCGTCGACCCCGAGGGCACCGAGTTCGACCCGGCGCTCTACGGCATGCCGACCGAGTACGACGAGCAGGGCAACTACAAGTACCCCGAGGGCTTCGACGCCGAGACCGGCGAGTGGAAGGAAGGCTTCGAGGAGCAGCGCGCGAAGTGGGAGGCCGACTACGCGGCCGCCCAGGCGCGCTGGGAGTCCCACAAGAAGCAGGTCGCCGCGGCCGCGGAGCAGTCCGCAGCGGGCGGCGCGGAGTCGTCCTCCTACTCGAGCAGCGACGCCGCGACCGGCACGCTCGCCGACGACGAGGCGCTCGCCGCGCTCCGGGAGCAGCTCTCGGGCAACTGACAGCAAGACCGAAGAGGCTGTTCCCATGGGTTTCTGGGACAGCCTCTTCGGCGTTTCGCGGCAGGATCCGCAGCCGGCGGCGCGTCGTGGTCGGCCGCCGACCGCCGACGAGTACGCGGTCGATCGGTACCGCTATCTGCTGCGCACGGCGCCCCCCGAGCAGGTCGAGGAGGTCCACGCCGAGGCGTTCGCGAAGCTGACCCCCGAGCAGCGGCGGATCCTGCACGAGCAGCTCACCGCGGCGGTCGCGGTCGAGGACCGGCCCGCTGACGACGCCCCCGGCACGCTCGCCCGATCGGCGACCCGGGCGGAGCTCCGCCAGCCGGGGACGATGGAGCACGTGCTCGCGGCGGGCCCCGCGGGCGGCGCGTTCGCGGGCTTCGGCAGCTCGATGCTCGGCACCATCGCCGGCTACGTCGTCGCGTCGTCGATCATGCACGCCTTCCTGCCCGCCTACGACGGCGGAATGGTCGAGGACGCGGGCTACGCCGCGGGTGACGGCTCCGACGGCGGCTTCGACTTCGGCGGCGATTTCGGCGGGGGCTTCGACTTCTGATCCGCGCGGGGGCTAGCGTCATGGCATGACCCGCAGGGCAAGGCAGGGCGGCGATCCGGCACGCGACCGGACCGTCTTCCTCAACCAGTTCCTGCTCGGCGCCATCGTCATCCTCGGCCTCGTCGTCGTGCTCGTCCTGCGCACCTACGAGAACCTCGGCGCGCTCATCGCGGGCGGGGCCGTCGCGTTCCTCGCCACCGGCGCCGCCCTCATCGTGCCCTGGAACCGGCTGCCGCCGCTCGCCATGGCGATCATCCCGGCGAGCGACATCGTCGCGATCGCGCTGCTGCGCGAGGGCGCCCCATCGGGCAGCTTCGGCCTGCTCTGGGTCTTCCCCGCGATGTGGGCGGCGTGGGCGTTCGGAAAGATCGGGACGACCGTCTCGGTGCTCGCGATCAGCTTCGTCTACTGGGGGTTCACGCTCGCGCACCCCGAGGTGCCCATCACCGGGTCGCTCCTGCTCCTGCCGATCATGATCGCGGCGGCCGCCACGATCTCGTACATCATGGCCGAGCGCGCGCGCGGGCAGCGCGACCTCCTCGAGCAGCAGTCCCTCGCGCTGCGCCAGGCGCTCGCCCGCACCGCACGTCAGGAGGACCTGCTCGACGGCGTGCTTCAGGCCGTCGACTTCGGCGTCATCCGCATCGAGCCCGACGGTCGTCAGACGGTCGCGAACGAGGCGCACGCACGACTCGCGGCCGAGGCGGGGCGGGCGCCCGGCGGGGTCTATCGCGCCGACGGCTTCACGCCGCTGCCCCCCGAGCGGCTGCCGCTCGCCCGGGCGCTCGCCGGCGAGTCCTTCGACGCCGAGCTCGTGTGGTTCGGCGCGCCGGGCGAGCAGCGGCGGGCGCTCAGCGTCACCTCGAAGCAGCTGCGCACCGAGGCGGGAGAGCCCGCGGGCGCGCTCATCGTGACGCAGGACGTGACGAGCGAGGTGCTCGCGATCCGCGCCCGCGACGACCTCGTCGCGACCGTCTCCCACGAGCTGCGCAACCCGCTCACGGCACTGCTCGGCTACCTCGAGCTCGGGCTCGACGACCCCGAGGTGCCGAGCGGATCGCGCCACAGCTTCGAGGTGGCGCAGCGCAACGCCGAGCGCCTGCTCATGCTGGTCACCGACATCCTCGCGGCGTCCTCGACCGCGCCGGCGGGCGCCGCGGTCGCCATCACGCCGGCTCCGATGGACCTCGTCGCGACGGCCCGCACCGCGATCGAGTCGCTCGCGCCGCTCGCGGAGACGCGCGGTGCGACGATCCAGCTCGGCGGCATGAGCCGCGTCCCCGCGTTCGCCGATGAGCTGCGGGTGCGCCAGATCCTCGACAACCTGCTGTCGAACGCCGTGAAGTACGGCCGCGACGAGGGCCGGGTCGAGGTCGTCTGCGCGATCGGCGACGGCACCGCGATCCTCGAGGTGCACGACGACGGGCCCGGCATCGCCGAGCAGGACCTCCCGCACCTGTTCGACCGGTTCTATCGCGCCGACGCGGTGCGCAAGACGGCGACGCACGGCTACGGCCTCGGGCTCTCGATCAGCCGCCAGATCGCGCGCTCGCACGGGGGCGAGCTCGCCGTCTCGAACGCGCCGGCCGGCGGCGCGGTCTTCCGCCTGACGCTCCCATCGGAGGCCCCGCTTGAATCTTGACCTCGCGAGCATCGTCGCCATCAACGCCATCGTCGAGTGCATCGCCGGCGCGCTGTTCCTCGGCCAGGCCCTCCTGCACCGGCACTCGAGGGCAGCGCGGCTCTGGGCGCTCGCGTTCCTCGCATCGATCCTGACGACGGTCTGCTACCTCGCCTGGGCGCTCGCCCCGGAGGCGTGGATCGGCAATGCGCTCGGCAATGCGGCGTTCGCGATCGGGATCGGGTGCCTGTGGCTCGGCGCCGCGCGCTACAACGGCGCCCCGATGCGGCTGCGCGTCGGCGCCGTCGTCCTCGCCGCCGTCATCGCGTTCGTCGCCTCCATCTTCGACGTGCGCGATCCGTGGGCCGGCTCCGCGACGCTGTTCGCGATCCTCGCGATCCTCGCCGCGTGCGGCGCCGTCGAGTCGCGGCGCGGCAAGATGGGCCGGCGGCCGTTCGCGCTCGGGCTCATGCTCGTCCTCGCGATCACCGCCGCCTGGGAGCTCGTCCGGCTCGTCTTCTTCGTCGGCTTCGGACCGCAGAGCGAGCTGTTCGCGACTTGGGCGGGGTCGGAGGCCGCCGGCATCCTCGCGACCGCGCTGAGCATCGTCGCCCTGACCTCGACGGCGGTCCTCGTCTCGGAGGAGGATCTCGAGGGCGCGCCGAGCGACGAGGATCAGGGCGGACGCGGCTTCGGGCCGATCCTCGGCGGCGAGGTGTTCGCGAGGCTCGTCGACGAGATGTCGGCCCGGGCCCGCGCCGGCGGGGGAGCGGTGACGGTCCTCGCGCTCGTGCTGCCCGACTACGGGCGGATCCGCGAGGCGTTCGGGGGCGGCGAGGCCGAGACGCTCGAGCGCCGGTTCAGCGAGAGCGCCCTGCTGCGGATCGACCCCATCGCGCCCGTCGCGACCGCGGGGCCGGGTCGGATCGTCGCGGCGCTCTCGGGCCGCTCGCTCGCGGGCGCCGAGCAGGTGGCGCGCGCCGCGCACCGGCTCGTCGCCGAGGACCTCGCGACCGCGTCGGCCGCGATCGTGCCGCTCGTCGGCGCGGGTCTCGCCGTGGGACGCTCCGGCCGCGCGCTCATCGCGGAGGCGGTCCGCGCCGCGGAGGCGTCGGCGACGAGCGAGGACGCCGCGGTCGTCATCACCCGGCTCGAGGACTGAGCGCTCAGGCGCCGGCCTCGCGGTAGCCGATGCCGCGCACCGTCTCGATCCAGCGCGGCGCGGTCGCCGACTCGCCGAGCTTGCGCCGGAGGTTGGCGACGTGTACCTCGATCGCGCGCTCGTCCTGCTCGCTCACCCAGTCGTCGGCGCTCGGCGGCCGGATGGCCTGCGAGAGCGCCGCCTTGCTGAGCACCCGGCCTCGCGCGTCGAGCAGCGCGAGGAGGATGTCGAACTCGCTGCGCGTCAGGGCGGGGTCCTCGCCGTCGACGAGCACGCTCCGCATCGCGGGGTTGATCCGCAGTCCGGGCCGCTCGATCCACTCGCTCACCTCGTCCTCGCCGCCGATGCCGCGCGGCCGGCGCAGCATCGCGTCGATGCGGGCGCGCAGCTCGCGCGGGCGGAACGGCTTCGTGACGTAGTCGTCGGCACCGGCCTGGAGGCCCTGGAGCACGTCGACCTCCTCGCCGCGCGCGGTGATCATCACGAGGTAGGTCGTGCTCGCCTCGCGGATACGGCGGGCCGTCTCGAAGCCGTCGATGCCGGGCATGCTCACGTCGAGCGTCGTGACGATCGGCTCGAGCTCGGCGACGAGCGCGGCACCGTCGACGCCGGACGCCGCGGTGCGGACCGTGAAGCCGGCCTGGGTGAGCACTTCGGCGATGAGCGCCCGGATGTCCGCGTCGTCCTCGATGACGACCGCGTATCGCGCGCCGGACATGCCCCTGCCTCACCGAGGGCCGTTCTGGGTCCCCCGGGGCAGATGATACTCGCGGCGCGACGAAGTCGATGAGCGCCGCCGTTTCGGGTCCGGCGACGACATCGGGTTCCCACGCTAGGGAATCGGCCTCAAGACACCCCTTGGCGCGGCTCAGGTTTCGCTCAAGACTTCCGCGGGCGCGCCTAGCATGGCCGAGTGCGACTCATCGGGCTGACGGGCGGCATCGCCTCGGGCAAGAGCCTCGTCTCGGCGCGGCTCGCGGAGCTCGGCGCGCTCGTCGTCGACGCCGACGTGCTCGCGCGCGACGCGGTCGCTCCCGGCAGCCCGGGCCTTGAGCGCATCGTCGCGGAGTTTGGCGAGGCGCTGCGCCTCCCGGACGGATCCCTCGACCGGACGGCGCTCGGCGCGCTCGTGTTCCACGACCCGGAGCGCCTCGCGGCGCTCAACGCGATCGTCCATCCGGAGGTGCAGCGGCTCGCCTCGGCGGCGTTCGCGGCGGCGGGCGAGGCGGACCCCGATGCGATCGTCGTCTACGACGTGCCGCTGCTGGCGGAGAACGCGAGTCGGCTGGCATCCCAGTTCGACGAGATCGTCGTCGTCACGGCCCCCGAGTCGGAGCGGGTGCGCCGCATGGTCGAGGACCGCGGCATGAGCGATGAGGACGCGCGAGCGCGGATCGCGCGGCAGGCGAGCGAGGCGGAGCGGCTCGCGATCGCCGACCGGGTCATCGACAACTCGGGATCCCGCGAGGCGACGATCGCGCAGGTCGACGCGCTCTGGCGTTCTCTCAGGGATGTCAGGGGTCGCGCGTAGCCTGGACCCATGGAGCCGACACGCGCCGTGCGACCCTTCCGGGTCGTCAGCGAGTACCTGCCCGGCGGCGACCAGCCGGCCGCGATCGCGGAGCTCGCGGCGCGGATCAACGCGGGGGAGACGGACGTCGTCCTGCTCGGCGCGACGGGCACGGGCAAGTCCGCGACGACGGCCTGGCTCATCGAGCAGGTGCAGCGGCCGACGCTCGTGCTCAGTCACAACAAGACGCTTGCGGCCCAGCTCGCGAACGAGTTCCGCGAGCTGCTGCCGGAGAACGCGGTCGAGTACTTCGTCAGCTACTACGACTACTACCAGCCCGAGGCCTACGTCCCGCAGACGGACACCTTCATCGAGAAGGACTCCTCGGTCAACGCCGAGGTCGAACGGCTGCGGCACTCGACGACGAACGCGCTGCTGTCGCGCCGCGACGTCGTCGTCGTCTCGACCGTGTCCTGCATCTACGGCCTCGGCGCCGCCGAGGACTACCTCGACGCGATGCTCGCGCTCCAGGTCGGCCAGCGCATCGACCGGGAGACGCTCATCCGGCGGCTGCTGGACATGCAGTACGACCGCAACGACTACGACTTCTCGCGCGGCAAGTTCCGCGTCAAGGGCGACACGATCGAGATCATCCCCATGTACGAGGAGCTCGCGGTCCGGATCGAGATGTTCGGCGACGAGATCGAGGCCCTCTACACGCTGCACCCGCTGAGCGGGGCGGTCGTGGCGAGCATGGACGCCGTCTCGATCTTCCCCGGCACCCACTACGCGGCGAGTCCCACGACGATCCGCAGGGCGATCGGCAGCATCCAGGACGAGCTCGCCGAGCGACTGCAGGAGTTCGAGCGCCAGGGCAAGCTGCTGGAGGCGCAGCGGCTGCGGATGCGCACGACGTTCGATCTCGAGATGCTCGAGCAGCTCGGCTTCTGCAGCGGGATCGAGAACTACTCGCGGCACATCGAGGGCCGGCTGCCGGGGGAGCCCCCGCACACGCTGCTCGACTACTTCCCGGAGGACTTCCTCGTCGTCATCGACGAGTCGCACGTCACCGTCCCGCAGATCGGCGCGATGTACGAGGGCGACGCCTCGCGCAAGCGCACGCTCGTCGAGCACGGCTTCCGGCTGCCCTCGGCACTCGACAACCGGCCGCTCAAGTTCGACGAGTTCCTGCAGCGGGTCGGGCAGAAGGTCTACCTCTCCGCGACGCCCGCCGCGTACGAGCTCGGCCTGTCCGACGGGGTCGTCGAGCAGGTGATCCGACCGACGGGACTCGTCGATCCGCTCGTCGTCGTCAAGCCGTCGAAGGGGCAGATCGACGACCTGCTCGAGGAGATCCGGCTGCGCGTGCAGCGCGACGAGCGGGTGCTCGTGACGACCCTCACGAAGAAGATGGCGGAGGAGCTCACCGACTACCTCGGCGAGCACGGGGTGCGCGTGCGCTACCTCCACTCCGACGTCGACACGCTGCGGCGCGTCGAGCTGCTCACGGAGCTGCGCGCCGGCGTCTACGACGTGCTCGTCGGCATCAACCTGCTGCGCGAGGGCCTCGACCTGCCCGAGGTCTCGCTCGTCGCGATCCTCGACGCCGACAAGGAGGGCTTCCTGCGCTCCTCGACGAGCCTCATCCAGACGATCGGCCGCGCCGCGCGGAACGTCAGCGGCGAGGTCCACATGTACGCGGACAAGATCACCGACGGGATGCGCCTCGCGATCGACGAGACGAACCGACGCCGCGAGAAGCAGACCGCCTACAACGCCGAGCGCGGCGTCGACCCGCAGCCGCTGCGCAAGCGCATCGCCGACATCACCGACGTCCTCATGCGCGAGGAGGCGGACACCGCACGGCTGCTCGGGGATCGCGGGCGCGACCGCGGCTCGCAGCCCGTGCCGCTCCTCGGCCGCGAAGGCATCGCATCCGCCGGAGCCGCCGAGCTCGAGGCGACGATCGCCGACCTCACGACGCAGATGATCGCTGCCGCCGACCAGCTCAAGTTCGAGCTCGCGGCGCGCCTGCGCGACGAGGTCCAGGAGCTCAAGCGCGACCTGCGGGTGATGGAGACCGCCGGCCACGTGCGGTAGTTCTGCGGTAGTTGTGGCGCATCCGCGGCGCGATCCGTGTATTGCGCGCGGTCCGCGTGGGAGGCTAAGCGGATGACGAAGACGTGGTTCATCACCGGGACGTCCAAGGGCTTCGGCCGGATCTGGGCGGAGGCGGCCCTTAAGCGCGGCGACCGGGTCGCCGCGACCGCCCGCGACGCAGCCACGCTCGACGCGCTCGTCGCGGCCCACGGCGATCGCGTTCTGCCGATCGAGCTCGACGTGACCGACCGCGACGCCGACTTCGCGGCCGTCGCACGGGCGCACGAGCACTTCGGCGGCCTCGACGTCGTCGTCAACAACGCCGGCTACGGCCTCTTCGGCACGATCGAGGAGGTGAGCGAGGCGCAGGCGCGCGCCCAGATCGAGACGAACGTGTTCGGCGCGCTGTGGGTCACGCAGGCCGCGATCCCGTACCTGCGCGAGCAGGGCTCGGGCCACATCCTCCAGGTGTCTTCGATCGGCGGCATCAGCGCCTTCCCGAACCTCGGCCTCTACAACGCCTCGAAGTGGGCGCTCGAGGGCTTCTCGCAGGCGCTCGCCGCCGAGCTCGCGCCCTTCGGCGTAGCCGTCACGATCATCGAGCCCACGGCCTACGGGACCGACTGGGCCGGCCCGTCCGCGGTCCACGCCGACCCGCTGGCGCCATACGAGCCGATCCGCGAGGCCCGCCGCGCCCGCCCGATGGTCTCGGGCGACCCGGAGGCGACCGCCGAGGCGATCCTCGCCGTCGTCGACGCCGACGAGCCACCGCTTCGGATCTTCCTCGGCAAGTCGCCGATCCACGTCGCGACCGCCGACTACGAGCGCCGGCTCGCCGAATGGGCCGCCTGGCAGGAGGTCTCCGACCGCGCCCAGGGCGACTGAGAAGTGGATGTCAGGGGCGGTATCTAGACTCGAAGGGTGCCGTCGATCACGCCCGTTCCGGGGCCCCACCGCCTCAGTGTGCGCGGGGCACGCGTCCACAACCTCAAGGACGTCGACCTCGAGATCCCGCGCGATGCGCTCGTCGTCTTCACGGGCCTGAGCGGCTCGGGCAAGTCCTCCCTCGCCTTCGACACGATCTTCGCCGAAGGCCAGCGCCGCTACGTCGAGTCGCTGAGCGCCTACGCGCGCCAGTTCCTCGGGCAGGTCGACCGCCCCGACGTCGACTTCATCGAGGGGCTGTCGCCGGCCGTCTCGATTGACCAGAAGTCGACGAACCGCAATCCGCGCTCGACCGTCGGCACGATCACCGAGATCTACGACTATCTGCGCCTCCTGTGGGCCCGCGTCGGCATCCCGCACTGCCCGATCTGCGGCGAGCGCATCCAGCGTCAGACGGTGCAGCAGATCGCCGACACGCTCATGGAGCTGCCGGAGGGGACCCGCTACCAGCTCGTTGCGCCCGTCGTCAGCCAGAAGAAGGGCGAGTTCGTCGACCTCTTCCAGGAGCTGAGCGCCCAGGGCTACTCGCGGGCGATCGTGGACGGCGAGGTCGTCCAGCTCACCGATCCGCCGACGCTCAAGAAGCAGGTCAAGCACGACATCGGGGTCGTCGTCGACCGGCTCGTCGCCTCGCCCGAGCTGCTGACCCGGCTCACCGACTCGCTCGAGACGGCACTGCGGCTCACCGACGGGCTCGTCGCCGTCAACCTCGTCGACGAGACGGGCGAGGCGGCCTGGCGGACGTTCTCCGAGAAGCTCTCCTGCCCGAATCGCCACCCCATCGCCCTGACCGAGATCGAGCCGCGGACGTTCTCCTTCAACGCGCCGTTCGGCGCCTGCCCCGAGTGCACGGGCCTCGGCAGCCGGATGGCGGTCGACGAGGATCTCATGCTCGGCGACGCCTCGCTGTCCATCGCCGAGGGCGTGCTGCTGCCCTGGTCGGCGGCCTCCGGCGGCAAGTCGCTCTTCGAGTACTTCGAGCGGGTGCTCGGCGGACTCGCGGAGGATCTCGGCTTCTCGCTCGACACGCCCTGGCGCGAGCTGCCGGAGGAGATCCGCGAGACGGTGCTGCGCGGCAAGGACTTCAAGGTCGTCGTCAAGTGGAAGAACCGCTTCGGACGGACGATGAGCTATACCGCGGGCTACGAGGGGGTCATCCCGTACGTCGAGCGGAAGTGGCTCGAGGCGGAGAGCGACTCGCAGCGCCAGCGCATGCAGGCCTACCTCCGCGAGGTGCCCTGCGCCGTCTGCGGCAGCCAGCGGCTCAAGCCCGAGGTGCTCGCCGTCACGGTCGACGGCCGCTCCATCTGGGACGTCTGTGCGCTCAGCCTGACCGACGCGACCGCGTTCATCCAGACCGTCGAGCTCGACGAGCGCCAGGCGAAGATCGCCGCGCAGGTGCTGCGCGAGATCCGGCTGCGGCTCGAGTTCCTCCTCGAGGTCGGCCTCGGCTACCTCGACCTCGCGCGCGCGGCGGCGACGCTGAGCGGCGGCGAGGCGCAGCGCATTCGCCTCGCGACGCAGATCGGCTCCGGGCTCACCGGCGTGCTCTACGTCCTCGACGAGCCGTCGATCGGCCTGCACCAGCGCGACAACCGCCGCCTCATCGACACGCTCGTGAAGCTCCGCGACCTCGGCAACACCCTCATCGTCGTCGAGCACGACGAGGACACCATCCGCACCGCCGACTGGATCGTCGACATCGGCCCGCGGGCAGGGGAGCACGGCGGCGAGGTCGTGCACTCGGGCGGCTACGACGAGCTGCTGCGCAACCGCGAGTCGATCACGGGCGACTACCTCGCCGGGCGCCGCAGCGTCTTCCAGCCGCGCGGACGCCGCAAGATCGACCCCGATCGCTGGGTCACCGTCGAGGGCGCCAGGGAGAACAACCTCCGCGACGTCACCGCGAGCTTCCCCCTCGGCGTCATGACGGCGGTGACGGGCGTCTCGGGCTCCGGCAAGTCGAGCCTCGTCAACGACATCCTCTACACGGTCCTCGCGAACGAGCTCAACGGCGCACGGCAGATCCCCGGGCGGCACACCCGCGTCACGGGCGTCGAGCAGCTCGACAAGGTCGTCCACGTCGACCAGGCGCCGATCGGGCGCACACCGCGCTCCAACCCCGCGACGTACACGGGCGTCTTCGACAAGATCCGCGCGCTCTTCGCCGACACCCCCGACGCGAAGGCGCGCGGCTACCAGCAGGGCCGGTTCTCCTTCAACGTCAAGGGCGGCCGCTGCGAGAACTGCGCGGGCGACGGCACGATCCGCATCGAGATGAACTTCCTGCCCGACGTCTACGTCGCCTGCGAGGTCTGCGGGGGAGCGCGCTACAACCGCGACACCCTCGCGGTGCGCTACAAGGGCAAGAACATCTCCGAGGTCCTCGACATGCCGATCGAGGAGGCCGCGGAGTTCTTCCAGGCCATCAGCGGCATCCATCGCTACCTCAAGACCCTCGTCGACGTCGGCCTCGGCTACGTCCGGCTCGGGCAGTCCGCGACGACGCTCTCGGGCGGCGAGGCGCAGCGCGTCAAGCTCGCGACGGAGCTGCAGAAGCGCAGCACCGGTCGCAGCGTCTACGTCCTCGACGAGCCGACCACGGGCCTGCACTTCGAGGACGTCCGGCGCCTCCTCGAGGTGCTCGACGGCCTCGTCGACAAGGGCAACACCGTCATCGTCATCGAGCACAACCTCGACGTCATCTCCGCCGCCGACTGGATCATCGACCTCGGACCCGAGGGCGGTTCGGGCGGCGGGCTCGTCGTCGCGACCGGCACGCCCGAGGACGTCGCCCGGGTCAAGGGCAGCTACACCGGCGCATTCCTCCGCGAGCTCCTCGGGTCGGCGAGCAAGGCGAGCTGAGATGGCCGAGGACCTGCCCTGGCGACCGCGGACGGGGGAGATCCCGACGAAGCCGGGCGTGTACCGGTTCCGCGACGAGCGCGGCCGGATCCTCTACGTCGGCAAGGCGAAATCGCTGCGCCAGCGGCTCTCGAACTACTTCGCGCCGCTGACGACCCTCCACGACCGCACCAAGCGCATGGTGCTGACCGCCCGCAGCGTCGAATGGACGGTCGTGAACTCCGACTTCGAGGCGCTCCAGCTCGAGTGGACGTGGATCAAGGAGTTCGACCCGCCCTTCAACGTGCAGTACCGCGACGACAAGTCCTACCCCTACGTCGCGATCACGCTCGGCGAGGACGTCCCGCGCATCATGGTGACGCGCACGCGCGGGATCCGAGGCGCCCGCTACTTCGGGCCCTACTCGCGCGCCTGGGCGATCCGCGACACGGTCGACACGCTGCTCAAGGCGTTCCCCATGCGCTCCTGCTCCGACGGCGTGTACCAGCGGGCGAAGCGCTCGGGCCGGCCCTGCCTGCTCGGCGACATCGGCAAGTGCGCCGCGCCCTGCGTCGGACGGGTGAGCCCGGCCGAGCACAAGGCGATCGCGATCGACTTCGCGGCGTTCCTCGACGGCGGCGACCAGCGCTTCATCCAGGACATCCGGCGCCGCATGTCGGAGGCGGCCGAGGCCCAGGAGTACGAGCAGGCGGCCCGCTACCGCGACCAGCTGCAGGCGATGCAGTGGGCGCTCGAGCGCAACGCCGTCGTGCTCTCGGAGGACCTCGACGCCGACTTCTTCGGCGTCGCCGACGACGAGCTCTCCGCGGCGGTGCAGCAGTTCGTCGTCCGCGGCGGACGGATCCGCGGTGTGCGCGCCTGGACGGTCGACAAGGAGCTCGACGTGCCCCTCCCGGAGCTCGTCGAGTCGATCCTCGAGACGGCGTACGCCGAGACCGTGCCGCCCCGCCTCGTGCATGTGCCGGCGCTGCCTCCCGACCCGGAGCCGCTCGAGCTGTGGCTCGCGGCGCGCCGCACCGAGGCGGGGGAGCGCGGCCGGGTCGAGGTGTCGGTCCCGAAGCGCGGCGAGAAGGTCGCGCTCGCCAAGACGGCAGCGGAGAACGCGGCGGAGGCACTCGTCCTGTACAAGATGCGCCGCTCGAGCGACTTCACGGCGCGCAGCAACGCGATCGCCGACCTCCAGGAGGCGCTGGGGCTCGCGGAGGCGCCGCTGCGCATCGAATGCTTCGACGTCTCGCATCTCGGCGGGACGAACGTGGTCGCGTCGATGGTCGTCTTCGAGGACGGCCTGCCGCGCCGGGACCAGTACCGCAAGTTCTCGATCGAGCACGCCGCGGACGACACGGATGCCGTCCATCAGGTGCTCGCCCGCCGCCTCGCCCGTCTCGCGGACGAGCCGGCCGAGGGCGGCAAGCGCTTCGCCTATCGTCCGCAGCTGCTCCTCATCGACGGCGGGCAGCCGCAGGTCGCCGCCGCTAAGCGCGCCCTCGACGAGGCGGGCCAGGCCGCCGCGGGCATCGAGGTCGTCGGCATCGCGAAGCGCCTCGAGGAGCTGTGGCTCCCGGACGCCGACTTCCCCGTGATCCTGCCGCGCAACTCGGATGCGCTCTTCCTCGTCCAGCGGCTGCGGGACGAGGCGCACCGCTTCGCGATCGGCTTCCAGCGCGAGCGCCGCAAGCGCGATCTGCGCTCGGTGCTCTCCGAGGTCCCCGGCGTGGGCCCGGCGCGCGTCAAGGAGCTGCTGCGCCACTTCGGCTCCGCGAAGGCCGTCAAGGCGGCGAGCGTCGAGGAGATCCAGACGGTGCGCGGCATCGGCGAGGCGACCGCGCGCGCGATCGTCGAGCGCCTGCATCCCGAGGGCCGTCCGACTACAGTTGTGGGGTCATGACGACCGACGCACCGGGTGAAGAGCTGCTCATCGTCACCGGGATGTCCGGGGCGGGCCGCTCGACGGCGGCCGACGCCCTCGAGGACCTCGGCTGGTACGTCGTCGACAACCTCCCGCCGAGCATGATCAAGCCGCTCGTCGAGCTCGGCGCGCAGGAGGGCACCGCCTTCCCGCGCATCGCCGCGGTCATCGACATCCGAGGCGGCGTGCTGTTCTCCGACCTGCAGAACGCGATCACGGCGCTGCGCGAGGGCCCGTCCCCGGTGCGCGTCCTCTTCCTCGACGCGGACGACGACGCGCTCGTGCGCCGCTTCGAGCAGGTCCGGCGCCCGCACCCGCTGCAGGCCGGGGGCACGCTCCTGGACGGCATCCGCGCCGAGCGCGAACGGCTCTCGGACCTCCGCGGCGACAGCGACATCGTGCTCGACACCTCGAACCTCAACGTGCACCAGCTGACGACGACGATCCTCGACCGGTTCGCCGCGCACGACGCGCCGCGCGTCTCGCTGACGATCCAGAGCTTCGGCTTCAAGTACGGGCTGCCCGCCGACGCCGACATCGTCGCGGACATGCGCTTCCTGCCGAACCCGTACTGGGATCCGGAGCTCGCGGCGCTCGACGGCCGGGACGAGCGCATCCGCGACTTCGTGCTCGGCCAGCCCGGCGCCGAGGACTTCCTCGTCGCGTTCTGCGCGGCGCTGACGATCGCGCTCGACGGCTATCGTCGAGAGAACAAGCGGCATGCGACGGTCGCGATCGGCTGCACTGGCGGCCGGCACCGATCCGTCGCGATGGCCGAAGAGCTCGCCGCCCGGTTCGCCGGGATGCCCGGGGTGACCGTATCGGTGCGCCACCGGGACCTTGGAAGGGAATGACGTGTCGCTGACCGATCGACTCAAGTCGGAGCTGCTCGCCCTCCCGCCCGGCTCGACCGCGCTGCGCGCGGCGGAGCTCGCCGCCCTGCTGCGCCTCGCGGGCGGACTGCACCTCATCTCGAGCCGCATCGCCGTCGAGGTCGAGCTCGACTCGGCGCAGCTCGCCGACCGGGTCGCGGGCGAGATCCAGACCCTCTTCGGCATCCGCGCGCAGCGCGGCGCGAGCCCCGCGGGCGGCCCCGGCAAGCCGGAGCGGCAGCTCGTGCGCGTCGTCGACGACGGCGAGACGCTCGCGCGTCAGACGGGCCTCCTCGACCCCAAGCGGCGCCCCGTGCGCGGCCTGCCGAACCGGCTCACGACGGGCAACCCCGCCGAGCTCGCGGCGGTCTGGCGCGGCGCGTTCCTCGCCGCCGGGTCGCTGACCGATCCGGGCAGGAGCGCGGCGCTCGAGATCGCGTGCCCGACGAACGAGGCCGCGATGGCGCTCGTGGGTGCCGCGAGCCGGATCGGCGTCCAGGCGAAGGGGCGCGAGGTGCGGGGGCTGCCGCGCGTGCTCGTGCGCGAGGGCGAGGCGATCGCCCGGCTTCTCGAGCGGATGGGCGCATCCGGCACGCTCGCGGAGTGGGAGTCGCAGCGCAGCGCCAAGGAGGTCCGCGCGACGGCGAACCGGCTCGTCAACTTCGACGACGCGAACCTGCGGCGCAGCGCCCAGGCCGCCGTCGCCGCCTGCGCCCGGGTGGAGCGCGCCCTGGAGATCCTGGGGGCCGAGGTGCCGGAGCACCTGCGCTACGCGGGCCGGCTGCGCCTGGACCACCGCGAGGCGAGCCTCGATGAGCTCGGGCACTACGCGGACCCGCCGATGACGAAGGACGCCGTCGCGGGCCGCATCCGCCGGCTGCTCGCGATGGCCGACCGGCGCGCCGAGGAGCTCGGCGTCCCGGGCACGGAGGCCAGCCTCCCGCCCGATCTTGGGCAACTAGACTGAGCACGACGCAACGCACGAAAACAACGAGTCAAGGAGCGATCATGGCCGAGTACACCCTTCCGGACCTGTCCTACGACTACGCGGCGCTGGAGCCGCACATCTCGGCGGCGATCATGGAGCTGCATCACAGCAAGCACCACGCGGCCTACGTCGCCGGCGCGAACAAGGCGCTCGCCGACCTCGCCGCCGCGCGCGAGTCTGGCGACTTCGCGAACGTCAACAAGCTCGAGAAGGACCTCGCGTTCAACCTCGGCGGCCACACGAACCACTCGATCTTCTGGACGAACCTCTCGCCCGACGGCGGCGACAAGCCGACCGGCGAGCTCGCCGCGGTGATCGACGACCAGTTCGGCTCCTTCGACAAGTTCCAGGCGCACTTCACCGCGGCCGCGCTCGGCGTGCAGGGCTCGGGCTGGGCGGGCCTGTTCTACGACTCGATCGGCGGCAACGCCATCATCCAGCAGTTCTTCGACCAGCAGGCGCAGTTCGCGGCCGGCACAGTCCCGGTGCTGCTCCTTGACGTCTGGGAGCACGCCTACTACCTCGACTACAAGAACGTCCGCGCGGACTACGTCAAGGCGTTCTGGAACATCGTGAACTGGGAGAACGTCGCCTCGCGGCTCGAGACGGCGCACGCCCAGACCAAGGGCCTCCTGGTCCCGTAGCCCCAACGCCGACCCCCATCCGCACCCCATACCTCAGGAGAACTCTGTGACGACCAAGGTCGGCATCAACGGCTTCGGCCGCATCGGCCGCAACTACCTCCGTGCGCTGCTCGAGCAGGGCGCCGACCTCGACGTCGTCGCGGTCAACGACCTGACCGACACGGCGACGCTCGCGACGCTGCTCAAGTACGACTCGATCGACGGCGTGCTGGGCGCCGATGTCCAGATCGACGGCGACTCGATCCTCGTCGACGGCAAGGCGATCCGGGTGCTCGCGGACCGCGACCCGGCGAACCTGCCGTGGGGCGAGCTCGGCGTCGACATCGTCATCGAGTCGACGGGGTTCTTCACCGACGCGAACAAGGCCAGGGCGCACATCGACGCGGGTGCGAAGAAGGTCCTCATCTCGGCGCCGGCGACGAACGACGACGGGACCTTCGTGCTCGGCGTCAACGAGCACACCTACGACCCGGCGACGATGCACATCATCTCGAACGCCTCGTGCACGACGAACTCGCTCGCGCCGATCGCGAAGGTGTTCAACGACGCGTTCGGCATCGAGCACGGCCTCATGACGACGGTCCACGCATACACCGCCGACCAGAACCTCCAGGACGGCCCGCACAAGGACCTGCGGCGCGCCCGCGCCGCAGCGCTCAACATCGTGCCGACCTCGACCGGCGCGGCGAAGGCGATCGGCCTCGTGCTGCCGGAGCTCAACGGCAAGCTCGACGGCTACTCGCTGCGGGTGCCGGTGCCGACCGGATCGATCACCGACCTCACGATCGTGGCCTCCCGGAAGGTCTCGCTCGACGAGATCAACGCGGCGTTCAAGGCGGCGGCGGATGGCCCGCTCAAGGGCATCCTCAAGTACTCGGACGACCCCATCGTCTCGAAGGACATCACGCACGACCCGCACTCGTCGATCTACGACGCGCCGCTGACCAAGATCATCGAGAACCAGGTGAAGATCTACGCCTGGTACGACAACGAGTGGGGCTACTCGAACCGCCTCGTCGACCTCACCGAGTACGTCGCCGAGCGGCTCTGAGCCCGATGGCGCTTCGCACCATCCCGTCGCTCGGGGAGCTCTCGGGGCGGCGCGTCTTCGTCCGCTGCGATCTCAACGTCCCGCTCGAGGGCGGCGCGATCTCGGACGACGGACGCGTGCGCGCCTCGCTGCCGACCCTCGAGGCGCTGCTCGGCGCGGGCGCATCGCTCGTCATCGGCTCGCACCTGGGGCGCCCCGACGGCACTCCCGACCCGCGGTACTCGCTCGCGCCCGTCGCGACGCGGCTCGCGGAGCTGCTCGGCCGTCCGGTGCGCTTCGCGACCGACACGGTCGGCGAGTCGGCGCGCAGCGCCGTGGCGGGGCTCGAGCGCGGCGACGTCGTCCTGCTGGAGAACCTGCGGTTCAATCCCGGCGAGACGTCGAAGGACCCGGCGGAGCGCGCCGCCTTCGCGGCCCAGCTCGCGGGCCTCGCCGACGCGGCGGTGTCCGACGGCTTCGGCGTCGTCCACCGCGCCCAGGCGAGCGTGACCGACCTCGAGACGCAGCTGCCGAGCGCGGCGGGTCTCCTCGTCGAGCAGGAGGTCGGCGTCCTCGAGCGCCTCACGAAGCACCCGGAGCGGCCCTACACGGTCGTGCTCGGCGGCTCGAAGGTCTCCGACAAGCTCGCCGTCATCGACTCGCTGCTGCCGAAGGTCGACACGCTCGTCGTCGGCGGCGGCATGGTCTTCACCTTCCTCGCGGCGCTCGGGCACAAGGTCGCCTCGAGCCTGCTCGAGGAGGACCGGATCCCGGCGGTGCTCGGCTACCTTCAGCGCGCGAAGGAGCTCGGCGTCACGATCGAGCTGCCGGAGGACATCGTCGTCGCGGAGCGCTTCGCGAGCGACGCGAAGCACGAGATCGTGCGCTCCGACGCGATCGAGTCCTCGCGCTTCGGCGCGAGCGGTCTCGGGCTGGACATCGGTCCGAAGGCGGCGGAGCGCTTCGCGCGCATCGTGCGGGACTCGAAGACCGTCTTCTGGAACGGTCCGATGGGCGTCTTCGAGTTCCCCGACTTCGCCTTCGGCACCGCGGCGATCGCGCAGGCGCTCGCCGACACCGCCGGCTTCGGCGTCGTCGGCGGCGGCGACTCGGCCGCCGCGGTGCGTCGTCTCGGCTTCCACGACGCCGACTTCGGCCACGTCTCGACCGGCGGCGGCGCGAGCCTCGAGTTCCTCGAGGGCAAGGCGCTGCCCGGACTGGAGGTCCTCGGATGGCAGTAGTGCGCATCCCGCTCATCGCGGGCAACTGGAAGATGAACCTCGACCACCTGCAGGCGATCGCGACCGTGCAGAAGCTCGGCTGGACGCTCCAGGAGGGGCGGCACTCCCATGGCGCGGACGGCGCCGAGGTCGTGGTCTTCCCGCCATTCACCGATCTGCGCTCGGTGCAGACGCTCGTCTCCGCCGACAAGCTCGACATCCGCTACGGCGGACAGGACCTGTCGGCGCACGACTCGGGGGCGTACACGGGGGAGGTCTCCGGCGCATTCCTCAAGGCGCTCGAGTGCCGCTACGTCATCGTCGGCCACTCCGAGCGTCGGCAGTACCACGGCGAGAGCGACGAGGTCTGCGCGCTCAAGGTCGCCGCGGCGCTGCGGCACAAGCTCGTGCCCGTGCTGTGCGTGGGGGAGACCGCGGAGGACCTCGAGGTCCACGGCGCGGCCGCAGTGCCCGTCGCGCAGCTGCGCGCCGTGCTCGAGACACTGAAGGGCGAGCCCGAGCTCGTCGTCGCGTACGAGCCCGTCTGGGCGATCGGCTCCGGGCAGGCGGCGACGAGCGAGCAGGCGCAGGCCGTCGCGGCGGCGCTGCGCGCCGTGATCCGCGAGACGCTCGGCGACGCGGTCGCCGACGCGACCCGCATCCTGTACGGCGGCTCCGTCAAGTCCTCGAACATCGCGGGCTTCATGCGCGAGCCCGACATCGACGGCGCACTGGTCGGCGGCGCGAGTCTCGACGCGACGGAATTCGCGGCGATCGCGCGCTTCCAGAAGCACGTCGGAGTCTGATCTATACTTTCAAGGCTGAATCCAGCACCGAGAGGACCCCGTGCAAGTTCTGCAGATCGTGCTCCAGATCATCCTGGGGCTCACCAGCCTGCTGCTGACGCTGCTGATCCTGCTCCACAAGGGGCGCGGCGGCGGCCTGTCCGACATGTTCGGCGGCGGCGTGACCTCGAGCCTCGGCGCGTCGGGGGTCGCCGAGCGCAACCTCAATCGCATCACGGTGCTGCTCGGCGTCGTCTGGATCACCTGCATCGTCGTCCTCGGAGTGGTCGCGAAGTACGCGACGTCGAGCGTCTGACGCGGTCACCGAACACGCGAGGGGAGAAGCGTGGCAACAGGGGGAAGTGCGATCCGCGGATCGCGAGTGGGCTCCGGCCCGATGGGGGAGCAGGACCGAGGGATCACCGCTGATCGCGTGGCCGTGTCCTACTGGGACGGACTGGGCAACGAGACGGTGCGCTACTTCGCCGCCGGGCTGCCCGACGAGGAGATCCCCGACACGATCGACTCGCCGACGACCGGCCTGCCGGCCGGCCGTGACAGGGAGAACCCGCCGCTGCTAGCCAAGCAGGAGCCGTACAAGACGCACCTCGCGTACGTCAAGGAGCGGCGCACCGACGCCGAGGCGGAGCAGCTCCTCGAGGAGGCGCTGCAGCAGCTGCGCTCCCGGCGCGGCGAGGCCTGAGCCAGCCCGCGCTACTGCTCGTCGGTCGGATCGTCCGCCGACGTCCAGAACTCGCCCGGATCGATGAGGCGCTGGGGGACGTGCGCGGCTGCGTCCCGATCGAGATGGATGCCGGTCCTGCGCCGCGCGCGCACCGCGGCGAGCGGGACCTCGTCGGGGCTCGCCCCGGCGAGCGCGAGACCGACCGCCGAGGCCTTCTCGGCGCCCGTCGCGAAGACCGCGACGCGCGCGCCGGAGTTGAGCACCGGGATCGTCAGGGAGAGCCGCTCCGGCGGCGGCTTCGGCGAGTTCCGCACGGCGACGACGGTGCGCTCGCGCTCCCGGATCCCGGACAGCCCGGGGAAGAGGGACGCGACGTGGCCGTCCGGGCCCACGCCGAGGTACACGAGGTCGAACGGCGGCAGCGGCAGGTTCGGCGGCGCCGCGGCCCGCAGCTCGGCCGCGTAGCGGTCGGCGGCCTCGTCGAGCGTGATGCCGTCATCGGAGGCCGCGAAGGCGTGGACCTTCACCGGATCGACGGGGACGTGGTCGAGCAGCGCCTGCCTGGCCTGGCGCTCATTGCGCTCGGCGTCCTCCCGCGGCACCCAGCGCTCGTCGCCCCACCAGAAGTGGATCCGGTCCCACGGGGCGCGGTCGCGCTCCGCGTGCGCATTGATCGTCTCGAGCAGACCGATGCCGACCGAGCCGCCCGTGAGCACGACGTTCGCCTCATCGAACTCTCCGACGACCTGGATCATCCGGCCGATGAATCGGCCGGCGAGGAAGTCCTGCAGCGCGGCACGGTCCTCGTGGATGATGATCTTCGGAGCGTTCGTCACGCCTCCACCGTACGCGGAAGTCCGAGACCGCGCTTGATGACCGCCTCGTAGACCTCGTCGGGGTCCAGGCGCCGCAGCTCCTCGGCGAGGCACTCCCGGTTGGTACGGCGCGGGATCGTGATCTCGTGCTCGGGCTGACCGGGCTGCGTGAGCCGGATCGACTGCCCGGAGACGCGGGACAGCTCGATGGCCCCGTCCGCCCGGTGCAGCCGCACCGCGTGGACCCCCTCGACGGGCTCGCCGTCCGCCGGGGCCGACAGCGCAACCGGCGCGTCGAGCTGGAGGCCGAGCCATGCGCCGAGCAGGAAGAGCGACGGGGAGTCGAGCGAGCCGACGACCTCGATCGAGTCGACGGGCGCGTACGGGGGCTGATCGAGGACCGCGGCGAGCTGCGAGCGCCAGAGCGTGATCCGCGTCCAGGCGAAGTCGGTGTCTCCGGGGGTGTGGTTCATCGAGAGCGCGGCGAGCGCGTCCCGCGGGTCGGGCCGGGTCGCGGCGTCCGTGATGCGGCGCTGCGCGATCCGGCCGAGCGCCGACTCCGCGACGACCTCTGGCGCGTCGTCCGACCACCAGACGACGACGGGCGCGTCGGGCAGCAGGAGGCCCGTGACGAGCGACTCCTCGTCGCCGCCGGCCTCGCCGTGGCCCCGGACGATGATGACCTCGCTAGCCCCGGCATCCCCGCCGATGCGGATCTGCGCGTCGATCCGCGACTTCGCCGCCTCGGCGCCCGGCTGATGGGAGAGCACGATGACCCGCATGGGGTGCTCGCGGGACGCCGCGTTCGCGGCGTCGATCGTCTGCTCCTCGGCGCTCGGATCGGTCGAGATGACGAGCGTGAGGACCCGGCCGAGCGCGACCGCGCCGCCCTCGTCCCGCAGCCGCACGAGCGTCTTGGAGATCGCGGACACGGTCGTGTTCGGCAGGTCGATGATCATCGCGTTCTCCCGGTCGGCGCGGGCGTCGGCCGCGGCATCAGGGCAGCCTCCAGCTGCGCCCGTCGGCGGCCATGAGGCGTTCCGCCGATGCGGGGCCCCAGGTGCCGGGTCGGTACTGCTCCGGCGCGCCGCCGGAGGCCCAGAACTCCTCGACGGGGTCGAGGATCCGCCAGGACAGCTCGACCTCCTCGTGACGGGGGAAGAGCGGCGGGTCGCCGAGCAGGACGTCGAGGATGAGCCGCTCGTAGGCCTCGGGGCTCTGCTCGGTGAAGGCGTGGCCGTAGCCGAAGTCCATCGTGACGTCGCGCACGTGCATGCCGGCACCCGGCACCTTCGAGCCGAAGCGGATCGTCACGCCCTCGTCCGGCTGCACGCGGATGACGAGCGCGTTCTGGCCGAGGCTGCCGGTCTGGGAGGCCGCGAAGAGGTACTGCGGCGCGCGCTTGAAGACGACCGCGATCTCCGTCACCCGACGGCCCAGCCGCTTGCCGGTGCGCAGATAGAACGGCACGCCCGCCCAGCGCCGCGTGTCGATGTCGAGCCGCAGCGCCGCGTAGGTCTCGGTCGTCGAGGCCGGGTCCATGCCCTGCTCCTGGAGGAATCCGACGACCTGCTCGCCGCCCTGCCAGCCCGCCGAGTACTGGCCGCGCGCCGTGTAGGTCGCGAGGTCCTCCGGCAGCCGGACCGCCGAGAGCACCTTCTCCTTCTCGGCCCTGAGGTCACTCGCCGCGAACGAGACCGGCTCCTCCATCGCGGTGAGCGCGAGCAGCTGGAGCAGATGGTTCTGGATGACGTCGCGCGCGGCGCCGACGCCGTCGTAGTAGCCGGCGCGCCCACCGACGCCGACGTCCTCGGCCATCGTGATCTGCACGTGGTCGACGTAGTTCGCGTTCCAGATCGGCTCGAAGAGCATGTTCGCGAAGCGCAGCGCGAGGATGTTCTGGACGGTCTCCTTGCCGAGGTAGTGGTCGATGCGGAAGACGGAGTCGGGTGGGAAGACGCTCGAGACGACGTCGTTGAGCTCGCGCGCGGAGGCGAGGTCGTGACCGAACGGCTTCTCGATGACGACGCGCCGCCACTGCCCGTCGACGGGCGCGGCGAGGCCCGAGTCGCGCAGCTGCTCGGTGACGATCGGGAACGACTTCGGCGGGATCGACAGGTAGAAGACGTGGTTGCCCATCGTGCCGCGGTCGCGGTCGAGCTGCTCGATCGTCTCCCGCAGCTTGGCGAATGCCGCGGTGTCGTCGAACTCGCCCGAGACGAAGCGGATGCCCTTGGCGAGCTGGCGCCAGACGTCCTCGTCGAACGGCGTGCGCGCGTGCTCCCGCACCGCGTCGTGGACGATCTTCGCGAAGTCCTCGTCCGCCCAGTCGCGGCGGGCGAAGCCGACGAGCGCGAAGCCGGGCGGCAGCAGTCCGCGGTTCGCGAGGTCGTAGACCGCCGGCATGAGCTTCTTGCGGCTCAGGTCGCCGGTGACGCCGAAGATCACGAGACCGCTCGGCCCCGCGATGCGGCCGAGCCGCCGATCGGAGTCGACGCGAAGCGGGTTGCGCCCCGGCCCGATCGGCGCGGGGCTCATCCGGCCGCCAGCGCGATCGCGGCCGACGGGTCGGACGCGGGCACCTCGACCGTCAGCACCGGGCGGCCGTGCTCCGCGAGCACCCGGGCGTCGCCCGCCGCCTGCGCGCGGATGACCTGTCCGAAGGTGAAAGGCCGATCGGGGATCGGCACGTCGACCGCCTCGGTCCCGACGAGCTGGAGGAAGACGCCCTGCGCCGGCCCGCCCTTGTGGTACTGGCCGGTCGAGTGCAAGAAGCGCGGCCCCCAGCCGAAGGTCACCGGACGGCCGGTGCGCGCCGCGAGCACGGCGCGGATCGCGGCGAGCTCCGGGTGGTCGACGCGGTCGAGATAGGCGTGGACGGCGACGTAGCCGTCCGCGGGCACGCGCGCGAGGAGGTCGGCGAGCAGGCCCGCCGCGCCTTCGATCGGCACGCCCGGGGGAGGCGGCGTGAGATCGTCGATGAGCGCGCGCGCCGCGACCTTCGCCGACTCGACGTCGGGCTGGTCGAAGGGGTTGATGCCGAGCAGGCGGCCGGCGACCGCGACGGCGACCTCCCAGACCATGAACTGCGCGCCGAGGGTCCCCGCGATCTCGATCTCGCCCTCGGCGACGACCCGGGTGTCGGAGAACGCCCCGACGAGGCGCACGATCTGCAGGTCCGGCAGGCCGAGGCCGAGCTCGGGCGCGTCCTTCTCGAGCACCACCGGCAGGATGCCGGTGCCCTGCTTGCCGGTCGACTCGGCGATGAGCTGCTCGACCCAGTTGCCGAAGCCGACGATGTGGGTGCCGTCGCTGACGATGCCGAGCTTGTCGCGTCGGGGGCTGGTGCCGGCGATCGCGGCGCCCAGGATGAGTCCGGGGTTCGTCGGGAGGTCGACGGCGAGCTCGAGCTGGATCGCCTCGGCCTCGTCGAGCAGCTCCGCGATGTCGGCACCCGCGAGCCCGGATGGGACGAGACCGAATGCGGTGAGCGCCGAGTAGCGTCCGCCGACGTTCGGGTCCGCGTTGAAGACCCGGTAGCCGGCCTGGCGCGCGGCCTGGTCGAGCGGCGAGCCGGGGTCGGTGACGACGACGATGCGGTCGGTCGGGTCGATCCCCGCGGCCGAGAACGCCGTCTCGAAGGCGCGCTTCTGGCTGTCCGTCTCGAGCGTCGAGCCAGACTTGGAAGAGACGACGACCGCGGTGCGCTCGAGCTCCACGATCGCGTCGGCGACCTGCGCGGGGTCGGTCGAGTCGAGGATCGTCAGGTCGACGCCGTAGGTCGCCGCGATGACCTCGGGAGCCAGCGACGAGCCGCCCATGCCGCACAGCACGAAGCGGTCGACGCCGGCGGCCAGGAACTCGGCCCGCAGCGCGAGGATCGGCTCGACGAGCGGGCGGGAGAGCGCGACGGCCTCGGTCCAGCCGAGCCGGATCGACGCCTCCGATTCCGCGTCCGGCCCCCACAGCGCGGGGTCCTGGGCCGAGATCGAGCTCGCGACGAGGTCCCGCACGAGCTCGGGGACGATGCGGTCGACGGCCTCAGCCGCCGCGCCCCGCGTCGCGATCGAGACGGTCATCGCGCGAGCCCGGCCGGGCCGGCCGCCGCGAGGGCCGCGCCGACGCTGTCGATGAGCTCCGTCCACGAGGCGATGAACTTCTCGACGCCCTCGCGCTCGAGCAGCTCCGTGACCTCGTCGATCGAGATGCCGACCGCCGCGAGGCCGTCGATGACGCCGCGCGCCTGCGCGTAGGAGCCGGTGACCGCGTCGCCGTGCAGCTCGGCGTGGTCGAAGGTCGCCTCGAGCGTCTTCTCCGGCATCGTGTTGACCGTGTCGGTGACCGCGAGCTCGGTGACGTAGAGGGTGTCGGGCAGCGCCGGGTCCTTGACGCCCGTCGAGGCCCACAGCGGGCGCTGCACGTGCGCGCCCGCCGCGAGCAGCGCCTTCGCGCGCTCCGAGCGGAAGATCTGCTGGAACGCCTCGTAGGCGAGCTGCGCGTTCGCGATGCCGGCGCGCGACTTGAGCTGCGACGCGCTCGACCCGCCGATCCCCGCGAGGCGCTTGTCCACCTCGGTGTCGACGCGCGAGACGAAGAAGGACGCGACGCTGCGGATCGTCGACAGGTCGATGCCCGCGGCCTGCGCGCGCTCGAGGCCGGCGAGGTAGGCGGCCGCGACCTCGCGGTAGCGCTCGAGGGAGAAGATGAGCGTGACGTTGACGCTGATGCCCGCCGCGGTCGCCTCCTCGATCGCGGGCAGGCCCTCCTTCGTCGCGGGGATCTTGATCATGACGTTCGGTCGATCGACCGTCGCCCACAGCCGCTTCGCCTCGGCGATCGTGCCCGCCGTGTCGAATGCGAGCCCGGGCGCGACCTCGATCGAGACGCGGCCGTCCCGGCCGTCCGTCGCGTCGTAGACGGGGCGCAGCACGTCGCAGCCGGCGCGCACGTCGTCGGTCGTGATCCGGAAGACGGCCTCGTCGGGGCCGACCCCGGCCGCGGCGAGCGCCGCGACCTGCTCCGCGTAGGCGTCGCCCTTGGCGAGCGCGCCGGCGAAGATCGTCGGGTTCGTCGTGACGCCGACGACGTCGCGCGTGTCGACGAGCCGCTGCAGCCCGCCCGAGACGATCCGCTCGCGCGAGAGGTCGTCGAGCCAGATGCTGACCCCCAGCTCGCTGAGCTCCTGTGTCCGACTGGTCACGATGCCACTACCTCTCTGACTGCTGCGACGACCGCATCGGTCGTGATCCCGAACTCGCGGAACAGGGTCTTCCAGTCCGCGGACGCGCCGAAGTGCTCGATCGACACCGATCGGCCGCGATCGCCGACGTACCGGTCCCAGGACAGCGCGAGCCCGGCCTCGACGCTCACCCGCGCGGTCACGGCGGCGGGCAGCACCGACTCGCGGTAGGCCGCGTCCTGCTCCTCGAACCATTCGAGGCACGGCGCGCTCACGACGCGCACCGCGACGCCGTCCGCGGCGAGCGCCTCCCGCGCGGCGATGGCCAGCTGCACCTCGGAGCCCGTCGCGATGACGATCGCGTCCGGCGTCCCGTCGGTGTCGGCGAGGACGTAGGCGCCGCGGACCGCCTCCGAGGCGGGCACGAGCGCCGCACGATCGAAGACCGGGACGTTCTGCCGGGTCAGCGCGATGCCGGCGGGACCGCCGCGGCGACGCAGGATCTGTGCCCAGCACACGGCCGTCTCGTTCGCGTCCGCTGGGCGGACGACGTCCAGGCCCGGGATCGCCCGCAGCGAGGCGAGCTGCTCGACGGGCTGGTGCGTCGGGCCGTCCTCGCCGAGGGCGACCGAGTCGTGCGTCCAGACGAAGATGCTCGGCACCTTCATGAGCGCCGCGAGGCGGACCGCGGGGCGCATGTAGTCGCTGAAGATGAGGAAGGTGCCGCCGAAGGCGCGCGTCGGCCCGTGCAGCACGATGCCGTTGACGATGGCCGCCATCGCGTGCTCCCGGATGCCGAAGTGCAGCACCCGCCCGTAGGGGGCGCCTGACCACTCATGGGTCGAGTGCTCGGAGGGCACGAAGCTCGCAGCGCCGTTGATCGTCGTCAGGTTCGACTCGGCGAGGTCCGCCGAGCCGCCCCAGAGCTCGGGCATGACCGCGGCGAGCGCGTTGATGACCTTGCCGCTCGCAGCCCGCGTGGAGACCTCCGTGCCGCCCTCGAAGCTCGGCAGCGCCTGCTCGATGCCGTCGGGCAGCTCGCCCGCCTCGAGCCGGGCGAGGAGCGCCGCGCGCTCGGGGTTCGCGGCGGCCCAGGCGTCGAATCCGACCTGCCACTCGGCATGCTCCGCGGCGCCGCGACCGACGAGCTCGCGGGTGCGCTCGATGACCTCCGGGGCGACGACGAAGTGCTGCTCGGGGTCGAAGCCGAGCACCTCCTTGACGGCGACGAGCTCCTCGGCGCCGAGCGCCGAGCCGTGGATCTTGCCCGAGTTCTGCTTCTTCGGGCTCGGCCAGCCGATGATCGTGCGCAGGATGATGAGGGAGGGCTTGTCGGTCACGCCCTTCGCCGCCTCGATCGCGTCGTACAGCTCCGCGACGTCCTCGACGTACTCGCCGGTCCGCTTCCAGTCGACGACCTGGACGTGCCAGCCGTACGCCTCGTAGCGCGCGTGGACGTCCTCGGTGAACGCGATGTTCGTGTCGTCCTCGATCGAGATCTGGTTCGAGTCGTAGATCGCGATGAGCCGGCCGAGGCGCTGATGCCCGGCGAGCGAGCTCGCCTCGGAGGTCACGCCCTCCTGCAGGTCGCCATCGCCGCAGACGACGTAGGTGTAGTGGTCGAAGGGGCTCTCGCCCGGCGCGGCGTCGGGATCGAAGAGCCCCCGCTCGAAGCGCTGCGCGTAGGCGAAGCCGACGGCCGAGGCGAGACCCTGGCCGAGCGGTCCCGTCGTGATCTCGACGCCCTTCGTGTGCCCGTACTCGGGGTGGCCGGGCGTGAGCGAGCCCCAGGTGCGCAGCGCCTCCAGGTCGGCCAGCTCGAGGCCGAAGCCCCCGTAGTAGAGCTGGATGTACTGGGTGAGGCTCGAGTGGCCGACGCTCAGCACGAAGCGGTCGCGGCCGATCCAGTGCGGATCCGCGGGGTCGTGGCGCATGACCCGCTGGTAGAGGAGATAGGCGGCGGGCGCGAGGCTCATCGCCGTGCCCGGGTGGCCGTTGCCGACCTTCTCCACGGCGTCGGCCGCGAGGATCCTGGCGGTGTCGACCGCCTTCCGATCGATGTCGTCCCAGGTCAGCTCAGTCACGAATCCCAATCCTAGGCCGCGGGTAGAATCAAGAGGTGGCTGTGACGGAGACGATCAACGAATCCTCCGCGCGACACCGTCCGAGCGCCTGGCAAAAGGTGCGCGGCTACGTCGCGCTGACGAAGCCGCGTGTCATCGAGCTGCTGCTCATCACGACCGTCCCCGTCATGATCCTCGCCCAGCACGGCATCCCCGACCTGTGGCTCGTCCTCGCGACGCTCGTCGGCGGGACGCTCGCCGCGGGCAGCGCGAACGCCTTCAACATGTGGTTCGACCGGGACATCGACGCCGTCATGGAGCGCACGAAGGACCGCCCGCTCGTGACCGGGGTCGTGAGCCCGCGCGAGTCGCTCGTGTTCAGCTGGGTCGTCGGCATCGTCGCGGTCGCGTTCCTCTGGCTCACCACCAACTGGGTCGCCGCGGCGCTGGCGGCCGGGGCGATCGCGTTCTACGTCCTCCTGTACACGATGCTGCTCAAGCGCCGCACCCCGCAGAACATCGTCTGGGGCGGCATCGCCGGCTGCATGCCCGTCCTCATCGGGTGGTCCGCCGTCACGGGCTCGCTGTCGTGGGAGGCGCTCATCCTGTTCGGCGTCGTCTTCCTCTGGACGCCCCCGCACTACTGGCCGCTGTCGATGCGCTACCGGGAGGACTACCGCGCCGCGGGCGTCCCCATGCTCGCCGTCGTGCGCTCCGAGACGGTCGTCGCCCTGCAGTCCGTGCTCTACGCGTGGGCGACCGTGGTGTGCTCGCTGCTGCTCATCCCGGTCGCGCCGATGGGCATCGTCTACACGGTCGTCGCGGTGGGCGCGGGCGTCTGGTTCGTCGTCGAGGCTCACCGGCTCTACGCGAAGGCGATCCGCGGCGGCCAGACCCGGCCGATGCGGCTCTTCCACGGCTCCATCTCGTACCTGGCGCTCGTCTTCGTCGCCGTCGGCGTCGACCCGCTCGTCTACCTGCCGCTCTGAGGCCCCGGCGGGGCGGTCAGTCGACCGTGACGGCGACGACCGACTCGAACCGCACGTCGCCGCGGTACGAGTACTCGATCGTGATCGTCGTCGTGCCGGCGCCGACCGCGACGTAGTCGAAGGAGTAGATGCCGCCGCCGCCCACCGCCTGCGGGTCGTCGAGGACGACGCCCTCGCCGTCGAAGCGGAGGATCTCGGGGTCGGGCTCGCCGACGATCGACCAGCCGTCGCCGATGCTCGCGTTGAAGTCGTCGTCGACGATCGCGAGGTGCTGGCCGGTCCTCATCGCGACGTCGACGCTCTGCGCCGCGTCGTGTCCGAGGTGGACGGCGTGGGTCGTCGCGGCCGGGTCGGCGCATCCGCCGAGGAGGAATGCCGTCGCGGCCGCGAGCGCAGTGAAGGACATCCCGGTGCTGAGCTTCATGCTGCGGACTCTATCGCGGCGCCGAGTGGACGCGAATGGCCGCTCAGGCGGCAGCTGAGGAGCTGCCTGCGTCCACTTCGCGCGCCGGTCGCTTCACCCGGTCCACGACGAGCACCCCAAACGCGACCGTTACGCCCGCGAGCACCATGTGGATGCCGACGAGCAGCGGCGGGATGCCGACGCGGGCCTGGATGACCCCGACGACGATCTGCACCGCGACCGTCAGGATGAGCAGCCCGACCGCGAGGGCGTAGCCGCGGGCGCGGACGACGATCCCGCCGACGAGCAGCACGACGAGCACCGCGACGAGTGCGTAGCCGAGCCAGGCGTGGACGTGCACGAGCGCATCCCACGCGCTCGAGTCCCGGATGATCTCCGCATCGCCCGAGTGGGGGCCGTTCTGCGTCGTCACGACGCCGCCGAGGACGACGAGCGCGAGCAGCAGCGAGGAGACGTGGGTCGCGATCGCGAGCCACAGCGGGACGGCGCGCTCGCGCGGCCCCGGCTCGCGGTAGGCGCGCACGAGGAACGACGCCGTCACCCCGACGAGCACCGCGGAGATCACGTAGTGGATCCCGACGGTGGAGACCGAGAGGCGGGTCAGCACGACGATGCCGCCGACGACGGCCTGCACGATGATGCCCGCGAAGATGATCCAGGCGTGGACCCAGAGGTCCTTGCGGGTGCGCCGGTGGCGCCACACGGCGATGATCGCGAGGACGGCGAGGATGCCGAGGACGCCGGACATCGTGCGATTGCCGAACTCGATGACGCCGTGGATGCCCTCGTCGATGCCCGGCACGAGCGACGTCGTCGTGCACAGCGGCCACTGGTCGCAGCCCAGGCCCGAGGCCGTGAGCCGCACCGCGCCGCCCGTCGCGATGATGACGAGGTTTCCGATGAGGTTGAGCCACGCGGTCACCCTCACCCAACGCACGGGTACGATTGTACGTGCGGTGAAAACCGCGGAATGCCGACACGGACCTGATAGTTCGCTTCGGTGAGAGGAATCGCCATGACTGAGGCCAGTGAGGCCACCGCGCAGCTGATCGACCGTCCCGAGATCGACAGCCTCGGCCAGTACGAGTTCGGCTGGCACGACACCGACACCGCCGGAGCATCCGCCCGGCGAGGTCTCTCCGAGACGGTCGTCCGCGACATCTCGGCGCTCAAGGACGAACCGGAGTCGATGCTCAAGCACCGGCTGCGCGGTCTCGCCCTCTTCCAGCGCAAGCCGATGCCCTCGTGGGGCGCCGACCTGTCGGAGATCGACTTCGACAACATCAAGTACTTCGTCCGCTCGACGGAGCGCCAGGCGGCCACCTGGGAGGAGCTCCCGGACGAGATCAAGGACACCTACGAGAAGCTCGGCATCCCCGAGGCGGAGCGCCAGCGGCTCGTCGCGGGCGTCGCGGCGCAGTACGAGTCCGAGGTCGTCTACCACCAGATCAACGAGGAGCTCGAGAAGCAGGGTGTCATCTTCATGGACACCGACACGGCGCTGCGCGAGCACCCCGAGTTCTTCGACGAGTACTTCGGCACCGTGATCCCCGCCGGCGACAACAAGTTCGCCGCGCTCAACACCGCGGTCTGGTCCGGCGGATCCTTCGTCTACGTGCCCCCCGGCGTCCACGTCGAGATCCCGCTGCAGGCCTACTTCCGCATCAACACGGAGAACATGGGGCAGTTCGAGCGGACGCTGATCATCGCGGACGAGGGCTCGTACGTCCACTACATCGAGGGCTGCACCGCGCCGATCTACAAGTCGGACTCGCTGCACTCGGCGGTCGTGGAGATCATCGTTAAGAAGAACGCGAGGGTCCGGTACACGACCATCCAGAACTGGTCGAACAACGTCTACAACCTCGTGACCAAGCGCGCGGTCGCGCACGAGGGCGCGACGATGGAGTGGGTCGACGGCAACATCGGCTCCAAGGTCACCATGAAGTACCCGTCGATCTTCCTCGTCGGGGAGCACGCGAAGGGCGAGACGCTGTCCGTCGCGTTCGCCGGCCCCGGTCAGCACCAGGACGCCGGCGCGAAGATGATCCACCTCGCGCCGAACACGACCTCGTCGATCATCTCGAAGTCGATCGCCCGCGGCGGGGGCCGTGCCGGCTATCGCGGCGAGGTGCGGGTCGAGCCCGGCGCGCACCACTCGGCGAACACGGTCCGCTGCGACGCGCTGCTCGTCGACACGATCTCGCGCTCCGACACGTATCCCGCGATCGACATCCGGGTCGACGACGCCCAGCTCGGGCACGAGGCGACCGTCTCGCGCGTCTCCGAGGAGCAGCTCTTCTACCTGCAGTCCCGCGGCGTCACGGAGGAGGAGGCGATGGCGATGATCGTCCGCGGCTTCATCGAGCCGATCGCCCGCGAGCTGCCGATGGAGTACGCGATGGAGCTCAACAAGCTCATCGAGATGAACATGGAAGGCTCGGTGGGCTGAGCCCATGCAGGAGCACACGCACGGCGGGAACGCCGACGGCTGGTTCGCGCCCGTCCAGACGAGGTCGGAGCGCCCCTGGTCCTACGACCCGGCGGACTTCGGCGCGCCGGGCCGCGAGGATCCGCAGTGGCGGTTCTCCGACCTCAAGCGGCTCGCGCCGCTCTTCGAGTCGGACGGCGGCGCGCAGGTGGCGGCGGGGGAGTTCCGCCCCGAGGACCTCGTCTCGGCGATCGCGCTCCAGCGCGCCACGCCGCGGCACATCGTCGCCGACGGCGACGTCCGGCTCACGATCCGCGGCGCGCAGGACGGCGTCGCGGCCGAGCACCTCGTCATCGAGGCTCCGGCGCACGCGCGCTCGAGCGTCGTCATCGAGCACGTGGGCGGGGGCGCGCTCGCGGAGAACGTCGAGATCCGCGTCGGGGACGGCGCCGAGCTCACGCTCGTCTCGCTCCAGCTCTGGGACGCCGACGCGATCCACTCCTCGGCCCACCAGGCCGTCATCGGCCGGGACGCGAGCCTCAAGCACATCGTCGTCTCGCTCGGCGGGGCGGTCGTGCGGCTCAACCCGACGGCCCGGCTGGAGGGCGACGGCTCGAGCACCGAGCTGCTCGGCCTCTACTTCGCCGACGCCGGCCAGCACATCGAGCACCAGGTCTTCCTGCACCACGAGGGCCGGCACACGAAGGGCCGGATGACCTACAAGGGCGCGCTGCAGGGCGAGGGCGCGCGGACGGTCTGGATCGGCGACACCCTCATCGGTCCGAACGCGACCGGCACCGACAGCTACGAGCAGAACCGCAACCTCGTGCTGACCGAGGGCACCCGCACGGACTCGATCCCGAACCTCGAGATCGAGACGGGCGAGATCCTCGGCGCCGGGCACGCGTCGGCGACCGGTCGCTTCGACGACGAGCAGCTCTTCTACCTGCAGGCGCGCGGCATCCCCGAGGCGGAGGCGAGGCGACTCGTCGTCATCGGCTTCCTCGCCGAGATCATCCAGCAGATCGACGACGCGGAGCTTCAGGAGCGCCTGCACGCGCTCGTGGCGGCCGAGCTCGAGGTGACGGCATGACGGCGACCCCCGTCGCGACCCTCGACGAGCTCGCCCCCAACGAGGCGAAGCGCGTCGAGGTCGACGGCGTCGCGATCGCGATCGTCTGCGACAGCGACGGCGCCATCCACGCGATCGGCGACCGCTGCTCGCACGGCGAGGTCTCGCTCTCCGACGGCTTCGTCGAGGACTGCACGATCGAGTGCTGGGCGCACGGCGCCAAGTTCGATCTGCGCACGGGCGAGCCGCTCTCGCTCCCGGCCTACGAGCCGGTTCCCGTTTTCCAGGTGGTCATCGCGGACGGCGTCGTGCTCGTCGATCCGGCGGCGACCATCGACCAGAGCGCTCACGAGGCGCAGAACGCACAGGAGGCCTGAACATGGCGACGCTCGAGATCAAGGGCCTGCGGGTCAGTGTCGAGACCGATCAGGGCACGAAGGAGATCCTCAAGGGGCTCGACCTGACGGTCGCGCAGGGGGAGACCCACGCGATCATGGGGCCGAACGGCGCCGGCAAGTCGACGCTCGGCTATGCGATCGCGGGGCACCCGAAGTACTCGATCGACGGCGGCACGGTGACGCTCGACGGGCAGGACCTGCTCGCGATGAGCGTCGACGAGCGCGCCCGCGCCGGGCTCTTCCTCGCGATGCAGTACCCGGTCGAGATCCCCGGCGTCAAGGTCGCCGACTTCCTGCGGACCGCGAAGACCTCGCTCTCGGGCGAGGCGCCCGCGATCCGCACCTGGATCAAGGACGTCCGCGGCGCCATGGAGGGCCTGCGGATGGACCGCTCCTTCGCCGAGCGCAACGTCAACGAGGGCTTCTCCGGCGGCGAGAAGAAGCGTCACGAGATCCTCCAGCTCGAGCTGCTGAAGCCGAAGTTCGCGATCCTCGACGAGACCGACTCGGGCCTCGACGTGGACGCCCTCAAGGTGGTCTCGGAGGGCGTCAACCGCGCCCGCGAGGCGACCGGCCTCGGTGTCGTGCTCATCACCCACTACACCCGGATCCTGCGCTACATCCGCCCCGACTTCGTCCACGTCCTCGTCGACGGCCGGGTCGCGGAGGAGGGCGGCCCGGAGCTCGCCGACCGGCTCGAGGAGGAGGGCTACGACCGCTTCCTCGCTGCCTCCGCGAGCGAGAGCGCGTAGCCTCGGATCATGGCCACCGCGCTCGAGCCGGCGCTCTTCGACCAGGTCGAGGAGGCGCTCAAGGACGTCGTCGACCCGGAGCTCGGGGTCAACATCGTCGACCTGGGGCTCATCTACGACCTCTCGCTCGGCGACAGCCAGGAGCTCATCATCTCGATGACGCTCACCTCGGCCGGCTGCCCGCTGACCGACGTCATCGAGGACGAGACGGCGCAGGCCCTCGACGGCGTCGTCGACGCGTTCCGCATCAACTGGGTGTGGATGCCGCCGTGGGGCCCCGAGCGGATCACCGAGGACGGGCGCGACATGATGCGCGCGCTCGGATTCTCCATCTGAGTTTTTCGATCTGAGATTCTCGATCTGACCGGGTCTACCCGACGAGCTCCTCGACGAACGCCTCGATCGGCGGGCAGGTGCACACGAGGTTGCGGTCGCCGTAGGCGTTGTCGACGCGTGCGACCGGTGCCCAGTACTTGCCGCCGCGCAATGACTCGACCGGATACACCGCCTCCTCGCGATCGTAGGGGTGCGACCAGAGGTCCGCCACGGCGTTCTGAGCTGGATGCGGCGCACCGCGCAACGGGTTGTCGTCGACGGGCCAGCGCCCCTCGCGCACCGCGTCGGCCTCGCGGCGGATCGCCGACATCGCCTCGACGAATCGGGCGAGCTCGTCGGCGTCCTCGCTCTCGGTCGGCTCGACCATGAGCGTCCCCGCGACGGGGAAGGACATCGTCGGGGCGTGGAAGCCGTAGTCGATGAGCCGCTTCGCGACGTCGTCGACCGTGATCCCGGTCGCGTCGCGCAGCGGCCGCAGGTCGAGGATGCACTCGTGCGCGACGAGACCCCCGGCACCCGCGTAGAGCACCGGGTAGTCCTCGCGCAGCCGGTGCGCGAGCCAGTTCGCGGCGAGCACCGCCGCGCCGGTCGCCTCCGCGAGCCCGTCCGCTCCCATCAGCCGGATGTACGCCCACGTGATGGGCAGGATCGACGGCGAGCCGTACGGCGCCGCCGAGACGGGCGCTCCCTCGTGCCGGACGGTCCCGCCGGGGACGCCCGCGAGCACGTGCTCGGCCGACTGCGCGAGCGGATGCCCGGGCAGGTAGGGCGCGAGGTGCGCCTTCGCCGCGACGGGACCCACCCCGGGCCCGCCGCCGCCGTGGGGGATGCAGAACGTCTTGTGCAGGTTGAGATGGGAGACGTCGCCCCCGAGGTCGCCGAAGCGCGCGTGGCCGAGGAGCGCGTTGAGGTTGGCGCCGTCGATGTAGACCTGTCCGCCGGCCGCGTGCACCGCGTCGCAGATCGCCCGGATGCCGCTCTCGTAGACGCCGTGGGTCGACGGGTAGGTGATCATGAGGACCGCGAGCCGCTGCGCGTGCTCGGCGATCTTCGCGTGCAGGTCCGCCACGTCGACGTTGCCGCCGGCGTCGGTGCCCACGACGACGACGCGCATGCCGGCGAGCACGGCGGAGGCGGCGTTCGTCCCGTGCGCGCTCGCGGGGATGAGGCACACGTCCCGGTGGGACTCGCCGCGGTCGCGATGCCAGGCGCGCACCGCGAGGAGGCCCGCGAGCTCGCCCTGGCTGCCGGCGTTCGGCTGCAGCGACACCGCGTCGTAGCCGGTGAGCTCGGCGAGCCAGCGCTCGAGGTCGGCGATGATCGAGAGCATGCCCGTGACGTCCTCGACGGGTGCGAAGGGGTGCAGCCCCGCGAACTCCGGCCAGCTGATCGCGGCCATCTCGGTCGCGGCGTTGAGCTTCATGGTGCACGAGCCGAGGGGGATCATGCCGCGATCCAGCGCATAGTCCTTGTCGGCGAGGCTGCGCAGGTAGCGCATCATCGCGGTCTCGCTGTGGTGGGCGGAGAACGTCGGGTGCGTGAGATACGGGCTCGTCCGCTCGAGCGCGCCGAATCCGGTGTCGATGCCCGTCCGGGCCGGGGACGCGGGGGCGCCGAGCGCCGCGAGGAGGTCGTCGAGGACGGGGAGGCCCGACGCGACGTCCTCGCTCGTCGGCTCGTCGAACGCGATGCCGACGAGGTCGTCGCCGACGCGCCGGATGAGCATCCCGGCTTCGTGCGCCCGTCGCACGGCGCCGTCGGCGTCGGTCGTGCGGATGAGCACGGTGTCGAAGAATCGCTCGTGCACGACCTCGAGCCCGGCCTTGCGCGCGGCCGCCGCGAAGGCGACCGCGGTCTCGTGCACGCGCTCGGCGATCTCGCGGATGCCCTGGGGGCCGTGGTAGACCGCGTACATCGACGCGACGACGGCGAGCAGCACCTGCGCGGTGCAGATGTTGCTCGTCGCCTTCTCGCGGCGGATGTGCTGCTCGCGGGTCTGCAGCGCGAGCCGGTAGGCGGGGCGTCCGCCGGCGTCGACCGAGAGGCCGACGAGCCGCCCCGGCAGCTGGCGCTCGAGTCCGGCGCGGACCGCGAGGTAGCCGGCGTGCGGGCCGCCGAATCCCATGGGGACGCCGAATCGCTGCGAGGTGCCGACGGCGATGTCGGCGCCGAGCTCGCCGGGCGGCGTGACGAGGGCGAGCGCGAGCAGGTCGGCCGACACGGCGGCGATGCCGCCCGTCCCCTGCACGGCGGCGATGACGGCCGAGGGGTCCCAGAGCCGGCCGGATGCGCCCGGATACTGCACGAGCACCCCGAACGCCGGGGGCAGCTGCGCGGGGTCGGTCTCGGCGAGGTCGACGACGGCGAGGTCGATCCCGAGCGCTTCGGCGCGGCCGGCGACGACGGCGATCGTCTGCGGGAGCGCGTCGGCGTCCACGATGAACACCGTCGAGTCCGAGCCGGACGCCCGCCGCGCGAGCAGCATCGCCTCGGCGGCCGCGGTCGCCTCGTCGAGCATCGAGGCGTTCGCGGTCGCGAGGCCGGTGAGGTCGGCGACGGCGGTCTGGAAGTTCATGAGCGCTTCGAGGCGGCCCTGCGAGATCTCGGGCTGGTAGGGCGTGTAGGCGGTGTACCAGGCCGGGTTCTCGATGACGCCCCGCTGGATGACCGCGGGCGTGATCGTCCCGTGGTAGCCCTGACCGATCAGGCTGCGACGTGGGGTGTTGCGCGCCGCGAGCTCGCGCAGCTCCGCGAGCACGGCGCGCTCGGTCGCCGCGGGCGGGATCGACGTCGCGGGCAGCGCGCTGCGGATCTCGGCCGGGATCGCCGCGGCCACGAACTCGTCGAGGCTCGCGAAGCCGAGGTCGGCGAGGAGGCGCTCCCGCGCGCCGGCGACGGCCCCGATGTGCCGCGTCCGGAACGACATCGCGTCGCGGCTCATCCGCCGACCAGCTCGCGGTAGGCGGCCTCGTCGAGCAGCCCGTCGGGCACCGCGTCGAATCGGACGCGAAAGAGCCAGCCCCCTTCGTAGGGGTCCGAGTTGATGACCTCGGGGGCGTCGAGGGCCGCCTGGTTCGTCTCCGTGACCTCGCCGTGGACGGGGGAGTAGATCTCGCTGACGGACTTCGTCGACTCGACCTCGCCGCACACCCGTCCCGCGACGACGCGGGCGCCCGCGGCGGGGAGGTCGAGGTAGACGACGTCGCCGAGGGAATCGGCGGCGAAGCGCGTGAGCCCGACCGTGGCGAGGTCGCCGTCGACGGCGACCCACTCGTGCTCGGGCGTGTATCGGAGGGTGCTGGTGTCGGTCATCATGCGCCTCGCTGTTCGTTTCGTGTGTGGACGGGTCGCGGTCGGAAGGGGAGCGGGACGACGCGCGCGGGCAGCATCGTGCCGCGGACGTCGATGAGGAGGTCGGGTCCGGCGTCGGCATCGACGTAGGCCATCGCGATCGGGTGGCCGAGGGTGGGGGAGAGCGCGCCGCTCGTCACGATGCCGACCTCGCGTCCGTCCTCGGAGCGCACCGGGTAGCCCTCGCGGCCCGCCCGGCGTCCCTCCGAGACGAGGCCGACGAGCCGGCGGGGGGTCTCGGCGGCCGGCGCCTCGAGCGCGGCGCGCCCGACGAAGTCGGCGTGTTTCGTGGTCAAGGGCAGCGCGCGGGCGAGTCCCGCCTGAGCGGGGAGCACGTCGGGTCCGAGCTCGTGCCCGTAGAGCGGCATGCCCGCCTCGAGGCGCAGCGTGTCGCGGGCGGCGAGCCCGCAGGGCACGAGCCCGTGCGCCGCACCCGCCTCGAGCAGCGCCCGCCAGAGGGCCGGCGCCGCGTCGGGCGGGAGGAACACCTCGAAGCCGTCCTCGCCCGTGTAGCCGGTGCGCGCGATGAGGACCGCCGTCCCGGCGAATGACCCGCGCTCGCAGGCGTAGTAGCCGAGCCGCTCGAGGCCGGGCGCCTCGAGGCCCGCCGTCGAGGACACGATGCGCTCCGCCGCGGGTCCCTGCACCGCGATGAGGGCGGTCGCCTCGGTCTCGTCCGCGAGCTCCGCGTCGAATCCTTCGATCCGCTCCCCGAGGGCCGCGGCGACGACCGCGCGGTTGCCGGCGTTCGCGACGACGAGGAACTCGTCCCGCGCGAGCCGATAGACGACGAGGTCGTCGAGGATGCCGCCGTCGGGTGCGAGCAGCAGCGCGTACTTCGCGCGGTGGTCGGGCATCGCGGATGCGTCGAGCGTGAGCGCCGCGTCGAGGTACTCGGCCGCGGCGGCGCCGCGCACGCGGAACTCGGCCATGTGGGAGATGTCGAAGAGCCCGGCGGCGGTGCGCACGGCGTGATGCTCGGCGAGGTCGGAGCCGTAGCGCACGGGCATCGACCAGCCGCCGAAGTCGGTGAAGGCGGCGCCGAGCGCCTCGTGCTCGGCGTGGAGCGGGGATCTGCGATGGTCCATGGAGTCCTTCCCGGATTCGGGTGTTCGGACTCCCCCTCTGTCATCGGGCCTGAGAGTTTCGCCCCGGCCGACTCGCGTCAGCCGGGCCTTTCACCATCGGCGGCCGACATTCGTCTCGTCGGCGCTTTCCAGAGCGGCCACGTCGTCGCGGTGCGGTACCTGAGAGATTGGCGGGGAGTGCTTGCTCCTTCGGTGCCGGGGGCATGCGCCCGTTCGGCTCTCCCGCGACGCGTCACGGCCAGATGTTCGGTTGTGGGCTCACAGTAACAGGCGTCAGCGCTCTTCGCGGATTCGACGCACCGCCCACCACGCCGTCGGCAGCAGCGCGCCCGCGATGAGCGCCTTGACGAGGTCGCCGAGCAGGAACGGCGTGAGGCCCCAGGCGAGCACCTGCTCCGGCGTGCCCTGCGTCACCGCGGCGAGCCAGGGCAGGCCGACCGCGTAGATGACGGCCTCGCCGGCGAGGAACGCGATGACGGCGAGCCAGACGCGTCGATCCCACTTGAGCTGCGCGAGCCAGCCGACGAGCGCGGCGGCGAGCATCATGCCGATGACGTAGCCGAAGCTCGGCGCCGCGAGCCAGGCGAGACCCGTGAGGTGGCCGCCGTCGGCGCCGGGCGCGGAGATCGGCGCGCCGAGGAGTCCGACGAGCGCGTAGAGCGCGATCGCGGACGCGCCGCGGATCCAGCCGAGCGAGGCGCCGACGAGGAGGGCTGCGAGGGTCTGACCCGTGATGGGCACCGGCCACATCGGCACGACGAGCTGCGCGAGCGCGGCCGTCAGTGCGGCGCCCGCGACGACGAGCACGACGTCGGTCGCGAGCGAGCGGGGCAGGACGCGGTCGACGAGGACGGGGCGGGCGGACGCGGCGGCCGGGTTGGTCATGCCGGTAGACTAGTCGGCCGGTCACCCGACCTCCCGTTGTACCGAATCCACACTCTTCGAAGGAATCCGCTGTGCTCGCCGTCACCGATCTCGAGGTCCGAGTCGGCGCCAGGACGCTCATGTCGGGGGTGACGTTCCGCGTCGACAAGGGCGACAAGATCGGGCTCGTCGGGCGCAACGGCGCAGGCAAGACGACCCTCACGAAGATCCTCGCGGGCGAGGGCACCCCGACCGACGGCCGGATCCAGCGCATCGGGGAGATCGGCTATCTCCCGCAGGACCCCCGCAGCGGCGACCCGGAGCAGCTCGCGCGCACGCGCATCCTCGACGCCCGCGGCCTCGGCCGCATCGCGACGGAGCTCGCCGAGACCTCGGTCGAGATGGGCTCGGACGACCCCGTCGTCGCGGAGCGGGCCATGCGGCGCTGGTCGCGCCTCAACGACGAGTTCGAGGCGCGCGGGGGATACGCCGCGGAGGCGGCCGCCGCGGTCATCTGCTCGAACCTGAGCCTGCCCGACCGCATCCTCGACCAGCCGCTGCGCAGCCTGTCCGGCGGGCAGCGGCGGCGCATCGAGCTCGCCCGCATCCTGTTCTCCGAGGCCGACACCATGATCCTCGACGAGCCGACGAACCATCTCGACGCGGACTCGATCGTGTGGCTGCGCGAGTTCCTCAAGGGCTTCCCGGGCGGGCTCATCGTCATCTCGCACGATGTCGAGCTGGTCCAGGACACCGTGAACAAGGTGTTCTACCTCGACGCGAACCGCCAGGTCATCGACCAGTACAACATGGGCTGGAAGCACTACCTGAGGCAGCGCGAGGCGGACGCAGAACGCCGTGCCAAGGAGCGCGCGAACGCGGAGAAGAAGGCGAGCGCCCTCCAGCAGCAGGCGGCGCGGTTCGGCGCGAAGGCGACGAAGGCGGCCGCGGCGCACCAGATGGTCGCGCGCGCCGAGAAGCTGCTGAGCGGCCTGGAGGAGGTCCGGACCGCGGACCGGGTGGCGAAGATCCGCTTCCCGGAGCCCGCCCCGGTCGGCAAGACCCCGCTCATCGCCGAGCACCTGTCGAAGTCGTACGGCTCGCTGGAGATCTGGGCCGCGCTCTCGCTCGCGATCGACCGCGGCTCGAAGGTCGTCGTGCTCGGGCTCAACGGCGCCGGCAAGACGACGCTGCTGCGCGTGCTCGCTGGCGTCGACCAGCCCGACACGGGCGAGATCCGGCACGGCCACGGGCTGCGGATCGGCTACTACGCGCAGGAGCACGAGACCCTCGACGTGCGCCGCTCGGTCCTGGAGAACATGCTGAGCGCCTCGCCCGACCTCAACGCGACGCAGGCGCGCAACGTCCTCGGCTCGTTCCTCTTCACCGGCGATGACGTCGACAAGCCGGCCGGGGTCCTGTCGGGCGGGGAGAAGACGCGGCTCGCGCTCGCGACCATCGTGGCGAGCGGCGCGAACGTGCTGCTCCTCGACGAGCCGACGAACAACCTCGACCCCGCCAGCCGCGAGGAGATCCTCTCCGCCCTCGCCTCGTACTCGGGCGCGGTCGTGCTCGTCTCGCACGATCCGGGCGCCGTCGAGGCGCTCGGCCCCGAGCGCGTGCTCATCCTCCCCGACGGCGTCGAGGACCTGTGGGGCCGCGACTATCAGGAGCTCGTCGAGCTCGCCTGAGGCTCAGGCGTCCAGCAGCGCGTCCTCGGCTGCCGAGTCGGCGTCGCCGATGCGACGGCGGGCGGTGCGCGCCTCGGCGCCCTCCCTGCGCGCGATGCGCTCGTTGCGCACCGCCCACACGAGCGCGGCCGCGGCGAACAGCGCGAACAGGATCCACTGGATCGCGTACGACAGGTGCGGGCCGGGATCCGGCTCGGGTCGGTTCGCGAGTTCGGGCGTCGCGACCGCCGGATCCTCCGTCGCGAGCAGCCCGTAGGCCCCCGTGAAGAGGTCGGCGCGTCCGATCGTCGCCGCGATGAGCGGCAGCTCGATCGTCGCGACCTGGCCCTCCGGGGCGGAGCGCCCCGGGACGTTCGGCTCGCCGGTCTTGAGGCGCGCGACGACCGTGACGGGACCCTCGGGCGCGGGCGGCACGAAATCGGGCACCTCGGCCTGCGTCTGGCCGTTCGGCACCCAGCCGCGGTCGATGAGGACCACCCCGCTGCCGTCCGCGAGGACGAACGGGACGAGCACCTCGAAGCCCGGCCGGCCGTCCTTGGGCCGGCCGCGCACGAACAGCTGCTCATCGACCGCGTACTCGCCGACGAGCTCGACGGGCGTCCAGGTGTCCGCCGGGTCGAAGGCCGCCTCAGGGGAGGCCAGCAGCGCATCGAGCGGCATCGGCGCGGCGTCCCAGTTCTCCACGACCTGGCGCACGCGCTCGTTCGCCTCCTCGTTGCGCGCGAACTGCCACCACGACAGCAGCCCGCACACGGTCGAGAAGACGACGACGAGCGCCGCGTAGCCGAGCCAGCGGCGCGGCCCCGTGACGGCTACTCGGGCCACGAACGCGGGATCTCGAGCGGTCCGGGGGCCTCGGGCTCCTCGTGCGCCTGCGTCTTGGCGACGTTCGCGAGGACGACGGCGATGTAGGGGAGCACGACCGCGCCGACGAGACAGACGAGCTGCCACCAGCCGGGGACGAAGAGGCAGGCGATGATGCACACGACGCGGATCCCCATCGTCACGGAGTACATGACGAAGCGGCGGCGCTGATCCTCTGGCGGAGAGACCGGAAGCGCGGTGATCGCGATCGGGCGGCCCATGCGTTCAAGGGTACGCTCACAATCATGACCGACAGCAGAGTCGTCCTCGTCACCGGCGGCAACCGCGGCATCGGCCGCGCGATCGCCGAGGCATTCGTCGCTGCGGGCCACCGCGTCGCGGTCACCGCGCGCAGCGGCGAGGGCCCCGACGGCACGCTGACGGTGCGCGCCGACGTGACCGACCCGGCGAGCCTCGACACCGCGTTCTCCGAGGTCGAATCCCAGCTCGGTCCCGTCGAGGTCCTCGTCGCGAACGCCGGCATCACGAAGGACACCCTGCTGCTGCGGATGACCGACGAGGAGTTCGACACGGTCGTCGACACGAACCTCGGCGGCGCCTTCCGCGTCGTCAAGCGCGCCTCGAAGGGCATGCTCAAGGCCCGCTGGGGGCGCGTCATCCTCATCTCGAGCGTCGTCGGGCTGCTCGGCTCGGCCGGCCAGATCAACTACGCCGCCTCGAAGTCCGGCCTCATCGGCATCGCGCGCTCGCTGACCCGCGAGCTCGGCTCGCGCGGCATCACCGCGAACGTCGTCGCGCCCGGCTTCATCGAGACCGACATGACCGCCGAGCTGCCGGAGGAGACGCAGGCGCAGTACCGCTCGCAGATCCCCGCGGGCCGCTTCGCGACACCGCAGGAGGTCGCGAACGTCGTCGTCTGGCTCGCCGGCGACGACGCCGCCTACATCTCGGGCGCCGTCGTCCCCGTCGACGGCGGCCTCGGCATGGGCCACTAGCGCAGGCCGAGCACCCCGAGCACCGGCGACAGGTCGCGCACGTCGAGCGCGACATCCGCGGCCGCGCGCACCCGCGGCTTCGCGTCGAACGCGATCGACAGCGCCGCCTCGGCCATCATCGCCAGATCGTTCGCGCCGTCGCCGATCGCGACCGTGCGGGCAAGCGGGACGCCGAACGCCGTCCCCCACTCCCGGAGGGCTGCCGCCTTCGCCTCGCCGTCGACGATCGGGCCGTCGACCAGGCCCGTGAGTCGGCCGCCGTCCGCGCCGAGCCGGTTCGCGCGCCACGCGTCGAGGCCGAGGCGCTCGGCGAGCGGATCGAGCACCTCGTGGAAGCCCCCGGACACCGCGGCGATCATGCCGCCCGCGGCATGCACGCCCGCGACGAGCTCGGGGACGCCGCGGGTGACGCGCACCTGCGCCCGCACGTCGTCGAGGACCGACGTCGGCAGGCCGCGCAGCAGGGCGACGCGCTCGCCGAGCGACCAGGAGAACTCGCGTTCTCCCGCCATCGCCTCCGCCGTGATTCGCGCGACCTCCTCGCGCACCCCCGCCCGGTCGGCGATGAGCTCGATGACCTCGTCCTCGATGAGGGTCGAGTCGACGTCGAGGACGATGAGGAATGCGGGCACCAGGACATTCTGCCCGGCCCTTCGACGCGCTGCGCTCGCTCAGGGAGCCGGAGGGGTCATCTGACCTGCTCGCCCTTGCCGACGACGGTGATGCCCTGGTCCGTGACGGTGAAGCCGCGGGCGCGATCCTCGTCGTGGTCGACGCCGACCTGCGCGCCCGGCAGCACCCGGACCTCCTTGTCGAGGATCGCGCGGCGCACGACCGCCCCCGCGCCGATCGTCGTGCGCTCGAAGACGACGGCGTCCTCGACGATCGCGCCCGAGTCGACGACGACCGAGGGGCCGAGCACCGTGCGCGTCACCGTCGCCCCCGAGATGACGACGCCGAGGGAGACGATCGAGTCGATTACGAGCCCCGCGTGGCCCTCCGCGTCGCGGATGAACTTCGCGGGTGGGAGGTTCACCTGCTGGCTGTGGATCGGCCACTCGTGGTTGTAGAGGTTGAAGACCGGCAGCGGCGCGATGAGGTCCTGGTGCGCCTCGAAGTACGACTCGATCGTCCCGACGTCGCGCCAGTACGCGCGGTCGCGCCCCGTCGAGCCCGGCACCGAGTTGTGGATGAAGTCGTAGACGCCCGCCTGGCCGCGGGCGACGAAATCGGGGACGATGTCGCCGCCCATGTCGTGCCGCGAGTCCTCGCGCTCCGCGTCGCGGCTGACCGCCTCGACGAGCGCGTCCGCGTCGAAGACGTAGTTGCCCATCGACGCGAGCACCTCGTGCGGCGAGTCGGGCAGGCCCGCGGGATGCTCCGGCTTCTCCAGGAAGCGCGCGATCCGACCGGGGGAGTCGGGGTCCTCCTCGATGACGCCGAACTGGGAGGCGAGCGCGATCGGCTGCCGGATGCCCGCGACCGTGCAGGACAGCCCCGACTCGACGTGCGCGTCGATCATCTGCGAGAAGTCCATCCGGTAGACGTGGTCGGCGCCGACGACGGCGATGATGTCCGGCTTCTCGTCGCCCACGAGGTTGAGGCTCTGGTAGATCGCGTCGGCGGAGCCCATGAACCAGTGCTTGCCGCGGCGCTGCTGCGCCGGGACGGAGGCGACGTAGGTGCCGAGCAGGCTCGACATCCGCCACACCTGGGAGACGTGCCGGTCGAGGCTGTGCGACTTGTACTGGGTCAGGACGACGATCTGGCGCAGCCCCGAGTTGATGAGGTTCGAGATGGCGAAGTCGATGAGGCGGTAGTCGCCGCCGAAGGGCACCGCGGGCTTCGCCCGGTCCTGCGTCAGCGGCATGAGGCGCTTGCCCTCGCCGCCGGCCAGGACGATCCCGAAGACCTTGCGCCTCGCCATGCTCACACGATAGCGCCGCGGATAGTCTCGTGAGATGCGAGTCGACATCCTGACGAGGGAGTACCCGCCGGAGGTCTACGGCGGCGCCGGCGTCCACGTCGCCGAGCTCGTGCGCGCGCTGCGCCGCGACGTCGAAGTCGTCGTGCACGCGTTCGGCGCGGAGCGTCCCGAGCCCGGCACGCGCTCGTACGCCGTGCCCGCGGACCTCGCCGGCGCGAACCCCGCGCTGCAGACCCTCGGTGTCGATCTCGCGATCGCCCAGGACACGGCGGGCACCGACCTCGTGCACTCGCACACCTGGTACGCGAACTTCGCCGGCCGCACCGCGCAGCTGCTGCACGGCGTCCCGCACGTCATGACCGCGCACAGCCTCGAGCCGCTGCGCCCCTGGAAGGCGGAGCAGCTCGGCGGCGGCTATCGCCTGTCCTCCTGGATAGAACGCGACGCGGTGCTGTCCGCGGACGCCGTCGTCGCGGTGAGCGACGGGATGCGCGCCGACATCCTGCGCTCGTATCCGCAGGTCGACGCGGAGCGCGTCCACACCATCCGCAACGGCATCGACCTGGAGACCTGGCGGCCGCGCCGCGATCCCGAGGTGCTCGCGCGGTACGGCATCGACCCGGACCGCCCGACGGCGGTATTCGTCGGCCGGATCACGCGGCAGAAGGGCCTGCCCTACCTGCTGCGCGCGGCGCGCCTGCTGCCGCGCGACGTGCAGCTCGTGCTCTGCGCGGGCGCTCCCGACACCCCCGAGATCATGGCCGAGGTCCGGGCCGGCGTCGAGGCGCTGCGCGAGGAGCGCACGGGCATCGTCTGGATCGAGGAGCACCTGCCCGTCGAGCCCCTCTCGGCGATCCTCAGCGCGGCGACGGCGTTCGTCTGCCCCTCGGTCTACGAGCCGCTCGGCATCGTGAACCTCGAGGCGATGGCCTGCGAGCTCGCCGTCGTCGGCACGGCGACGGGCGGCATCCCCGAGGTCGTCGACGACGGCGTGACGGGGCGGCTCGTGCCGATCCGGCAGCTGCAGGACGGCACGGGCACGCCGATCGACCCGGAGCGCTTCGTCGCGGACCTCGCGGCCGCGATCGCGGAGGTCGTCGCGGACCCCGCGCGGGCCCGCGAGATGGGCCGTGCGGGACGCGCGCGGGCCGAGCGCGAGTTCTCCTGGCCCGCGATTGCCGACGCCACGCGCGCGCTGTACCGTTCCCTGCTGTAGAGGCGCCTAGGGTTGAGAACGCGATGAAGAACGTTCTCGAGTACGACGCGGCGACGGTCGTCCGCGACCAGCGCACGATCCTCGGCCCGCTGACGTGGGAGGTCGACCCGAGCCAGCGCTGGGTCGTCCTCGGCCCGAACGGCGCCGGCAAGACGACGCTGCTGCAGCTCGCGGCCACGCTCATCCATCCGACGGGCGGGCGCGTGCGCGTCCTCGGCAAGCAGCTCGGCCGCGTCGACGTCTTCGAGATGCGGCCGCGCATCGGCTTCGCCTCGTCCGCGCTCGCACGGCTCATCCCGGACTCCGAGCTGGTGCTCGACGTCGTCATGACCGCGGCCTACTCGGTCGCGGGCCGCTGGACGGAGGAGTACGAGGCGGTCGACATCATGCAGGCCCGCAGCGTGCTGCGGGACTGGCGGCTCGACGCCCTGGAGAACCGCCGCTTCGGCACGCTGAGCGACGGCGAGCGCAAGCGAGTCCAGATCGCCCGCTCGGTCATGACGGACCCCGAGCTCCTGCTGCTCGACGAGCCGGCCGCGAGCCTCGATCTCGGCGCACGCGAGGAGCTCCTCGGACTCCTCGACGGCTATGCGCGGACCGAGAGCGCCCCAGCGATGGTCATGGTCACGCACCACGTCGAGGAGATCCCTGCCGGCTTCACCCATGCGCTGCTGCTGCGGGCGGGTGAGATCGTCAAGGCGGGCCCGGTCGCGGAGGTCATCACCTCCGAGCACCTGTCGGAGACGTTCGGCCGTCGTCTCGAGGTGACGCGCAATGGCGCGCGCTTCGCGGCGTTCGCCGCGTGAGCGCCCACGACGATCTCTGCTAGACTCGTTCGTCGGCCGTACGGCCCGAGAACTTCCAGGAGAACCCCATGAAGACCGGCATTCACCCCGAGTACGCCGCGGTCGTCTTCCGCGACCTCGCGTCCGGCAAGGCGTTCCTCACCCGTTCGACCCTGTCGAGCGAGAAGACGATCGAGTGGGAGGACGGCAACTCGTACCCCGTCGTCGACGTCGAGATCTCGAGCGAGTCGCACCCGTTCTACACGGGCAAGCAGCGCATCATGGACTCCGCCGGCCGCGTCGAGAAGTTCAACCAGCGCTTCGGCGGGAAGTTCGGCGCCAAGTAGGTCTCGATACGCCGCTTCGCGGCTACTCGACCCACGGGTCAACCCGATACGCTGCTTCGCGGCTGCTCGACCCGCGGGGCTCAGCTGCCGGGCCACTCCGCCCGGTCCGAGACCCAGTTCGGGTCCACCTTCTCGCGCATGTAGCGGGCGAAGCTCGCCTGCTGCTCGGCCGCCCAGCCGACCTGTGCGTCGTGCAGCGCCATGACGTCCTGCGGGAGCGCATCGACGTAGCGCGCGCCGATCGCCTGCGCGATGCGCGCGGCGGCGAGCGCGTCGGCGCCCGCGTCGTGGGCGTCGGTGAGCTCGACGCCGTAGTGGGCCGCGGTGAGGTCGAGCGTGCGCTTGCCTCGGCGGTAGCGGTCGACCTGCTTGTCGAGGATGATCGGGTCGACGACGGGCCGCGCGACGATGCCGGCGTGCCCGTGACGGCGCGCCTCGTGAGCGAGCAGCGACAGGTCGTAGGGGGCGTTGTAGACGACGAGGCCGAGGCCGCGGGCGAGCACCTCGCGCAGCGCCGCGACGATCGATCCGACGCCGTCCGCGGCGGCGACGCCCTCGGCCCGCGCCCGCTCGGTCGTGATGCCGTGGATCCGCGACGCCTGCTCGGGGATCTCGATCCCGGGGTCGATGAGCCAGTCGGTGCGGGCGAGCACCTCGCCCGACGGCCCGATCTCGGCGAGGCAGGCGGAGACGACTCGAGCGCCCCGGACGTCCACCCCCGTCGTCTCGGTGTCGAAGGTCGCCAGGTTCTCGTACCACGCCATGCGGCGAGCCTAACGGCGACGTCGGACGTCGGCCCTTCGACTCGGGCTGCCGCCCTCGCTCAGGGACCCGCAGGGGGCTAGGCGGCTGCGGGGCGCCCTCGCTCAAGGGACCCTGCGGGGCGCCGCGCCCTTGCCGGCCCCTGAGCGAGCGCAGCGAGTCGAACGGCACTCAGACCCTGCGGGCCCCTGAGCGAGCGCAGCGAGTCGAAGGGCCCTCAGAGCCTGCGGGTCCCTGAGCGAGCGCAGCGAGTCGAAGGAGGCTCAGGCGGCCGCGGGACGCTCGAGGCGCAGCCAGTAGTAGCCGCGCGCGCCGAGCGTGACCTCGAGCACGCCATCCTCGCGCACGTTCGGGAAGCGCCCGCCGCCGAAGAGGTCGAAGGCGCTCGCGCCCGCATGCTCCGGAAGCGCGATGCGCGCCGCGACGGGGGAGTGCGCGAAGGAGAAGACGCACAGGATCGTCTCGGGCGGATCCCCGAACGCCTGCTCGGACCCCGCATACTCGCGCACGTAGGCGAGCACCGACTCGTGGTCGCTCGACGCGACGCGCAGCGTCCCGAGCGGGAAGGCGGCGTGCTGCTTGCGCACGTGGATGGCGCCGCGCAGCCAGCGCAGCAGCGAGCGGGACTGCGCGAGCTGCGCCTCGACGTTGACGCTCTGGTACTGGTACACGAGCGACTGCACGACGGGCAGGTAGAGCTTGCCGGGGTCGGCGGAGGAGAACCCGGCGTTGCGGTCCGGCGTCCACTGCATGGGCGTGCGGGACGCGTCGCGGTCCTCGAGCCAGATGTTGTCGCCCATCCCGATCTCGTCGCCGTAGTAGAGGAACGGGCTGCCGGCGAGCGACAGCAGGAGCGCGTGCGCGAGCTCGATCTCCTCGCGATCGTTGTCGAGCAGCGGCGCGAGACGGCGCCGGATGCCGACGTTCGCCCGCATCCGCGGGTCGTACGCGTACCAGCCGTACATCGCGTGCCGGTACTCCTCGCTGACCATCTCGAGCGAGAGCTCGTCGTGGTTGCGCAGGAACGCGCCCCAGGCGGCGCCCTCGGGTACGGCGGCACGGCCCTCGGCGAGCACCTTGACGAGCTCGCCCGCGTGCTGCGAGCGCATCGCGTAGAAGACGCGCGGCATGACGGGGAAGTCGAACGCCATGTGCGCCTCGGGCGCGTCGTCGGTCCCGAAATAGGTCGCGACCTCGTCCGGCCAGGCGTTCGCCTCCGCGAGCAGCATCCGCCCCGGATACTCGCGGTCGACCATCGCCCGGACCTCGCGCAGGAACGCGTGCGTCGGCGGCTCGCCCTCGCCGTCGCCGTCCTCCGACTCGAAGAGGTAGGGGATCGCGTCGAGCCGCATGCCGTCGACGCCCATGCCGAACCAGTAGCGGATCGTGTCGAGCATCTCCGCGCGGACCGCCGGGTTCTCGTAGTTGAGGTCGGGCTGGTGGCTGAAGAAGCGGTGGAAGTAGAACTGCCGGCGCTCCGAGTCGAAGGCCCAGTTGCTGTCCTCCGTGTCGGTGAAGATGATGCGCGTGTTCGGATAGCCGGTGTTCGCGTCCCGCCACACGTACCAGTCGCCGTAGGGGCCGTCGGGATCTGCCCGCGACTGCTTGAACCACTCGTGCTGGTCGCTCGTGTGGTTGAGCGGGAAGTCCATGACGACCCGCATGCCGCGCGCGTGCGCGTCGGAGACGAGGCGGTGCACGTCGTCGATCGAGCCGAGCTCGGGCTGGACCGACCGGAAGTCGGCGACGTCGTAGCCGCCGTCGCGCATCGGGGAGAGGTAGAACGGCGGCACCCAGATCGCGTCGACGCCGAGCCACTGCAGGTAGTCGAGCTTCGCGATGAGTCCGCCGAGGTCGCCGACGCCGTCGCCGTCGGAGTCGGAGAAGGCGCGCACGAGCACCTCGTAGAAGACGGCGCGACGATACCAGCGGGGGTCGAGGGCGAGTCCCGGCAGCTGGATCGGCGCGGTGAAGGTCACCCACAGGAGCATATTCATAGACTCGGAACGTGCTCTCAGTTCCCAAGGAGCGACCGGCTCCCCACGCCGAGGCGCTCGCCCGCATCCCCGTCGTGAGCCATCGGGCGACGATCGCGGGAGCGGACACCCGCTGGTGGGAGTACGGGCCTGCGGACGCCGAGGGCACGATCCTGGCCGTCCACGGCTACCGCGGCGACCACCACGGGATCGAGCCCGTCATCGCTCAGCTGCCCGAGTACCGGATCATCAACCCCGACCTGCCCGGCTACGGCGAGTCGGGGCAGTTCCCCGACGGGCACACGCTCGATGCCTACGTGGCCTGGCTCATCGCGTTCTCCGCCCGCTTCGAGCGGCCGCTGACGATCCTCGGCCACAGCTTCGGGTCGATCGTGACCGCGGCCGCGCTCGACGCCGGGCTCGCCCCCGACCGCGTCGTGCTCATGAACCCCATCGCGGGGCCGGCGCTGCGCGGCTCGAAGGCCGTCGGGACGCTGCTCGCGGCGAGCTGGTACCGGCTCGCGGAGGTCATGCCGGAGCGCGCCGGGCGCAAGGCGCTCGAGGCGCGGTTCATGGTCGACGGCATGAGCGCGCTCACGACGAAGACCCGGGATCGGGAGCTGCGCCAGTGGATCAAGGAGGAGCACCGGCGCTACTTCAACGGCTTCGCGACGAAGACGAGCGTCATCGAGGGCTTCGACGCCTCCGTGAGCGACCACGTCGCCGCGCACGCCGAGGCGTTCACGATGCCGACGCTGCTCATCGCGGCACGCCAGGACCAGATCGCCTCCATCAAGGCCGTCCGCCGCCTGCACGCGGAGATCCCCGGCGCCGAGCTGCTCGAGCTCGATGGGGTCGGCCACCTCATCCACTACGAGCGGGCCCGCGAGGCGGGCGACGCGATCAGACGGTTCATCGGGTGACCTGGCCGCGCGAGGCGCCCTGGACGGACGGCGCGGTCCGCATCCTCTTCGACTGCCGGTACACGCGCCTGGAGCGCCACGACGGCATCAGCCGCTACTCGGCGAAGCTCGCGGAGGAGGTCGGCCGGCGCCACCCCATCGTGATGCTCGTGAGCGACGAGCGCCAGCTCGCGATGCTCCCGGGGCTGCCGCACGTCGTCGGGCCGCCGCCGACGAGCCTCCTCGAGCCGCTCATCGGCCCGCGCGCGCTCAACCGGCTGGGCCCCGATGTCGTCTTCAGCCCGCTCCAGACGATCGGGCCGCTGTGGCGGCGCTACAAGCTCGTCACGACGATCCACGACCTCATCTACTACGAGCACCCGGAGCCGCCGCGCGACCTGCCCTTCGTCGTCCGCGGGCTCTGGCGGGCCTATCACACGACCTACGCCTTCCAGCGGTGGCTGCTGCGGCTCGCCGACGCGCACGTGACCGTCTCCGAGGCGACCGCGGCGCTCATCCGGGAGCACCGGATGGTCCGCCACCCGCTCGCGGTCATCCCGAACGGCACCGAGCACCACGACGTCTCCCGGATCGCGCCGGAGAGCCGGGACGTCATCTACGCCGGCTCGTTCATGCCGTACAAGAACGTCGAGACGCTCGCCGCGGCGATGCACGAGCTGCCGGGCTGGCGCCTGCGGCTGCTGAGCCGCGCGAGCGATGCGACGCGCGCCAGGCTCGAGGCGCTCGCGCCGGCCGGCTCGCTCGACTTCATGGGCGGCGCCTCCGACGAGGCGTACGCGCAGGCGCTCGCCTCGGCCCGCGTGCTCGCCTCCGCGTCCCGCGCCGAGGGCTTCGGCCTGCCCGTGCTCGAGGCGATGGCCTCCGGCACGCCCGTCGCGCTCTCGGAGATCCCCATCTTCCGCGAGGTCGCGGGCCCCCACGCCGAGTACTTCGACCCCGGATCGCCGGCCGACGCGGCGCGGGCGATCCGCGCCTACGAGGACGACGTGCTGTGGGGGCGCCGCAGCGTCGAGGGGGAGATCTGGTCGCGGCGCTTCGACTGGGGCCGCGCCGGGGAGCAGCTGCTCGCGTTCCTCCTCGAGATCGCGGGATAGGTCCCCTCTCGCTCCTCCCGGATGCGCCCGAGACGAGGGCGATCGACCGAGACGAGGGCGATGCGACGCACAGGCCCTCGGCTGCGCCGATTCCCCTCGTCCGACGCGAGCCGGCCCGCTAGGTGTAGTGCCCAGTCAGGTTGTTAGAGATCCGGCTGATGGGCGGGACCTTGCCGATGGCGGTGTGGGGCCGGTGCTGATTGTAGAAGTGCAGCCAGGCTGGGAGCGCGGCTCGGCGTGCTGACTCGCT